>Ga0058701_10002079_pt1 | contig 14896 bp, 13 predicted proteins | sample AgamicOrMae_FD_97039 | JGI IMG/M metagenome (GOLD analysis project Ga0058701, IMG submission 97039) | Agave microbial communities from Guanajuato, Mexico - Or.Ma.e | ecosystem: Host-associated > Plants > Phyllosphere > Phylloplane/Leaf | place: Guanajuato, Mexico | collected 2012-06-04
GTATGTACTGTTTCCATTTGTTTGCTTCTTGGAAATATACAAATAAAACAATTAAAACAAAAAAAAATTACCAAGAGAGCATACAGAGGTAAAAGGTGATCGAAATTGAGTGTGTCCTGGACAGCAAAGTTGGGGCATTATTTCTTTATAATCAAAAAAGTTTTTTTTTTTCTTACATCTCGGTATCTTGGAGATGGTAGAGGCATCAAAACAAACATGAGAGTATTAGGCCGTCTTCGGGACCCATTTTTTTTTTCTTTCTTTTTGAAGGACTTATGAAAATCTTGTTATTTGAAAACAAGACATTTCACTAAAAAATCCTGTATTTTCTTTCCTTTGTTTTAACACTACCAAAGAGCTTGAATTGTTTTTTTATTGCGATTTGAACTGTGATGTCTTAACGGACGGATATTCAAATATTCAGTATGTTTTGGTTACAAAAAGTCTTTAGCAGCTAATAAAATTCGTTAATTGGCAAGGTGTAAAGTACATAATTATTGATCGTGGCTATTCGCCCGTCGGCGCTAATACATGGAGACTTGAACGCACGTAATACACTTTAAATGGGAGGTGACGAACGCACCGAACCCAACCTAATACATTTTATATGGGGCAGGCGGGCGAATAGCCACTTCGGTAGTTAGATGGGTGCCTGAAGAAGGTACCATCGCCCCGATGAGCGAATAGGCTCTCTGAGTATTTTGAGATAAAATGAAGTGAAAAAAAAGAAAAAAGAAAAAAACTTTTTTCGATACTTACGATCCGGAATATTGTATGAGAACGAGAGCTACGGTCGTTCATGTTTGTTTCCCCAATTTTCCGGTTTTGCTCTCCTTTTTTCATGAGATCCATGCACTGCAGATAATAACTTAGCACTTGAATTCCTTTTACTTCAAATAATTTCACAGACAAAGCTTTCCAAAAAAATGACTTACCATTTGAGGAGTGTTGACAATTTCATCAGTCAAGTCCTTGACTATAACATTGCCAAAATTATCCTCATTGATTTTCAAGTTACCATTGCCCTTTTTCAATAAGTCGTTGATCTTCTCATTGTAAATTTCCAAGTATGCCACCCTAGAAACAGAAGTTGCTCTCTTTAGTCAACCTATACTGATACAAATCAAAACAGTTTTACTTATGGAGGCAGTTCAAAGAAATTCTTAGAAGAGAGAGATAAGAGATGGATACCTGAGTAAATATTCACGGCCAGTTCTGTTCTCAATTTCTTTAAACATGTAGTCAACAGCTAGGGGAATGATGCCTGGTTCATATTTGTCACCCATCATGGTGTACGTCTTTCCTGAGAGAAAAGCACCAAAGAATGTAGATAGCACTTCACAAAGAATAATTCCAAACATTACAATGCATTCACATACCTGATGAAGTTTGTCCATATGCAAATATGGTGCCGTTAAACCCATGGACAGCTGACTGCACAATAGGCCTTACTAAAACTTCAAACACTTCTCTATTAGAGGAATCTGGTCCAAACAGGTGATCTGAAATAAAAAAATAAATAAAAAAAAACAGCCATGAAACACCCACGACAAGCCTGATATTTTCCCAACTGAGGGGCAAAAAACCGTTAACTTTTGGATCAGTTGTAAGCACAGAGGAGATATCAAATGTTGTAGGGCACCAACAAATGTTTTCAAAAAGGTGTTAGTCCACACAACTGTTTCGCATCTCTTCATTAAGAGCTATGTCAAAGTGTCCAAGATAGAACCTGGCAGGAGGTGGGAATGGGCAAACATGTAGTGCCAAACCTAAAGTTCAAACCAAAGACCTCTCATTTCAGAGTTTTAAATGCTAGAACTAAACTTAAAGCAATGATTGATAGGCAGAAAGGGATTCTGTCCTACTGACAAGCAGACATTCTGGTTGTCCAGCAAAAAATGACAACCAGAAACATGACTGTCAGAGGATATGTAAATCAGTTCATCAAAGACTTGGACGGGAGTTCATCGTCCCGAAGGACAAATTGAAAGTAATAAGATAGAATATAAGCTGTGATGTACAATAAATACTCACCAAAAGTGTAAATATCGCCTTTCGGCTTTAAAGTCGCCGGGTCTTGTTGTTGGAGGCCATCATTGGACAAGACCCAGTACACTTCGCCATTCTTCTCCCGGGATATTAAGGGGCGCACCTTAATACCCACTTTGATCTTGTCAGACATGATTCTAGGATGAAATCACACGTTAGCTTTTAAAAAAAAAGTCACAATCGTTGCCATGAATACAGAAAACTCGACACAGGACCCCATTCACCCATACTTGTTTCAAATTTTCAAAAACTCCATCCCCCTCCATTATGTTGTCTGTGATTGGTTGAGCTGAAGTATGTTCAAAACATGGATCGGAAGATTGCAAGCAGTTCAAAAGCAACAGGTTATTTTATTTTTGAAAACCTTCGGATAGAAAATCGTAAAAGCAAAAAAGATTGATAATTTTGAGAATATATATTTTTTTATCTCTCTAATTCAAAACTAGATTTTTAAGGTGTGTGCTTCTGCAGTTTTTGGTATGGTCGAAAATGCGACGAGGAGTCAACGGGGTAAACAAGGGTGGGGGTACTCATCTACGAGCGGGGATTTCAATTTTGGGAACGTTGTGCCAGATTAGTACTCTTAGTTGATACTATCGGCGAGGGTCATTTAAAAGTTGGTCAAAATTAATATTACTGGTCTTTTTTTACGAACGCGCTAAAAAACGGTCCAAAAAGGCGGCCGAACCCTCCCCCCCCCTTTTTTTTTTGTCGTCTACATTCTGCAGCACAAGCTAACCTTGGAGGAATACGGTATCCCTCCATGAGCTAACGGTGCGGTTCTTCTTCCAAAACGAAGTAAAAGGAATGAGGACAAAGAAAACGCAAGAGCTAAGGAAATATTTCAATATCCTTTTTCATAATATTAACATATATAGATTACAAAATGATAAAAAAATAGCACTGTACAAAATTGGTCAACAATTCTTTTCACTTACATCACATTATAAAAAATAGACCAGTTCGTAGCTTTCATCACAAAGACAACACATGATTCTTCACAGTTTCAAAAAAAAAAAAACAATGTCCTACTTGATATGGATGATATATATGAGAAGGTTCGCATGATAAGACAAATGCTCAGATACATAAAGTTTAAACGTGTAGCTATTTCTTACATTGAAAAAGTCAAAGTTGCTCGTGGAAAAATCACAATTATTTCCGACGAGAAGAATAAGAATTCAAGGGTCTGATCAAGCCATTTCGCCTTTACGACCAGAGGCATGATTAGCGATACAAACAGATTTCTTGTAGTACCAAGGTGGATCGCTGCATATAGGCTGACACGTTCGCAGATGCTCCGTTGAAGCTGGCTTGACCTGAGCTACAGATTTCCGCTATTTCATTGATGGCAGTGCACAGTCCTCAAGCAAAAGAGCGAGTAAAACAAAAAAAAATGACAAAAAATAAAAATAGTAGGACGAACATAAACAACCGGAGCTCTTGCACACTATTCCTCATCATGAGCACCAGAAGGACTAAAGCATCTCGGTACTATGACACTAAATTTACAAGTTACACTTTCTATCTCTTGTGTTGAACCTTTCAACACTAAACCCAGTTACTACGCCAAAGGGCTTGGCGCAAGGCTTAACCAAAGAGGTAGAAAACGTAACCTCTAAAATTGCGTGTGATGCTAAAAATGTCATTTTTTAAGGGAAAAAAAGATATCTACTTGCACTTTCTATAGATAACCCGACTGCGTCTACGATTCACTTTCTACGTCAGCTGACAGCTGCATCTAGATTTGGTGACGCCTCTGTGCTACTGGACTTTTCTTCTTTCTGGAAGAAGATGCGAGCGCTGCTCAAGCTGTAGTACAGGAGATCGAATTCCTGCAAACGGGGGAGAGATTTCGATGACAAAAAGTAGTCGGATAGAAGGGGTGAGATGGACTTTCGGTCGGATCTCGGAAAGGAAAGAACATACCTGTTGATACATCTCCAGGCGGCGACCGGTCAGGGTCATCGTGTGCTGCAAATTCTCCTCCTCTGCTGCTTTCATGGTCTGGCGCTGCGAGTTGAGAGTGGCTTTCTCTTGGGCGTACTTCGCTCTGACGGCGTCGAACCAATGAAGAGCGTCCCATTCTCCGTCCAGCCGCAGCACAGTTAAGATGTACGCTACGCCTAAACCAACGGAAACTGCACTTACTTCGCTGCTACAGTACCGAAGACTTACGTCTCGCCTGAGGCGACACAACGGAGGCGCCTAGAGAGACTGTATTGTGAGAGAGAGTGGTCCCTTCGAATTCCACAGATCTGATTGGTTGGGATATAGCTTTTGCCTTCGCTGATTGGTACTACCAGTCCAAAAGGTATTGTCCGGTTCTGGTCGCGAAGGAAGGCTCCGCCTTATGGGAAAATACATTGACCACCGCCTTGTTGCACGACCAGAACCGGACAATACCTTTTGGACTGATAGTACTTCGACGCATGGTACAGCTGGCCACTCTCCGTTACACTAGTCTCTCTTGAAGCGCCAAGGGGTTATATAAGACCTCATGGGGGAGGATGATCAAAGGAAGATAGTCGTTGAAATTATTAATGCCAATCAAAACTAGTTAAGTTTTTTTTTTCCTGTCGATTCTAACCAACCAATGATATTTTCTCCGAGAAAAAGTTTACAGAACCACCACGAATATTCTAAGTTCAAGAATATTGTTGGTATTCCCGAATTAAGTTAGAATAAATGATAAGGAATCAAAGTAGAAGACAACAAATAAAGGCTTCGAAAATTACCCATAGCAAAGCCGTCATCAGTGAAGGCTGCATTGCTCTTGTTTTTCTTGTTGAGCTGTTCCTTGCACATGATGGAATGTTCAACAAAGTTGATTGTCAACGGAGGTACGATGGCGTGGAAATTCCGCAAATGCATGTTCTCCGCCTTGTTGAACTCCGTTTGAAACACGTTTACCAAAAGCTGGAAACAAACAAACATTTCAGAACAGATTCAAGATCGCAACAAGTTGCACTTTTGAGACAGACGTTTTCAAACAAGAAGTGGGAAAAGATGAATTCGATTGAGTTTTTCCATCATTGTGGTCGTTAGAACATGTAGTAATTACCTTGAAATACTCTGTTCCTTCGGCGAAGTTTCGTCCGAGATTGCCGATGACCTGGTCAAGGTGCCTCGCAGCTGCTCGGCAAGACTCGGATAGTCCCTGGTCCACGCACAACGACTCGAAGTTCGCCACATCTTCGAGGTCGGGCACGAAACAGATGGCGTTGGAACAGCAATGCAAGCCTCCAGACCGGATCATTCGGACGTAACCCATGGCGTTACCTGAGAAAACGATTCCCTTTAGAGTGTTGCTTGGCTCGGCCCCTCAAACCTCTTCCCAAACCGGCAATTCGGAGTCGGGGCCTTACCGATTTGGCTGATGAGCACCCGAAACTGATCGAGGTAACTTTCTCCTTGGGCAGTCACTCCGAGTTTCCGAATGCCTCTGTTAAACTTGTGCGCTCGGTCATACGAATACTTCTGGTCTAAACTGGTCTTGTTCTCTCGAAAGAAGCGTAGATCTTTCAAGAGCCGGGACTTGATGTGCTCATCGTACATGAACTGCGAGAATATGAAGAACTTTTTGCGCAGGAACTGATACGTGAAGTTAACCTGTTCAGAAGGGAAAAAATTGCGATAAAATGCTACGCTAAGGCAACAAGAGGACGATGAAACCCTGACTTTGGTGCCATCTAGCGGCAGCAGTCCAAACTGACGGTCTTACGGCATGGAGAGGGTCGGCAGTTTGGGCTTCTGTAGCTACACGGCGCCAAAGTCACTGTTTTTTTTGTTGTTTTTTTTTTATTGCTTTATGGAGGTCTCGAGAGTCTTGGGTACACCGGGACTCTATAGGAGACGATACATTTTTATTGACCTATAACAGCCCAAAATATTCGGAGTGAAATTTGGCTTAAGAGAAATTGAAAGGATTCTCCCCATTCAAATACGCAATTTTAAGCTTTGGGAAGTGCCTAAATTTTTAAATTTTAAGTTTCGAAAGGGTTGATATTTTTTAAGTTGTGACAATACTGAACTAAAAAGATCCTCTAAAATATTTTTTTCGGTTTCCGAACGGCATCGCTGGGCGGTAGTGGGTTCATGGTTTGCATTTCCAGCCTCCTTCAAGCTTTCGTCGCCAAGCCTGATGCCGCTTCCTCCCCAGCGACATATGTCGGGAAGGCAGCAGGCTTCGCGAAAGCCGACCGGCGCGATAGCGAAGCAAGGCACAGGGCACCTATCTATCCTTTGGTACGTTAACCTGATGCTGCTTACTTGGCGGTACTGACTGTCGCAAGTAAGCGGCATCCAGCTTAAAGACCGTTAAGCAGAGCAGCGGGGAAGCGAGGCACAGGGCACCTACCCTTGAGGTAGTACGTCGTTAACCTATCTCATCCCAGTGGGATGTTCTCGACCCAATGCATACGTTTACTCAACGACAAAAATATCGCGGGGATAACTGTGAAGTAACTTAACCCATTACCGCCCAGCGATGCCGTTCGGAAACAGAAAAAGTTATTTTAGAGGATCTTATCAGTTCAGCATTGTCACAATTTCAAAATATCATCCCTCTGGAAACCTGAAAATGAATAATTTTGGCATTTTTCGAAGCTTAAAATTTCGTATTTTAATGGAAAAAATCCTTCCAATTTCTCTTGAGCTAAATTTCACTCTAAATACTTTGAACTGTTATGGCTTAAAATGTGATTTCAACTGAATAAAGAATCCCATCGATTTCAGAATACTATTTTGTATAATTTTGCCTCAAATTTATTCGGGAATTCCTTTAATCGAAATTTGACAGTATCAATGACATAAAAGATTGAACCAGGTTGGAAGACAAGATGTAGGGCATGCAACGTTTGAAAGGAAAAAAAAAAAATTGATAAAGAAGCTTAGTTTCAAATTTGTTATCTTTTCAAAAGAATATAATAGGAAAAAAAAAGGAAAAGTGAGTCGACTCACCGTTGTGTTCATGATTCCGGTCCCGTGAGTCCGGATCGAGTTGGCCACATGGCGAATGTTGATCGTATTCAGGTGTTTATTGTTGCTGGACTGTTCAATGAAGATTTGGTTGTTCAGATTGTAGAGGTATTTGGACACGAAGATATGGATATTCCTCATTATTTCCAACACATCTAAACCCTGGAAACACGAAACAAAGTTAGTCCCTCTGGCCGCAACGTTCGAGAATTGGGAAGACGGCGGAAACTTGCCTGCTCTAATGTTTGGCTCGGCAGATGATCCTCAACGGTTTCCAAGCTAAACTTGTGTTTAGCTAAGCTCCGCATTTCGCCGTACGTTCGCCAATCGTGGAGGGCAACCGTCGTCAAATTGTAGAACGTCTGGTCCAAATGGTGTTCTACATATCCTAAACACAAAGCCAGCTCTTTGGGGGGCATTCGATAGCACCAAAAACCATAAGCGCCAACACCGCAAGCGCCAGTCCGTAACCGCCAAACGAGAAAAGTCGCAAACGCCTAAGTTCGTATAGGTTAGGTTAGGTCAAGTTAGGTTAGGCTAAGTTAGGTTAGGTTAAGTTAGTATTGCGGTTAAGACCTTTGGCGTTTGCGACTTTTCTTGTTTGGCGTTTACGGAATGGCGCTTGTGGTTTTTGGCGCTTATGACAGCTACCCAGCTCTTTAACGATGTTTGATCGCTTCAATGGTCACGGGTTCCAGTCGTTAAAACTCTCGAAACTTATAGCTGACATGGTCCTGCATGGTTGGTTAAAATTTTGGACGCGGTTACCCAATTGATTTTTCAATTTCGAGGAGCTTAAAAGTTATCGAATTTCACATAGTGTCATATGGACACTAAACTCAAAATACCAATCTTAGGCGTTTTGTGAGAAAAGCAGCCCGGAAATTGCTGTAAAACAACTTTCTCAATGGTTGAATACTTTTAGGTGAACAAACAAAGCCAAAAAAAAATCCATTCCTTATTAATCATTTAACAGAAATACGGTGGAATCTCGGTTATACGTCCAAGTCGGGACTCAAAAATTTGGTCGTAGAACTGAGAGGGACGTACTGTACAAGTGAAAATAATTTTCCGTATAACGCCATGTAACGCATTCTGGATGAGAGTATACCAATGGGACGTACAAACGAGAAGGACTTACAAATGAGACTCTACTGTATTGCACAAAAACCTCTAAATCAGCACGTTTAGGCACGAAGATGAGCCAAATCAGCAGCTCTTGCGTCTCTGTAAAATTGAAAGAGTCTTGATTTTCGATCGGATCCAAATCGGGACGATTTATTTACGTAACGGGAATGGCTTTGATCGCTTTTCGATTTTTTCTACAGTGATTTTTAAGTGTTAACTGAACTAGTCTGAAGCGATCAAACATCCTTTAATGCAACCACTTCGTGTACAGTGATGTCCATAAGTGATGAGCAAAACAAAACCTAGTGACTTTTTTGTAAACTAATGTGTGTTCGTACCATTGCCTTGAGAGGGCAAAGGGAGGGTGTGGAGGCAAGAAGAGATGCCCCCTTTCCCCCGGAACCTTCCCCGACCCACCCCACGCGCTGCTGCCAACACATTGGTTCACAAAAAAAGTCACTAAATTTTGTTTGGCTCATCACTTATGGACATCATTGTACAGTTTGCTAGATTGAGCCACACTGACTGGTCAGTGAGGAGAAATGAAATGGGGCCAGGGAGGGACTATGGTACAAAAGCCCACCTTTGAGGTCGATGTACTTGTCGAAGAACCTCATGGGGCGCACTTTGACGAGGGGTGCGAAGTCGGGCAAGAAGGTGGTGAAGGGGTTGCGCTCGTCCAGCTGCAGGTGCGAGTGCACGCTGAGCCGCAAGCTGGTCTCGATGTCGTGACACAGCGGCCGCAGGATGTGTTTTTCGAGCGCGCTCGTCACCTCCTTCTCGAAAGCGCTTTCCAACGCGCCGCTTCCGTTCGCGTCACGCTGCATCGTCACCACGCAGTCTTTTAAAGCATACAGCATGTACTGCAAAAAAATAAATCTAATCATCCCAGTATTCTTCGTCTCCTCCAGGGGCTATTCCACACTTGTGCGCTACGAGGAAGAAAATCAGCCTAATCCTATGGAATGGCTGGTCCTAGGAAATAGCAGGCATGCATCCTCTCAAATCACCTCAGTACATTCTAAACATATTTCGTCAGGAAAAGGTTTCTTTTTATCCGTTTTTCTTTGACTCTCCTTTCCAACACCCAGCGGTCACCCTAAAGAGCCTAATAGAAGAGACAGGTGACAACTGGTTCCCGCTGATTGGTGGGATGAGTAAAATCCGCAACGCTGATTGGCGGGATGCAAAGGTAACGTGGCCAGTTGACGCCTCTCTCTTCAATTACGCTCTCTAGGTCACCCTCACAGCCTTCTCTACTTACGGACAGTCTGTGGAGAGCAGCTTTGTTCTCGTATAGGCTACTAAAGTAGGTGGATAAAATAACTCGATGCCAATATAAGAACGAGCAATCACAGGCAGCCAGTAGGCGGGTTTGAAGGTCACACACAGCGTCTAGCTTGCGGAGATGTTTCTGTCAAGACAATAGTACCATCAATCGGTAAAAGATCCATTTAGAACTGTTGAAAGGATTCAGGAGTCGAAGTCACTCACCAGCACAGAAATGTGCTCTTCGTCCCGAAAACTTTTCCCCTGACAGGCTATGGAGAGAGACAATCTCGCCACCAATCTCCGCTCTCTAGTCATCGGGCCGTTCAGAGCGCTTTCCAAAAGTTCGAGAGCGGACAGGACATCTGCATATCGCTCACTAGAACGCCGATTCTGAACGTGATTTTTCTGAAACAAGAGCTCGAAACCGTCACTTCCCTTTCGATTAACCCACTACCGCCCAGCGATGCCGTTCGGAAACAGAAAAATTTATTTTAGAGGATTTTTTTAGTTCAGTATTGCCAAAATTTAAAAAAATATCACCCCTCTGAAAACACGACATTCCATAATTTAGGTATTTTCTAAAGCTCAAAATTGCGTCTTTCAATGGAAAAAAATCCTTCCAATTTCTTTTAAGCTAAATTTCCCTCCAAATACTTTGGGCTGTTATGGGTTCAATTTAAAAGCCAGAAAACTCTGAGAGAACAATGTAACAAAGCGAGGGTTTGAAAAGAGTTGCCTATGAAAATGACGCGGTTTCAAATAATCGTGCCTTGCATTACATTTTATGGCACACCATCACGTTGTTAAGAACCGAACAGAATTGGACGAAACTTGAATGGCTGTTACTCACCTTGACTGTGTTAATGATGGTTAGTATCTTATACAAATTGTGCTGGATAATATGCGCCGTGAACTGCGCGATTCTGATGCTATGACGGTGGTAAAGGCTCTTGACCGCTTCAAGAAGCTCGATCAATCGGCACAGACAGAGGACAGAAGATCGATTCATGGGGCGTTCCAACACAACGTGCAGGTTCATCAAGGTTCGAACGGTACGCCCCATCGCACACGCAAGCTGCACACCCTGAAAACACCGTTAAAGGCTACAATGTGAAACCAAAGGGATGCATTCGATAGCGCCAAAAACCGCAAGCGCCAATCCGTAACCGCCAAACGAGAAAAGTCGCCAACGCCTGAGTTCATAAACGTCAAATGATAGGTAGGCCTATCATTGTAGACGTTAGCTTAGATTAGCGGTTACGAACTTTGGCGTTTGCGACTATTCTCGTGTGGCAGTTACGGTTTGGCGCTTGCGGCGTTGGTGCTTGTGGTTTTTGGCGCTTATGACAGCTACCCAAACCAAACAGGAAAACGGTCAGGACAAAAAAGAAGTGAAAAGTTACCTCGAGAAGCAAGGAGCTAATGTGGTTAAGGTCATCGACCGTTAGCTCAGCTGATTCCCTTTTCATCGCTGTTTCGAGTTGAACCATCCAACAGCACACCTAATACAGACATGAATTTCAAGCCGTTTAGCCAAGCGACCACTACGCGGACTAACCATCGATCATCTCTGAATCACAAACAGCCCGTTTTTCTTACCTGCAGTCCGTAATAATGTACATCCTTCGCTAATGAGGCAGTTTTGGCTTGGAGGTAAGTGGTGCGCGAGCTGATGACCTGCAGCTCCGCCTTCTTGTCAATGAATTTCGCTAGTTGCGGCACAGTGGCTAAAAACTTTTCGGGCAACCACACAACATTGGCGTACAGTGTGACTGACGGAATCTGGAAAAAAGTTCACTTCAAGCCCAGGTTCTCAGTTGATGCCTCGACATGACTGACGGCACGGAAAGCGCTTTCAGGTACCTTCTTGTGGAAATCCCATAACTGGCGCATCATTTTCTTGTCGACCGACCCAGTCAAGTTGACGTCCAATGCAAAAAGAGCGGTCAGTTTGACCCACCGAAGTAAGTGGTCCGCGTCCTGAACTTGAACGGGCCGACCTTCCAGCTCACCCAGTGCGCTCCGCACGAAACCAGTCAATTCCTCCGCCACATGCTTCTTCGATACACTAGAGACCATTTGGTGTAAGGCAGTCTGAAACACGAGTATTACTCTGTCATGGATGGAAAATTACATCTCTTTTACGTCGCTAAAACAACTATGGCCTCCTCAGCACATATGTATCGGGACAAGAGATCTTGTACCGATGTACCACGGGTGAGGACCTATATTTTCTAGCCTAAGTGAGCATCAGGGGCATGACCGTGAATTAAAGAAATGAACAATTATTAAATTATTATATATTAAAGAAATGTAACAAAGAACGCCAATAAGCTAGGCAACATGCCTTTCTCAAGTGCCAAGGTAGGCAACGAGCATCACAGCGACCCCTCATCTCCGCCCCTTCCTCAGTAATATCATGCAGCTTCTTACCTGAAAAATGGTTCCAGTGAAAAGATCAGTCTCATAATTTGAGAGAAGATCATCCAGCTCTTGGAGTTTCTCTGGCACAATTCCCACGGATGACGCATTATGCTTCACAGACTTCAACATTCGCCTGAACAATCTCCAGTGGACTTTCAGGGTCTCTTGGGAATGGAATATTTCATCAAAAGTGATGAGTGTTACCAACAGATCACTTAAATGTTCTAAAACATCCTAGAAAAGAGGAAAACCACTGTAATGAGAGGAAGCTAGGCAAGAGTTATTTACAATTATACACTACAATATTACCTGGAAGTGTAAATCTGAACCTCCAAATAACCTTCTTTTCTCCTTCCTGACTGAGAAAAGAGCATTCAATTGGCAAATTATCTGCTCACACACTTCCCCGGCTCTTTTCACCCAACACCAAATGGCATGAATTTGGGGTATCAATTGTGCTAGTTTCATCTGAAACTCTCCATCTGGTTTCTTTTCCTCTTCACCTAAAAAAGTCAAACACAAACAATTTAGAGACTCTTTCTAGGAGATGAGATTTCATACTGTCAATGAACATGTGAAAATGAGTGAGTCTCAGCAAAGCAAATACAAAATAAAGCAACCACGAGCAGGCTCCGCAAGCGACCTGCCTGCAAATGCGCTTTTTGTCGTTTTTGTACCGTCCCACTCCGCCTTTGGAGCCTCCAATCACCGTTTTTATTTTTAAATAGTTTTTTTTTAAATGAGCTAGATGTAGGTAGGGCACAACTCTTCAAAAGAATGGCTGTATAATATGTGAATAGCCAGCCAAAGACTTAAATGGATGTCCAAATATCAACAAGTGCAACAACCTGGCTACAGACTTCATTGCTTAAGACTACTTTGCCTAGTCAAAACTGTTAAAAGCTACTACACATCAATGAGACGGTGGAAAAAAAAAATGTTCAGCAGGCTCTATAGCTTCAGACCTCATGAGTTCATATTTGTACTTACAGCCTTCACCATAGTAAAGAATGGTATCAAAATATTTGTTCTGGGCTTCTTTTGTCAGGAAATCCACTTCAGAGCAGAGAGATGAAAATACTTTGAGAACTTTGGTAAAAACCTTGTTATCAGATTCTACTAGCTCTAGTATTTCAGAAGCTTCATAGGCTGAAAACTGGAATACAGAAAAGAATCACCTCTATTATATAAAAAGCCATTTCACAACTTCTTAATGTAAAAATTGAGTAGGCAATGATGCCAGTGCTCATTCATTACCTGCAGTGAAATGGGATCCAGAGTCATATCCCATGCATCACAAACATAGTCCTCCAATGCCTCTTCAACACTTTGTAATTGTGATCCATATTCCTCCAAGAATTTGCCATATTTCCGCAGCTGCACATCACTGACGATTTCTGAAATAATAATTAACAAAGTAACTTCTGCTTTCTATCAAAGCACAGACCTCAACAAATTTAAGATTCAATGTGATCTTTTAGAACGGGTCAACATGGAATGGACTTGTTATGAGTGATATAGTGTACCCAGATTATCAAGGGTTCTAACCATGAATAGAGTTGTGAATGGAGTACTTTATTCAGTGCTCTAATGACAAGATGCATTCAGGGACAAGCTACAGGGAGAATTAAAACAGCTTGGGCTGCTTTTGTTTTAACAGGATGTGGGGCCATCGGCCGTCAAAATAGGGGGACCATCGCGATTTCATTGAAAATTTTAACCAAATTTCTTTGAACACCATACAGGGCAACATGATAAAAATGCCGAGGACTTAACAAGTTCGATATTTCGTCTAACTTTTTTCACTCCCTAAAGTTATTTAGCTAAATGACAACTGGGCATTGCTGGACAACTGTCAATTCAATGACAGGGTTAACTTGATACAGAATTCGGGAGTTCACTTATTTTTCTTCAGAGGACAATCGGATGTTGCTGAGGCGAAAAAAACGAGGCATTAACCTAAACTTGACATTGACGTTTCAACTGTATAACAAGGAGGGGTCTACTTACTGTGAGTACTATGGTCCAGTTTTTCATAGTCGGATTCAAATTTATTCGTCATACCACTTGTCTTGCCTTGATCAATCCTTTGATATGGTTTAAAGCGAAATCTTTAAATGATTGACGGTACAGTTTACATCACACAAGCGCAGCAGACCTGCAGCAGACACAAATAATGCGGCGGGGAGGGGGGAGGCGGACCAGCTGATCACGTGATCCTCAAAATCTGCTCAAAGCTAAGGTCTTTACTCAAAGCATGCTCAAAGCAAAGGACTCTAGTGGGATTGTCATGGCGGGTCTTTGGCGGGAACTTTATTAGGTTATATCAGGGTGCTTTGATCGTGTTTATTGATATCTTAGCGACTCCATTAGACCGAAACTGGATAGTATCGATTGGAAAAGTAGCTGATGCAATCAGTGCGCGTATGGGTTGATGCTGACATTGCGGCGGATGGACAGATGCTTGGGGCGAATGGACAGATACTTGTGGGCGCTTGTGTGGCTACCGGTATCTCACCTTCAAAACCATGGAGTAGAGCCCTTCAGAAGGGCTTAACCACATGAAGATGAAAGCTTCCAAGTTAAGGTTGAGACATGAGAGTTACAACTCTCGTGATTAGGAGGACGTTGTTTTGCTGGTAAAGCTAGCTTAAGTTGCTTAATTTTTTCTGGATAGTTTCAGAATTTCTCCTCACCCCCACCACGGAGGAAAGACTCCATAAATTTCCTCCAAGTCATGGTTAAATAATTAAAGAACTTTTTCACAACTTCCTGCTGATTTCAAACGTTTTAAATTTCACTTTGATGAGAAATTCCTATGAATGGAAACAGCTCTTTAATGATAAAACCACTGATTGTCCGCTACTTTATATATTTTTTGTTTGGAAAGATCTTCCCGTCTACCCTAATGAGATTTCCCTTTACCTCTCCTCTATTTTTACCGCGAGGCAAATACAGTCCAGCTTAACAACTACTTACCGGTACACCGTATTAATGCCAGCTTTTTAAAATCTCTTAATTAGCGTAAATAATTTGACCAAGA
>Ga0058701_10002080_pt1 | contig 14895 bp, 10 predicted proteins | sample AgamicOrMae_FD_97039 | JGI IMG/M metagenome (GOLD analysis project Ga0058701, IMG submission 97039) | Agave microbial communities from Guanajuato, Mexico - Or.Ma.e | ecosystem: Host-associated > Plants > Phyllosphere > Phylloplane/Leaf | place: Guanajuato, Mexico | collected 2012-06-04
AACTAACTATATTGGTGGAAGAGCAAGGTATTTAGCGTATTTAGCTGAAGACAGCAATTGGTGATGGTAACTCTTTTTGTCGGTTTGAGCGTTGAGTCAAACAGCGAGCTGGGTCGCGCAGTTCATTTAGGCCCCTCCTCCCTGAATTCCACGCGCGGGGGGGGGGGAGGACGCTAGGAATCGCATCAAACAGGCCCTTGAATAAGGATCATCTGCCTAATCCAAATGATCCAATAATGCAAACAACCTTCTCCATGAAGACCGAAGCTGAAAGCGCTTTCTTTCTCCCTCAACTGGTGCTTTTGTTTCCCTTGATTGCTGTCTCTGTCGGGCACAAAGGAAAACGCCATGCCGCGTCTGACTCGAGCCAAAGGTTCAGTTTGCCGTGGCAAAATAATCTCAACAGACGATTCAATCTCATCAAAAGCAAAGTAAAAAGAAGTGGTCTTTTCGTTCGAAGAACGACAAAGAGGGCTTGAAAGGGTTTATTCTAGCTCGACGTATTAGTTGTCGAATAGGACAATGCACTCTCGGTTATAAAGATAGGGTTTTCCACCTACCAATGTTCAATTATTCCACTTCAAATGCCCTGTGCCTCGCTCCGCTCTTCTGTCGAAAGTACAAATCTTTCCAAGTATACATTCTATAAGGACACGATCGTAATAGAAATAAAAGATCAAAACAACAAATGTCCAGATCAGCTACTGTATGAAAGGCGCCGACACAAATATGTTGTTGCCCACTACACCAGCCAAGGCTAGGTCTAGCCAGCTTGTTGTAAACAGGGACATTCTCAGAATCTTACCCAAGGGCAGGGGAGGGAGAGAGAAGGAGTGGAAAGTGATCAACTTCTGAAGGACACCCGAGAAAGACAGATGCCTCGCTGCGAAAGCTACATGCATACGACAAGGATAGCGTATTCCCCTCAGCGATTCTGCCGTTATAATTTTTGCACAAAATAAAAAAGACAAGCCGTTACGTAAGTTCGGAGCGAGCGCTATCCGCCCGCTCTGTGCGACAGGCCACGATAACCCCTTCCCTACGTTACGTGATTTACTGAGATACTGTACAAGTCTCTCTAGACTATATTGTCGTTCACAACTAAAGTCCACTCGATTAACATGTCCAACAACATAGAACGTAGATATGCCTTGTCTGCGTATTCTCAAAGACTAGGTCTATCGTACCCAGGATATCGGTCACTGCAAGTGTAAAGTTATATTAAAATACGCGCTATCTCTACGACACTTCTTAATGAGTGGTACAGAACCGTGGACTTCAGTTCAATAATATTGTGAGTTATGTTTACTTGCGCGAAAAGATGCATTCCGAAGTTGACGTAAATTTTTATCGCTAGACGCCAGTTTAGTGTTTGGAGCGATTTTGTTAATGAAAGGCAATCCGAAGCGAAGGGCATGTCTTGGCAAATTACTGACAGGCTAGTTAGTGTCCGTTCTGTTTATTTTACCCCTCGACGAATTAACGCAAATCCCAAGAGTCATTCACAAAACTCACTGTTTTGGGACGTTTCCCAACTCCAGTGTTCCGCCCTTACCAAGCCGAGTCAAGCGAGGAACGAGACACCGAAAGTTCGTAAGCGGCATGGGGCTTAAAGTGAGAATAGATTGGCTTAAGTTGAATGCTTCATCGGCTTTGCGACGAGAGGTGGAGCAGAAAACGTTGAAAATGCAACCCTCCTATGCGGAGTTATTTGCAAAATCGTAGTTAGTAACTCCGTCTCTCTCGTATTTATAACCGTGGAAGGTCATCTCGAACAGACATACCAAGTACTGTACTATCCCCATAGAGTAGCCCCATCGACCCTTTGCTTTGGGAAATTCGGTCATTGCCGGGGTCCGATCTTTTACCGTAAGATTCTTGTCAGGAACCCATCCGCCTAATTGTATAGGAGGACGTGATGCACGTACAAGCCTTGAATTTAAACTAGTAATGGTCCGAGCCGAACGAAAGTGTATACGAATCGAAACAGTCCGACATATTGTGCTCCAATGTCACGAAAACTTCCTTGTGTGGTATGGACATAAAGTTTCCGGCCCTATTTCCTCGTGCGGTCGGAAAACCTAAAATGGAATATGGCATTGCGATATTCAGGAAAAGTCCACGAAACTGAATGGTCGACTCACCTTCAAAGCTGAATCCAGTACCTGCTGGTAAAATCCTCCCAACAAGAACGGAAAAGCAGCTCGTCTTGACTTTCTACCCCGCACGGAAAAAGGTTATTAATAAGGTATTTGCCCGAAAGGAAGAACAAAAAAGGAATGCGCCAGTTGGATCACAACTAACCGTGTCGTCTGCATCAACTGTACCGGGTGATTCACGAACCCCTGGACACTCAGTTCAGGCAACACAGCATGCGCCGGTATGCGGTGGGTTGCCAATTTCCCGTTCTGCCGCCGAGAACGTCAGAAGTTAAACGCAGCTGTAGTTTCTCGATGAATTTTGAACTTAAATGCGAATAAGGAATAAAAGAAACGCAAAAGAACGTAAATAATTGTCTCTACGGTTGCAAGTCGACATGTGCGTATTGTTTAAGTCAAACAGCAGTTGGCACCACTTTTTATTGCTCCAGGTTTTTGTTCCTTACACCAACGTGAGTTCAGGAATGAGTTTATCCTTCGGTGCAATTTTCATTTCTGTAATTGAGCGCATTTTTCACGCCGTACTCTATTTAGGGCGTGCCTACTCTTTCCCGCCCTTTGTTAGACATTTCTATGCCCCCAACGACGCAAAACAGTCGGGAATATACGAAGGAATGCCTCGCTGCCTTTGAACACCATTAACAAACGCACTAACCGCTCTCTTAAAAGACATTAGTCAGCGATGTGTTTTAGTCCAGCACTCCTCAAAATGGATAGGAAAACAAGTGACTAAAAATGGACCTATTTGGAGATGATAAGTATACCTACCAAACTCCTTTCTCCGTTATCCAAGTATAATCAGATAGGGTTTTAACTACTGGTAACTCCGCATTTTAAAATGATGTTAAAACTTCGGGGAATGTGGGAGCTGTATCATCTATGAGAAATAAATCTGACGAAGGTTCCCTTACGACGAATCAGCCTCAATGTGAACTGACTCGAAGTTTCATCTCGTGGATTTTTCTGGGGGGCTCTTGAATTTTTTAATACGAAGCTACATAACACACGGCTTCTTCAGTGTTTTCAAATTGAAAGACTTCACGCCTGAAAACGCTTAGGCCTAGTAAGAAAACAAAACCTTCCCTCCGATTTATCTCAGGAAGAAAACTCGATATGAATCCCCGCTTTCCGTACTTTTTCTTTTCCGACTCTGCAAGTCGTAATCCGATTACAGTAGATACGTATAACTGTTTACCTCGCCATCAGTTTCCACTGGTTTCAAAACTCACGAAGAATTGCAGCGACACCGTTTGTAGAATGAACGCGTCAGTCTTTCCCTGCTCTCCCTTGATTTTTCGCAACATGTAAACGCGCACGCGAGACGGAAATACCGGGCGATATTTTATTTCCGTGACGTAGTAAACAAAGGAATTGAGGCATACGAATACTCTGGAACTCAGTCGCACATTCCACGGAGGCGGATGGCCCCTTCAAAGCGAGACAGGAGAACTATTTGAGCCAAGTTGGTACTACTCTCCCCTACGAGGTTGAACAAGGTAGCACGTCGAGGAGAGAGGGGAACAACAGAAAGTAGGGTTAGGGGAAATTTTATGTTTCCTGCATAGATAGCGATAAAGTTGGTAGGGGACATGACTGTAGTCGCGGTCGAAACAAAAACAGCACCTAAAGATTTTTCGCTCCCGAAGGTTGGCAGCACGCCGGGTAAACAAGACCCAATCACAAACTAGCTCCTCCCGCTTGCGATCGTTCTCCCGATCTGCTGTCATTTTTCCACTAAAGAAATAAGGATTCTTCATTTTTTTTACGTTTGTAGCATTTTAAAATGTCATCATTTACCGCGTAAATACCTCAAATTGCCATTACAAAGATGTAAACGATATTATTTCCTGAGTAATGGGCGAGAACAATCGCATCGTGAAGTTGATTAAAGCCACTTTGAGCAGATCTATAACCTTCAATTAAGAATGACTTAATTAAACAGCCGTAGGCCGGCCAAGCTAAAAAAATAACCATGCTTCGATCAAAAGCATATCGCTACGCCAATCGGCAGTGGAGGTTTGAGATTGTTTTTGGACGTCATAGTCGGTCAGTCATACCGTTTTTAATTAACGTTATTTTGGGAAACGATAGCGAGGGGCGAAAACGTGACGTCAAAGACAAGGTTTCATTTATCCAAGCTGGCTCTGGGCGGCGCCACCTCAAACATTGAGCGTTTAAAATAAAAGGTGTTGCTATTGACCCGACATGCATTCATATACGGAGACTTGAACGCACAAACCCAACCTAATACGTTTTAAATGGGACCAGATGACTTGAACGCACGGAACCCAACCTTACACATTTTTAATGGGGCAGCCGGGTCAATAGACACTCCCTAAAATAAAAGAATTTCTTAAGGTTTTTCCGAGAGGGACAAATCGCTTGACCGTCTTGTGGGTGACCTGGATACAAACCCACCAAAAACCCAGTCGGAACCTTCAGGTTTACAAGGTTTATTTACAAACAAGTTTACAGCTCGAGTAGGACTCGGAAGTCAACATTGGATTATTTTGCTTTAGGCTGAAAACGATCCAACACACTCGTTGCAGTGGTGGCTGCAGGCGTTTGCGTTTTCGAGATACTGCTTCCAGGGATTTTCTTTGTCCGATGCAACCGCGAATATTTCTGCACAGAAAATAATCGCACAAAATTAAAAAGAATAATCAAACAAGAATAAAAGCGGTAGAAAGCAGCGCTCGGACGTTAAAACGATGGCTTCAAATCAAACTGTAATAGTTGAAAATGCTGTTTCAAAACTGTACTACTTGCAATGCATACGCATAGGAATTGGTACATTCTTGAACGAGCATTTTCAACTAGTAGTTTCATTTGAAGCCATCGAGCGTTCCCTGCAGGGTGGCTAGCGACAAGGTCAGTTCCAATTCAAGGGTTTTTCAAGGGATTAAAGGATTTCAAGGGTCACTAGCCACCCTGCCTCGTCAAAGCAGTATCCGATAGGACAAGTAGTCATTCCAATGCAGGGCTGTCGGTAAACTTCCTTTTTCAAAAAAATGAGTAGGATGACTTTTTGGCCAGGGAAAAAATGCAATAGCGAGAGAAAATTGGCTCATTCTGATAATTCAAACTCAAATAAACTGAATGGTTAGAAGATCGTAACGCGACTGACAAAATTTCGATCTTTTTTGTCCTAAGTAAAGGGTTTGGGTTTGAGAGTCCCAACAACTAGGGAAGGGTTTGTAGTCCAAGTGTTGATAAGAGTATCAAGTAAATATTCAGAAAAAAAAAAAGCATTGACATAAGATGTCTCGCAACGAACACCCATCGCCCCCGCCCCCTATAGGGAAAAAAATCAATGATGGGTTTGACGAGTCTGGGGCAGTGATTTCATACTTCATTTTATGGGGCGACAACTCGGAAAACTGAGCGACAGGCAACGATTTCAGAAATTTTTAGTTCCCCTCGATCGATTTGAATCCTCAAAATCAAATACTTAAAAAAAAAAAATGCCCCTCGCTTTTTCAAATTTTTGGTCTTTTTTTTAGTTTTTAAGTTTTCACAATTGCATCTGATAAAGGAAAACTAAAGACCGATAGAACCAACTCCTAATGCTCTATATTTATTTCTAGTGGACCAGGACGAAAAGTTGGCGGGCGGGAGGTAGAGTCGTAAATGAAATTAAATGTTCCTTACAAATGCAGTCACTGAAAAAGTGATAGCAAATTATAGATGATTCTTATAAGGGAAAATATGAAAAGAAAAGGATCGATACGGTTAAAATCCAAGAAAGGTGACTAATACAGTGGTGCCATTGATTGTCGTAAGAGAAGACATGAATGGCAGTAAGTCACTAGCAGCTCAGCAAAGGTAAGGAAAAGAAAGACAACGAAAAGAGAGACAAGGATACTGACCTCTTTTTCAATCTTCTTCGCTCGACTTGCTTGGACACTCCCGCCGCGTTTCCCGGACCGGTGCTTGGGTTCGAACTGCCAATCAGGTGCTTTATACAGCTGTGGAAACAAGATGCACAAGATCAAGGCTTTTGCAGGAAAACTGCAACCAGCTACAGCAGGCAATGGTAAAAAATTACTGGGGAGAACGTCAATAAAAAACAATAAAGACTTGCAACGAACGGTTCATATTTCGCTAAGCTGTGCGGAATACGACACAAGGAGCTTAACCCACTACCGCCCATCGATGCCGTTCGGAAACAGAAACATTTACATTAGAGGATCTTTTTAGTTCAGTATTGTCAAAATTAAAAAAATATCACCCCTCTGGAAACCTCAACTTTAATATTTTAGGCATTCGCAAAGCTTAAAATTGCGTAATTTTATGGGAAAATCCTTGGAATTTCTCTTAAGCTAAATTTAATTCCAAATACTTTGGGCTGTTATGGGTTAGCCTAACCTATAATGATCGCCAAACCTGTAGCAGTAAGTCACTAGACGGCAGCGAAGCTGGTTCGTCATCTAACCTAAGTTAGCCTACCCGTGCCTAGGTCAGCCTAGGTTTTATGTAACTCCTCGAAATGCTTGCCGATGTTGGATGAATGCTGTACTTACCAATGAAGCTCTCTTCTCCTCGAATTTCTGTTCCAGGGTTGGAATATGGACCTTGGTGACCGTCGTGGGATCCAAAGAAATAAGTTCCGGCTGGATTTTGTCCAACAAAGATCGAACTTCCGCTTCCCGTCGCTGAGATTTCGCTTCGAACGGATTCGCCTCTCGGGAGTCGAAGTTGGGCTCACCAGATCCTAAAAGCAAACGTTCAAATCACTCATTCGTTACCGCAAAAAGAGGCATTTCCATGCTGACCAATCAAGTTGACCGAGCAGTTAAGTGATAAAACTTGGACCGCTTGATTGCAAATATCGATTCGACAGAGTGATTATTAAACGATACTGACCTGGTACGAGGAGACTGCTAAAGCCTCGTCCGTGTCCAATGCCCAGAACGTCTTCGTAGGGACAGAACTGCATTGAGGTTACAGGAGTCACAGTCCTGTGGTTTATATAACTTTTCTTCGTATCGGGACTCAAAGGATCCTTGTACACCTTGTAAAAAAAGGCAGATGAAAATTAAAATCACTTACAAATCAGTAAAAAGGGTTGGAAAATGAAAAGGTTGATGGCGAGGGCTGACTCATGATATCCGGCTCGTATTTTGTTAATAACCTTGATATCCCGCTGTTGGATTCGGTCGAAACATGGCTGTTTTCAGCGATTTTGCAGGTTTTTTACTCTCTGACTGCTGTCCACTAATATCGGGCTAATATTTAGGTATATCAAGTACATATTTTTTAATATTCTGCTGACATCTGTCAAAGACTAAATTGAAATTTAGTCAATTTTCTCTTCATATCCGTTTATTATACCGCTGATATCCTTGATATTTTGATATCCGGTGTACCGATTTCCAGTAAGGTGTTACCCCTTGGTTGATGGCTTACCTCAACAACGTTGCCACTGGCAGTTCCTAACAGTCCAAGATCACTGTAAGCTAATTGGTGGGTTGGAAAGCGAGTGCGGTACTCCCTTAAGGGTCCATTCAGCTTCCGAAGATCCCAGATTCTTATCGTGCTATCAGCTCCAGACGTCGCCATATTTCTACAACAAAAAATAAAATAAGGATGCGAGGATCGTGATCACCTGGTAGGTGGAGGATTTTTTCCAAGGGACATACCTTCCACTTCGGTCGACAGCGAGCCCTAGTAACGGACTGGGATGGCACAGCATTTTCGCTAAGGGTTCTTTCACGGTCGGACTCCACATCGACACAATACCTGTCAACAGAAGTGAAATTAACAGCAATGCTCAAAGCTTCTTGGAATATGTGAGGTTAGGGTAAGGTGCACGTGATACTTACCTTTCGAATGGCCGACACAGAGAACCGCATTGTAGGGATTTTGGCACATGAGACTGAGTCTTCCTAGGCGGGTGTTGAATTGAGCGACCAATTTACCGATGGATACATCCAACCATTTCAACCACCCGTTTTCACTCTGTTAAAGAGAGGATATTTTGAAAACGCTTCCACAGGTAAGAGAATCTACAGAGTAAACTTGTATGCATATCACACAGCTCAAGACTTAAAGGTACCATGTAGTTCATAAACAGATTATTCATGAAAAATGAATCTCATTCAATTTCCCGTCAATGTAAATAAAATAGTAGGGAACTTACAGCAGTTGCTAGGAGGAAGTGATATGGTAGAAAATCCATTCGAAGGACTCTATTCAATGTTTTAAGACAGTGAAGTTCTATTCCTTGATTATCATATATATAGACCCATTCCTTCTGGGCAACAGCAAACATGGTTTCAATGTGAAGCCACCTGAAATCACCAAAACACTTTGGATTACTGCTTTAAGCAAATCTCAGAAAAAGTGCCAAGCATGAACATCCTCTGTCTGATATTAAGGTGACTGGCGCAAGCTATAATTTCAAACAGAAAAATGGAGCCACTCATTTGGCTTAAAACCTCATGTTTGTAAGGACTTATGTTTCTACTCACCTGACATCTACAACTTCTTCCATAACATTGAGTTCACACATAAGCTTTTTTGTTACCCAATCTAATGCGGCAACATGGCCCTTTTTTCCACCCAGTAAAAGATGACGGCCATTTCGAGTGAAGTTTGATCTAATAACAATAAATACAGAAAAATATTATCATTCTGATCATAAGATCAATAAATTGTAGATGCAATAAAGCCAACTCACCTATATGAGCCAAATGGAAGATCTAAGTCAAATTGCTTCTTGGCACTTGTAATGTCAACAGCTCTTGCAATCTCATCTTGCTTAAATTGACGAGTAACTTCATCTTCGTCCGGTTGGAGGTAACTAAAAATAGGGAAACACTTCACCTTACCACTTTTAGAAATGTGCTGACTGATACATTAAACTAAGAAAAGTTTTGTACTTCAATGTGAAAAATAATATAGATAAGATCAAAAAAAGGCTTACCCTAATAAGTTATAAGAAATGTAAGCACTCAAATGATCAGAGATCCTTGACAACAACTTCAAGTATCAAAAGTTAACATTAACTTGAATCAGGTTTAAATTTTCACAATGGCACTCACCCGCTATCTTCTGGTAAGAGAAAGTCCAAACGAGCTGCTTGTTCTGCTGCATATTTAAATTTTTTGTGTTTACTCCTAAACACTGCCTTATGAAAAGTTGTCTTAACACCTTTGCCCTTTGTGTCTTCTATTCGAGTGTGTTTTTCAAGTTTTTCTTTAGGGACTGGAATGCGTTCCACCTTCTTCTTTCTATCAGCAGGCCTTAAACTTGGAACAGAGCTTTTAATGGGAGTCTTCTGTTTCACCTTTTTTCTCTTATTTGCCTTTGAGGAAATGTCTGCAAATTGGTCTTTCCTTGCCGGTTGGGCCTGCAATCAGACACATTTAACTTATGTCAATCCTCAAAACTGATTTGAGTGATTAATAAATCCACAGTCACAGGCAGTATTACAGTTTTTAATGGTGGTTAAGGATGATATGTCAGCAATAACTAATGAGATCTGAGACAGGAGGAAACAAGTTGGTTGGAATCTACAAAATGAATATTTATGAAGAAAATGCAGACATGTTAATTTTATTCTAGGATACCTCCGAACTCCAACAATATCACAAATTACGTGAAAGACTTCCCCTGACAAAAGCAGGACGTTGAACACAAGAACTGGTTAACATAAACACAACTAAAGTTCAAGATAACGAAATATGTAAGCACTGTTATGATAACTGGGAGTAGAAAGTTGATTTCATATTTATTCCAAACTTCACGGAATCTGTTTCTCAAACTAAAAATGACATCACTCGCTGTAAAACTGGACAGCGACTAGGTATAGTTGGATGAAACTGAAACCACAAGAAAAACTAACCTTGTTCTTCCCAGGTTTGCTTTCGGTAGAGTCATCCATCTTGCAAGCCCACGTACAAAAATCACTTCTTCAAGTACGGTTTTTGGTGATTCTTCAATATTTTGCTGGAGAAATATTCTTAAAACATATCAATTCACGATATTTAAAGGACAATTAGGTGTGACACCCACATGGTCAACAGACGACAACACAAACACAGTCACAGCCTTCCATATATATGGCATTGAAAAGTAAAAGGAACATAAAAAAGAAGAAGAAAAAAGGCGCGAAAATTAAAAAAAACATGAATATGTAGCGATGAGGATATTTGACTCACAACAGACAAGGTTTAAATATCTAGAAAGAAAAAAAAAACGCAGGGCATGAGCGTGAAAGGATTTTAAGCTCAGAGTGCTGCAAACAACGTTTTTTTTTTGATTTTGATAATATAATTTCTTCTTGAAGGAGTTTCTGCGTACGAACATACTGCTTCTTCACACTTCACAATTACTCACCTTCAAAGTTCTTACTGTATTAAAAGATAGTTGAAGCATGAAAGTCCCATTTGACGTAGCTCGAACTTGATTCTGGATTCCTAAGTTCCCAAGTACCGTGCGTCAACAGCAGACCGATCCATTTTTACACTAATCACAGTGCAGGAGTGCAACCCCTTACAATCCTCGCCTGCGCGAGTTTAACAAAGTCCTATAGAACAGAAGATCTGTGATCCTACGGCGGTGTAGACTCAACCAATTCGTACAGCAACCGGCGAAGGCGAAGAGTCAGCCCCGAGGGATGGGACAGTCAACGAACGTTTCTACATTCTCTTGAATAATTTCGCACGCAGTTTTCAAGAACGGAGTCGCTCTGAAAATTGTACCCATGTGACCATTAGTGATGACTGGAAAAACCGCTTCAAACGGTCATTTCTACGTTTGTCTTGAAAATTGGCTTCGTGAATGATGTGCCAGTGCAACTACGCGTCGTTGTTAAAAATCTAAAAACGGCAGACCAGTATCAAACTTTTGCAAACTATCTGTCCTCAATATCATCTCCGACCGTACATGAGTGATTTTTATTTTCTGAAATGGTATAGTTTGCCACTATGCCTTATTTTTCACCAAAATTCATCGTTTTTAAAAGGCCTTTTACAATTATTTTTCTGACGGTGTAGTGTTTATTTTTTCGTGCTGGATTGTTTATGTTAGTTTTTTTTAATTATTAAGACACTTTTTTAATCCTGTATTATGTGAAATCGGTCTGAACTTTAGAAAATGGGCTTCTTTTCGTGCTGCCTCTATATAGCACCATGTATTTTTGCTCATTTTCAGAAGCCTGGAACCGGAAAACTAAACGGTCAAATTTCTTCCAACTTTGTCAGTATGATGTGGATATGTGTTCTTAACTTAACCGTGGCATTTCAGGTCTGCTTTATATTGACGATTCCGCTGGAATATCCTTGAAGCCTGGATATCATCGTCAGCAGTCACGTAGGGCAGCAGAGAACCTTCCTGAGACACGAAGAATAGCGCCACTGTAAGTGGGAGCAGGATGAGACGACAACTTAAGGAGAATGGAAGAAAAAACTTGTTTCAACCAACAGTTCTCTTTTATTGAGCTGACATAGTACAGGCACTGTCACTTCCATACAATAAACACATGCACGCACACAAACACAATGATGAGGTTATTCAACAGTCAGGATGGTTTTCGTGGGTGCCAAAAAATTAGGGTCGACGTAAGGAGCTTTAACTGTTAACAAGCCGACAACAAAACACTTCCACAAAAACTCGTGCTCTCACAAAATAAATAACTTAACCGATGTCGAAGCCTGCGCGAGGCTCCAAACATTAATTCTTGATTTTAACTTAGGTAACAAAAGTCAAAACAATTTAAAATCCCGTACATGGGCAATCGTACCGTAAAACAGTGAATGTGAAAAAGTGGAATTCCTAAAAATCACGTTTCCGCTACCTCAACAAGAAAATACTTACAATAAGGGAAAAATTGTCACATTACGTCTACATTTTTTAAATTACTAGAAAGTCTTGACAGTTATTAAAGATACAAATTATGGCAATAAAGAAACACTTTCAATACCAAATTCCTAACAAAACCTGGTTCAAGTCCGTGCACCAGGCATTCTTATCATGAGCACGCTTGAAGGACCCTATCAAAACGGTCTCCCGTTGCATTACAACCTAATCGTTGGCAATCAACTTTTTCATTTGTACAACTACATTACACGAATATGTAAACACGAGAATCATCTACACTATGTACAAAGTTTAAACTGATGCGCCGAATTAACTTAGAACCGGCGCAGAGAAGCGTGGAATGCAATTATCAGAGATTCTGTGTCCTTTTGACCAGCTTATAATACAAGAGTTTATGGTGTTATTGTTACAATTATTGTTATCATTCCCACAGTTTTAGCGAGTTCACGCATGCCGATGTCACAACCGTACGTCGCCTGACAAAACTCGGGCGAATAATGTTATATATTATTAATGGCGAATGAACTAATACATGATTTTAGACTGTTCACATTCTTCCTCACCGACACAGGTTCTAGCCGGCGAAATACTCAATACCAGTACTTGTACGATTCCTCTGTCGTAAACTTTCACTAACTAATACAGTAAAAAGTCGACGCTTCGGACAGACTCTAAGGTTATGAAAATGGCAACGATTAAAAAGCCACCTGCTGTGTTCAAACAAAGATACTTTCACCTAAACCGATTGGTGACCTCTCCATTTTAGGTTTTCCGTTTACTTATCCTTGTTTCACAAAAACAATACTGGCGGAGTACAAAGAATCAGTACGAAAAAGTAACGCTTCCAAGGACAATGTAATTGTAATCTGTTACCCAGCAACTCGATATCCGATCGAATCTTCCTACAACAGAAAAACACTGAGAATTGTTTGTAAAGCTTTTAAGGCTCACGCGAATTAGAAATAACAAGGAAAAGTCAATTTATGAGGACGACAAACGAAACTTAACACGAAATCTTCCTAAGGACGAAATTGATTCACAACTGTCAACATACAATAGTCCGACACAACACCACAGCAGTTTAAAAGGTTCAGCTGCTCGTTGGCACTCTTTAACAACCTTACATTACAAACAACCGACGCGTTCCGAACTGATTTCCATCAATAAACACAACAAAACTTTAACGATAAAGCAGTTAATTGAATCTTTTTCCACGTTTATGCCGTAATTTTAATCACCTTTCCAAATAAGCTATTCGCACGCGCGTTAAGGGAAAAATTAAGCTGTTAAAAAGAACTCGCTACGTTTAAAAACTCTACGACGTCGAATGTTCGAAAATTGTTCTGGGTTTCTACTTAAAAACGCACCTGGTAAAAATACTAATTTACAAAATAGTTCTTCTTTTACTATCTGTTATAGATGTTATCATTGATCTAAAATATGCGGAACACTTTTTTGCGTAAGCATTCACGATCACAAGCTCTCCATTACTCCCGGCATCAGCGCCTTCTCACGAACCACTTGCGAGTTGGATGCCGTCGCATTCAAAAATACACCTACCGGTACTCACTCGTATTGGCAATTCAATGACTTAAGAAGAAACCCTCCGAATTTCTTTCGAGCACGTTTCTGGGGGCGGACAGCCGGGCGGACAGCCGGGACAGCCACACAAAACCCCGCGCGGGGACCAGACCAGGGAGCACTTTTCCACCGACGAAAGAACAAAGATAACGCCTATCTGAGAGTGCGGCTATCAAGCATTCTAGACAGAGAAAAATCTCAGATAAACACGGTTTCTCTTCCCGAGAAAGTCCCTCTTCAAATTCACGTCCATGCCGAACACGGTTCGCCTAAAAAAGTGACTTGAGGAATCGCTCCAAATCTACGATTAAAATAGTACGTTGGAAAGTCGAAATCGGTTAGATAAGTTGGCACTAAAACCGGAAGATACGAATGCCGGGGCGAGCGAATCATTCGACAGAGTTCTGCGCAGAAGGCGCAGAATCGAAACGAAACGGCCCGCCGTTGCCAAAACAGAAAGGAAGAGCGCGGAGTTGTCTTAAATAGAATTATCACATAAGCTCCGACTTTGGCTTAGCCTAGCTGGGCTTGGCAGCCGGCCCCGGAGGCGGCGGCGATGAGGGGGCCACGGGCGTTGCTGCGGTGGTCGCGGCGGGGCCGCTCGCCGACTGCACCCTCTGCTGGACGATGGACAGCAGAAGGTCGGAATACTGTTGCATCATGTGGACCGCTCCCGTGCCCCCGGCCGCGCCGCCTGCGGCCACGATCTCTTGAAGCTTGGAGGCGAAGGGGTCCTGGGGCGCGTCCGGGTTGGCGGTTTGCTCAGCGCCCCCGCCCCCGGCGGCGCCCCCGCCCCCAGCGGCGCCCCCGCCCCCAGCGGCGCCCCCGCCCCCGCCGGCGATCAGCCGCAGCGTCCGCTGGGCCTCGCCCACGGCGCCCTCCAGCCCTTGCAGCAGAGGGTCCCGCTCCTGCTCCGGGGTTTCCAACGCCATCCGCTTGTGCAGCTGCACCGCGGTGTCCACAGCTCGCATCAGCTGCTCGGTGATACTCGACACCAGCTCCCGTGAAACTACAACAAAAAAGAATTTTAGATCTCTCTTTCAAGCGATTTCCATTTTCACGTTATCTCTCTTTTAAGGTTGTTCCAGCGCAATGGGCTAAAATTAGTTGACTTGAAATTTTCAAATTTTCAGAAAAGGTTCAAAATAAGTGTACGGGAATGGCGAAGTAAGAACACAATTTACCGTTCCGTTTTTCACGGCATTAAATCTTTAAAATGGAGATTGGCTCTTAAAGAAGTTTTGAAAAATGGTGAGCAATCTGTTGGATTATGATTTTTAACGTCTGACTCAGACGCAGGGCAAAAAAAAAAAAAAAAAAAAAAAAAAAA
>Ga0058701_10002081_pt1 | contig 14893 bp, 7 predicted proteins | sample AgamicOrMae_FD_97039 | JGI IMG/M metagenome (GOLD analysis project Ga0058701, IMG submission 97039) | Agave microbial communities from Guanajuato, Mexico - Or.Ma.e | ecosystem: Host-associated > Plants > Phyllosphere > Phylloplane/Leaf | place: Guanajuato, Mexico | collected 2012-06-04
GGTTAGTATTGCGGTTAAGACTTTTGGCGTTTGTGACTTTTCTCGTTTGGCGGTTACGGATTGGCGCTTGCGGCGTTGGCGCTTGTGGTTTTTGGCGCTTATTACAGTTACCCGTCCGGTTTAGGTCGCGCGGGAAAGCTCCGCCTTATGGGGAAATACATTGGCCACCGTTTTGTTGCTCAACCAGAACCAGATACCTTTCGGATTGCTAGTACAATAAGGAAGGATTGTCCTAAAATCCAAAAGGATCCTTGCTTAGATAACTTGTCTGCGCATTTTATGGATCGCGTGGAAAAGGATTGTGGAGCTCGCAGAATAATTTTGCAAGGTTCGATTTTTGTAAGCGGCAACTTTGTAACCACGTTCCTGTGATGTTTCCAGGCATTGTATAAGGTTAAGGGTCGCAGTGCCCCGATCACGCCCAGCTCTGTGGAGGAGCTCGCCATGAGCGGGCGGCGCTCAAAGCGGTCCATGAACGGCGACATGGGCGGCGGCGGCGACCGGCGCGGCGAGAGGCGCGGCGAGCGGCGGGGCGAGCGCGCGGGCAGCAGCGGCAGTGGCAGCGGCGCGGCCGGCGGCAGCGGCGAGCGCGCCGGCGGTGGTGGCGGCTCCATCGATGGAGAGACGGGGAGCAGCAACCGGAGTCGCGAGGAGGTGCGGGCGGGCAGGTCGGCCAGGGGAGTGTCCACCGCGTCGGCGGCCTCAGCGACCTCGGGATCGCTCAACGGAGAGGTCAGTGGCGTGCGTTCAAGCAGTCAGTAAAACCATACATATTTATAGTATTTAATAGTATATATTTTAGTATTGTATAGTATATTATTTATAGTATTTAAAATCATAAATACTAGCAGAGTACAATTTAGAAGGGAGCAGTCAGCCCCCCCTGCCCCCTCCCCAAAAGATGATTTGCGTGAACAGCAAAGGGCATTGTATTCAGACCTCTGGAAGGCAGGGTTGCTTGTGAGTCACTTTTATCATCCCTTAAAACAATGTCAGTCACTATGTGTCACTTCTTTATTAATTTTGTCACTATTTTAAGCCGTAATAGCCCAAAGTATTCGGAGTGAAATTCAGCTTAACAGAAATTTAAAGAATTTTTTCCATCAAAATATGCAATTTCAAGCTTTTGAAAATGCCTTGAATATTAAATTTCAGGTTTCCAGATGGGTGATACTTTTTAAGCTGTGACTACACTGAACTGAAAAGATCCTCTAGAATATTTTTTTCTGTTGCCGGACGGCATCGCTGGGCGGTAGTGGGTTGAAAATCTACTTTAGTCTTATTTGTTGAGATATTGTATTTGAGCGGACTGATGACTTTCAGTTATGATCGCTGATTCGCGGTCTGCCCTCCCCTCGCGCAGAAGAGCATTGTAACTTACGCCTTCTCCTCCAACCTCCCGGCCGCAATCAGCCCCCTCTTCTGGTTAAAATCGACAATTTGAGCAACACACATCGGTTCTGACCATATTTAGTTTCTATCATTCAGATCCAATTGTCAAAACATAAAAATCCAACAGAAAAATTTTGGACAAAAAAAAAGAATTAAAAAATAAAAAACCTAAGGGGTACCCCTTGCCATTTTTCAATTTTTGGGCCAAAAATTATGCTGTCGAATTTATAACGTTCTATGATTGGAATTGTTTAGGGGGAGCAAAAAATGTTTACTGTCGTCGGTTGCTCGTTTCCTCGTTTTATCGCGTCAGAAGGTGGAACATGAAATGTAAGACTATTCCTCCAACCCCCCGGCCGCGAACAGCCCCCTCTTCTGGTTTAAAATCGACAAATTGAAAAACACACATCGTTTCTAACCATTTTTAGTTTCCGTCAATCAGATCCAACCTTTAAAATTTTTTGATCCCCCCCCCCAATTTTTTTTTTGAAAAAACCCTTGCTTTTTTTTGAAAAAAATAATCTTTCTGATTTCCTGTCTACAGTTTTTTTTTCGTTAGAAGTTTTTTTCTCTTCTTTTTTTTCGCAGGCATGTTTTTTTTAGAAGTTTTACTTACGTTAGTGTGTACGTGTAGCCGTAACAATCGGAATACACACACACGATACTTCTCTTCCCACGAATATCTGTTTATTGCGACCCCTTAGAAACAGCGTACCACTTCCTATCGGAACGAAAATGACAAAAATTTGGTTGCGTAGAGTTATTAACATGTATTTTGTAAATTTACTTTGGCTTGAGTTGTCTTCACATTTTCGCTTTTGGGTCACAGAAAACTTGTTGCTCCCTTGGTCTGGCTAAGGGTTTATAGTCTCTTTTTGGAGATTAAACTTGATTTACAGCTCTGCTAAAAGGCTAAAAATCGCAGAAAAACATTTTCTTCTTTTTTTTTGCGACTGGGTGTTGGGAGGGAAGGAGGTAGAGCGGAATATTGTACCTACAACGTTTCTTTGCAAAAGTTCTGATAAACGCAGAAATCCGTTAAGTTTCCTTATATTTTATTTGTAAAAATATAAAGAAAACACTTTGTTAACTTAGTAATTCAGTCGGGCTGCCCGAACAACGTTTGCCGGAGCTGAGTTTAAAAAGAAGCGCCACGTCATCTTTGCGCACTCTAGCGGCAGTTTTACGTACCAGGATCGGGGCGTCATTTGTTATGTTCAAGTTATGTTTTTGCCATCGTTGTGTCGCGCGCGATGCAATCTAACAATGCATTAAATCTGCGTGTGAGTTTTCTTTTCCTCGGTCTACGGATTTTCGGAAAGCCGACGTCACCTAAAGGTTATTATTGTTACCGGTACACATTAGTCAAGTTAGTATTGTTATGGGTATGATTGTGGAGATGAATAGTATGTGAATTTTCTCCCATTATTTCGTGTTGTTGTAATGTTTCCCGCGATGCTTTGGTTGTTTGTTTGAAATAATCCTAAGTATTTTGATTAGTTTAGTCTGTTTTTGAGATATTGTGCTCCGGTAAGGTGGTCTTGACAGACATAACCTCCAATGTGAGGCGTGAAACGCCGGTGCCGTTGTTATCATGTAGTCCTATCAGAGCTACCACAGCTATGATTTCAGTGCAATGATTTTGTCAACATGTCTTGGATGCATCGGTTTTTAAGGTGATTTTGAACGTATTATCGGAGGCCATAACCTCACTTTGTCGAGTGTGCAGGCGTGTAGGTTACGTTCAGGTTATTTCATTATCATTCCGTTTATCGGAAAGCTGATTCTCTCTACTTAGATTTGTTCGCGGTAGACATTTCTAATGCATGCCTAGTCTTCTGGGGCTCTATATTTTCGTTATTTATTTGAGAACAGTGTGTGCTCAGCAAGGCTTTGCAACAAGGCAAAATACGTGATGGCAAATAGCATAAGGGCACTAAAAGTCTACAAATCTTTTACAAAAATTGGAAGTTTTTCATTTTTTCCTTTCATCGTTTTAATTGTGAATTGTTTTATATTAACAAAAATGTACTTCTTCACGGTAGTCCAACTTCTGTACGTATCAGATTGGGTTTGGTTTCGTTCCTTGTGCAACGGTCCTCTCGACTTATTAGCGACGACAGGTGGAACACAAGGACTGGAAAATTCACCCTCTCAAAAAAAAACGTGTATGATGACTCAAACGGAGTTTTTCTTTCGTGCATTTACCGCTAATGTCTTGTATTGCTCGTGTCAAGTGTGTTGATCTAATGTCTTTTATTTTGTGTCGACTTTCAGGTCAGTGCAACGGGAAGTGGCGGAGATATGCGCACGGACATAACCAGCCATAATAGCAGCAATAGCACGTCCCTTGCGAGCAGCAAAGACAGTTTGCGCAAGTGATTGCGAGGAATCGACCAGTCAGGTGCAACTTGTATTTTCGTTTTATTCGTTTAGCAAGTCCGCGCCAAAGCAACAATCGAACGTCGCGCGCCGGACCTCTGAGCCTCACTTTTTTCGCTTCTCCCCCATCGTCCAATCTCTTTTCTTTTATTAGTGGATCACAGGCTTGAGTCGTCACTTTTTTCCCCCACGTGAGAATCTCAAAGTGCTCGGACGTTACAGTGTTGCCACATCTCGGAGCATGTTTGGGTTGTGTGTTGGTGGTGGTGCGATATTTTTTTTAGGCCTACTTTTCTTACCGTGCGTCTCGGAGTAGAATTACCAATCTTTGAATACTGACTTCGTTGTATTACTGTGCGTCTCATATTAATACTAGTTTGTATTAAGTTGGTACTTCGTGAAGGAAAAGTTACCAACCATTGAAGACCGGCGATCTGTTTCTGTTGGTAATCCTTTGTATCTCAGAAGAGACACCGTTAGTTTTTCGTCATGTTGGTACTTCATATTCTGCGTCATCGGTGAAGAGTTACCAAAGTTGATGCTCTCTGTGCTTACGGAAAGACCTAGTAATGTATAGAAACTGATGATCAGGTGTTAACGAAACGCTAATTCGTTAACCGCTTAAGAATAGGCCTCATGCTATTACCGCATTGTTTTACGATAAGTTTTCGAACGAGCCTCTTGAACGAGTAGTTCAGAGTAATTTTTTTAAAATTAGTTTCCCGACGAAATTTTGATTATCGTTCAACGCTTTGTTTCGTGACAAGTACCACCCCTCCCCCATCCACCCCAGCGATCGCCAGCGTCTATCCTTGTCAGTTTTACGGCACGGAACATTCGGCACGCTACTGACTTAGTCTGGCCGAGCTGGCACTTGGACTTAAGTATTGCTTGAAATTTGGTTTCAGCGTTTCAAGAGTCTTTGTCAGGCGATCATAACGTAGAATTATCGGTCCCGTCATTTTTATTATCGTTTGGAAACAATGATATATTGAAGTCATGACTTCATTTACCCGGCAATGTTGTCTCCCGGAATAACTTGTTTAAAAACAGCTTGCCTCTCTATAAGAACTTCCTTATTTTGGGCCCTTTCTGCGTGTGCTTATCGGACAAATATCAGTTAAAGGAACATCCTAGCTGCACACGACGTATTTTTTGACGTGCCGAAATGAAAACGCTCACTATTTCGCCTTAAATCTTCCTTCGACCAGCCTGGAATCTCGAGGTTTTTACGAAATCATTCAACCTGGAAGTTGCTATCCGAAAGTTGAAAATCTCATACTTTTTCGCAACCTCATTCCGACTTACCTAAATCAAACAAATTTAATCCACTATGTAGCAAAATGTAATAAGCTACATAACAAACAAAAGTTATCGGATTGTCCCTATGAATAGGACGGAATGGCCTTAACTTCAACTTCCATCTTTAACAATTCTAGAATTACAACCTAAGACCCTTTGCAAGCGGTTTTCGCTAGTTGCATTTTATTTTCCGACTCCCACAATTTTTTTTTCTTTTTTCTTTTTTCTTTTATTTACGAATAACGCTCGGATTCATTGTGTTCAGTTTCTTAAATACATTATGGAGGATTTTACACCCTTCCATACACTTACAGTATTCGCGCCTATTTTGTTTAAAAAACTGCATGAAGCTCGTTCGATTATTTTAAATTATTTTTTTTTTAAGTTGTGGAAGCGTGGAATTTGGACTGTTGTTGCACTGTTTTGAATGCCCCAGAAAGGTCATGCTTCATTCTCAGATTGGCGTAAGCTTGGCATTGACGTTTGCTCAAAACTGGGCGTTAAGTTTTTAACTATTATTGCATTGGAGTGTTCCTACCTAAAATCGATCACTTCGTGTTCCTTAGGTGATAAATAGTTATTTAGTCAAACCGTCGGAGAAAACGAAGTTTTTTAAACACGCTAACGTAATCGTTGGAACTATTTTGACGGATAGCGTGGTGGCCTTAGTCTGGCTGAAGAAGGATGGACAAGCGTCCTCTCCATTTAACGCACAGAGATTGTATATTGCTGTCCCTCTCCAAAGGGCGAACAGAGCACAATCGCATTACCGTATTTATTCACAGCTATTTAATGCCTAAGTAATACTCGCGTTAGCTACCCACGTTAAACACAACTATTTATTATGAGTTTAGGCGTCTGAACTAGCCACACTTGAATTATTTCAGGATTTTGTTTTCCTTTTTTTTCTTAGAAAAATCGTCAGACTTGGCTTCTAGTTTGGTTCCTCAAAATTTAACTCTTAAATTTGGTTACCAGAAGTCACAAAGATTGACACTCTGTTGTCGAAAATGACTTTTTCTTTTTTAATTCGGAAACTTAACTGGTATGCGTTGACGGTACAGCAGCAATGACGTACTTGGAAAACCTTTCCTTACTGTGTAATGTTTGTTTATGTATTTTGTGTATCGTGGGTATATCAGCCATACTTTTATGTGATTTTTCCTTGCATTTATTTTTATTACTTTTTTTTCTAGTCGTAGTTATTGGTAAGACTGACTTATTTATTTATTTATTTTTAAAACGTGAATTTTACTCACGTTTTATTCTAATTTTGGAGGCCGATCTAAAAGAAAGTTACCATTTATTTCTTATTACGTTTGTACCTGATGAGACATGCGTGGGGATTCGAGCCACACACACAATGCGCTCACCGATTTCAACACTGCACTGGTTTCTTTGTTTACTTTTAATTCGGCGGCTTACGCTGAGCATTTTGAACAATGCGCTCACTTTTACCATTTAATCCGTCGTTTTAGGTACGAAAGGGACATTTTTAACGTAATTGTAAACTATCATCAATTGCACATAAACCACGATTTTTTGGCCTATTAGACTAGTACCTTTAAATCATAATATTAAGCTTTTTTTAGACCTGTATAAAGCTTATAGCCTTTTTTTTTCAGTGTAAACAAGTGTTGAATCAGTTTGCCATGATTTCTTTGTCTGTGATGAACAAAAGTCGTGTGATGTTGCCCCAATTTTATGTTGGTAATACCTGTGTATTCGTATACGAATATGCAAATTCTAGTCCAGACATTCCAGTGGTATTGCCAACTTGAATATCAAAAACTTTGTTACGAATGATGCGGTGGGCTTGATACAAACTTTCATGTATAGTAGCGACCAAATTCCTCATTTTTTGAGTGAAGGGCTCAGAGTCATACTAGTTGAACTGTGCGGAAAAAATGGTGACTGCTGGAGGTAAACGTTTTTTTACGATTAAGTTAGTTTCTTGTTACAGTGTTGCGTGCTTTATATTGGTCCGTAATTACGCTCCGTTATATGCTGCTGCAATCAATATTTTTTTTTCCGTCATTGGCGGATATTTTTTACAGCCGCTCGGCTGCGTTTCTGAACTACAGTTCATATATTTTGGCGGTGAATTTGAATGATATCGGAGAAGTACTTGGAAACGCGTTGTTCCTATTCGGATTGGTTCGCATTGTTTAAAAATTGATTCCTTTATAGACTTGTGTCGAATAGTTTTGAGTGTCTTATTACTCATTTCGCAGGGGCTGTTGAGGTATTACGTAACGCAACGATTGTACTTTGTTTCCTTAGATTCAAAAAAAAATCTCAGTATGAATCTGTTGTCTAGTTCGCTTGCAGTTAGCCTGCACGCTTTCATGCAACTGGAGTTAACCCTCTCCCCAGATTCTTCTTCTGCGCTATTCAAAACTTAAACCACTGTATAGACCATTGTTGTAGTCACGAAAACAAGGTCATCTTAAGCTAGCTTATCTTGATTATGTTAACCGTAAGTTTATTTTATTGGAACAAGGCTTACAAATTATGCTCGCAGTTGGCAACTTTTATGTTGTGATTTTGGAAGTGCGTTACGCAATACATCATTGTCCCCTCATGGCAACTAAAATGTTCTTACAACTTCCCGGCATTTTCTTTCGTCCTCGTATGACCGTGAATAGTGGGCTTTGTGCGTGTTCATTCTTAAGCTAGTGAATCGAGAGTAGAGATCCTCAAATCAGAAATAGGCAAAACAGTGATTGGCTGAGACCGACATAACACATTGAGTGATAGGAGGCCAATCTTTTGCAGTAGGATCTTTAGATCTGACTTTTACTTGAGTTTCAGAATCTTATTGTCTCAGGACGGCCTGATTTTTTGTATGATCTCAAATCAATGCCGCCGATCTTGTACGAAGACTTTCCTAGTCGGGCTACGGCCTTATATGTTATTGCCCCCTTAGATTTTATCTTGCTGTAAGAAACAACTCTGCGACCGAAATACTGATTCTCTAGGTTTTAGTTGATGTTAAAATTTTAAGCTAGCCACTTGGACAGCTTGTTTAGAGGGGACTTAACTCTCAATAGCTTTCGATACAAACTAACTAGTTTGTGCAATTTTTTAAATTTTATCGTTGCTAGATTTGTGTCAGGACCATACCGGTATTTGACTGAGGCAGCTATGTAGGACAAGTTACGAATTAGCTAATACAGCTGGTTTTCCTGAGACAGTTCATTTGCTTAGAAAGGGGAAAGTCCTCTGCAAAACGGGACTACCTAAAAAATTACACATTGTTGTGATCAAGTATCCTTTGCTTCAAAAATGCACATAATCTCTCCCTAGCTTAGCATCACAGAAGTCATAATTCAATAACTCTTGACACGTAAAATCTGCTTACATCCGCAGTCATGAACTGGGGAAGGCAGCGAGACCAAGTCATTCCCACGATTTCGGCTCTGAAGTAATCGTGTCAATATCCTATCAAATCTCCAATATCACTTTTAATTTAGCTGACCTAATTTAATAAGCCGGATCTTTCCGATTGTTCCAACAACATCGACTTACGTAGTTTACTAGCTTGATGACCGACTTGTTTTTTTTTTATCAGAATGATCTCGCACATGTGTTTTCACGAAGTGAGTTTCGTTTACCTGTGCAGTTCTGTATTGCTCATTCGTAACTCATTACTTCCTGGAGCTATCTAGTCAAAACTATTTCCTCCTCTAAGGTCTCTTACGTTAGCGGTAACATTAGCAATGAATATTGTCTAGTAAAGGAAGCCGAAGTTACATCTGAAATTTACGATGTATAGCTTAACTCTTATTATCATCATATTTTTTTTTATTTCAAGATTCCCCCTCATGCTGCCTAATTTATATGGGTATATGTACAGTGCGCCACAAAAGTCATGACCCCTGCTCCCATGTATATGTTATGGAAGCAGGGGTCATGACTTTTGTGGCCCACTGTACCTAGATCTTGCACAATTTTGTAATGATTGAGACGAAGAAAGCAGTGTTGTTTGGTGGTGAGCATTGTGGTACCCAACTTGTGGTCTTCCTAATTTGGTTTAACTCAGTATTCATAGTGAGATTTGAGAAATATGATCAGAGCTCGGTTTTAAGAGGATCTGGACTGTGAATAACCGAAGTTGTTTACGCGTTGAGGTTGCAGTGCTGAATGGTTGTTATTGTTTCTTGTGAATAGCGTTGAAAGTTTACTTTTATTGTTGATGTTGTAGTTAACAGATACGGTGCATTTTAATCTTAGTGTTGCCTAACTGCTCTTGTTTCTACAACTCGTAGATGCCCACATCTGCATTACTTCGGCCAATCTTGTTACGTGTTAACACTGGATTATAGGGTGCAAAAGCTGAGGTAACATTTTTCGAGTTGTTCCTTTATCCTGGTGTCGCCACCTTGCGGTCATATTTGACGGTAAAAGGTTAAATACAACTTAGAATATTTATCCTTTGAATTACCAACTAACCTACAGAACCGAATGTTAGTATACGCATTCTTTTTACGTTTTTCTGACAATGCCGGTCAATTATACGTATCATAAAGTTGATGGAGATTTCCGAGTTTCAATGAACATGGCTTCTTTTCTTTCGTAACAAAAGTGTAATGTCAGTGATGAGAACAAATTCTCTAATCGGAATGAAGTAAAATTGCGATTAAGGTCAACTCCAAGTTATATTCGGAAAATACATCTTTTTTTTATTTGACGTGAAATTGAATGAAACGGGCATTTATGAGTCAGTTTTCTTCGGTTACCGAATACTTATTTTGGCAACATTTGAAGGCTCTAGGCGCGACGGCAAGTTTTCGAAACTACCAAGGTTTATTTACTAAGTACACCTTGCTTACTACAAAGATACTGTCCGATTTGTCACTGGAAGAGAGACTGGTGAGCAGAGAGTCGCCGGTAGTCACGTGGTCTCTATAACCAATCACAGGTGCGAATGAGACAAGTCCCTTTTTGTGTAGTCTCTCAAGTCTCTGGTTCCGCACGATATTATATTTTGCATTTATGTAAGATAATTGTTACAGGGAACCATAGCGGTGAAAAAAGTGTTTTGTTTACATGGAAGAAGAGACGGGGAATGTAAAAAAGGACAATTTTTGTATGTAGCTGAATTTAATTATGCGCTGCTCACAGTAATCGTAATCGGTTAACGAACGGGACCGATGTTTCGAGCAGGTTTTCGAAGTTTCGAAACGAAAACTTTGCTCAGTTTTTCCATAAACGCACATGTAGTGTCCGGTCGACGTCTTCTAAGTCCCCAGCACTTGTTTCTCTTGCGTTTCTCGTAGAAAGAAGATTGCAATGTTGAAATGATCAACTAGTGAGAGGCGGGGTACATATTCCATCCATCATGGCCATCCATAGAGCGTATTTCTGGTTGAAAGTGAAAAATCGTTAAGGTTTCTTTGCTTCCTTTATGAATAGTTATAGGTTATTCTCCTCATGAGAAGTTGGCGTGGGTAGATCTTAATAGCTTGCTTTCTCAGCTCCTTTCTAAGTAGCCCTTCCCATCAAAGTGTTTGAGAACTTTTTGAGGTATACAAATTTATGATAAATAATTTTAAAAAACTCTGAATTATTGTGTTATCGATTGGAGTGTTCGAGTAGTTTGTGCTTTCGCGTATTCCGTTTCGTCTCGGCGAGAGCGCCATCTAGCGGCCATTGGCGGAATGACGTGCCGAAGTCTCTCCCGCATGAGAGCCGCGCCGCTAGATGGCGGGCCGTTCAAGCCATTCCAAATTTTCGTTTGTTCCACGCATGCCGACAAAGAATTTTCACGTCTAACCAACGTTATTCTTCTTTTAGACTTTCGGTTGTTGTCGCCTATTTCGTGATTTGAAAGCTTTTTCGTGCTTGGCGGTTCACAACTCTGTCGTTTTAATGTAGATGTATACAGCCCTGATGTAGGATGTTTGAGGAAGTGTGCGTGCGAGAGAGACCGAGAGCAGAGCGAGTGTGTGTGTGAGAGAGAGCGAGAAAGTGAGTCCCAACAATTGCATCGAGAGAGAGGCGTTCTGAATACCGCTTCTTAACATTTTCATATTGATGCATTCAAATGCATGCGACTGTGAGATCCTACAGTAAAATACGCATGTCTGTACAGTGGTGACCAGAAGTAACCGAAATTCTGCCAAAATTAGGACTTTTTCACGTTACGTAAGCTCTTAAAAATGAAAAACATATTCTAAAGTAACCCCTCCAACCTCAATTACCCATTTGTTCGATTTGAACTATTCGATAGCGTCGTGTTTCGGGAACAATTTTGTGTTCTGATCAATGGATACCTCATGTATTATTTCAGACAAGTTTATGAAACATTTCGAAAATAACTTCTAATGAAGAGTTTTGAGGTCCTATCATGTGCACAGGTGCCAGCGAATGTCTCAGATAGGATGCACCTGTCTGACGATTCCGAATCAAAAAGGCACAAAAAAATTTACGTTTATTATCGCTCGGTAATGTATTAAATCATTTAACGTTAATGTGCATCAATGATAGATGTTATTTCTCTACTGCATTGCGGACGTTTGCGTTGTAACTGATCAGATTTTGTCAGAATTTCGCGAGTTTTAGTCATGACTGTACGGATTTGCAGCACCATGCTGATAAATCTACCTTAGTGATTTTATTTTCTAGTTTCGCAGACAGACCACTATCTGCTTCAAATTGGTTTCTGAAATTTGGCTATTGAATTAGTTGGTAGTTTTACACATATTCGGATGCCTTTTGAAGTAACGATTTTAGCATTGATGTAGTTCATCGCTCGCAGAATTTCTATCATGTGTGAAAAGCGGAATAGACATGACATTTGAATGGTGTGGGGTCATCTGCCCTCAGTACCGGTACCATAGATTCCCTGTTCATAATTTGATATCTTTCATTTTTTTAATTTTGGGAGATTGGGTGCTGAATACTAACCTTCAGAATGCTCGGAAAAAATTAATAAAAACACAAGCTGATAGAAATGACCAATAGAAGGTAGTATTATTTTAGATTCTAAATAATTGGAACAATCTTTGATCGGGGTGCTGGAACGTCCATACTGCTTAAGTCTTAAAACGTTCTCCTCTTCAGTAATCCGATGATATTACATTTGTCAAAATTTACTCAAAAACTACATTTGTCTTAAAGAAAGCGGACAGCGTTATGATCAAAAGAAAAATGTCATATTTTTGCATCATTTCTTGAGGTATGCAGGGCTTAGATGACTCCCTTCCGTTTGTTATAGAGCCCAAAATACGTGATATCTTTTTTGTATGGCGTCTTCGCGACTTTATAAAACCGCTATTGGAAAAAAGCAGTTTCATTAAATAACGATTTTTTATCAGTAATTAACAGAATCGAACGTTATATCGTTTCTCTGTTTTCCCCCTACGTATACTCGTGAGTATGTATGTATGCACGAGTGTGTATATACATATGTATGTATGAGCTTTCATTTATTGAAGACCGCTTGTATCGCCCTAGAGGGAGAATTTGTAGATTTTTGACCGGAATCGCGAACGTTTCTCTATTTTCCGATTGTAACTTTTTTTCCAACAACGTTGTTGCATTTTGCGTTTTCTCTTTTTAATGATCTCACTGGTTTCTTTCTTTTATGGAGATTTTAATCGTTTTGCACTGATTCACAAAGCGAGGAGAAGTTGGCAGCATTGCTGCGATCGCGTTGCGCAGCGCCATCTAGCGGAATGTGTTCAAACGAACTCACCCGGTGTGACTCTGTAGAGTACGTGGGACGGTAGATGGCGCTGCCTGAACGCGCGCGGCTGGGCAACTGGGTTCCTGCGGCCAATCCGTCTACAAAACTCATTCCTAATGGCCTCAAGGCCGCCCGCCTGCCTTTGTACCGTGCAATCTTGAGCCAATTTTGAATGAGACTTGTGTATGCTTGGGGTACATTTGTTTGGTCGCTCTAGTGTGTTATGGTTGTTCACCGAACAGTTTTTCGTACGTAAAAAGGCCACAATAATGTTATTCCTATTAAGTAATTTTAAAACTACTTAGTATGTACTTTATGTGCAATAATACTGTAAATAAAAGCCGCAGGTAGCATGGTGATGTATATTCGGCGTTTTATTCAACTACGATCAAAAACGGAAGAGATTTTTTCACATCCGCGTTGATCAAGGTAATTCTTTTATGTCCATTTTATGAGGGCACTCAAGACATTTCATACATTTTTTTTAATGTTCTTTCATTTTTTTACGGTAGGTGTCTTTCCCAATACTCATTTTATTGGTTGGTACTTTTACGGTGGATATCTACCCATTCAATTATCGCGTAGTTTTCTCGGTACTTTCCCTAAAGTGGTACTGCAGTATCCCTAAAGTTATAAATTTAATTTCATATATCTAAGCTATGTAATTCGAAAAGTATGGGAAACTGTCGAAACTTAATTACCTTGAACCTCCAGAAAAAGCCTGGAAAAATTCTGGGAAATCCAATTTTTGTAGAGCGCAACAACCCTGTTTATTAAAGAGTTACTTTTATTACGAATATTATTAACACTCATCAACACTCCACGACCGAGTCTGCTTGCTTTATTAATTATTCAGTCTTTTTATTACATTATGTAAAATCACTTTTTATGGAGCCAATGGCGTAATCTGTTCTTTGCGCTTATTTATTTCCTCTCTGCAAGTTGGCGTACCTCGCTGGTCCTTAACCCACCGATGAATCACAAATTAATGCCTATTGTGAACTTTCACGCAAACCTAAGAACGGAGGCAGCCCACACGATAACTCTTGTCACAGCTGCCTCTGGTGTTTTCGCATTTTTTTTATATCGTAATAGCTCAACTTACCTACAAAGAGTACTAAGATATTTTAATGTAAACAAGAAGTTGAAATTTCAGTATTTTTTACCATTTAGAAAATAATTTTGGTTTTTCTAAAATAACTGTCGGTTTTACTTATATTTAATTTTGATGTTTGTTGGGGGTGTCAACGTGAGCAATGACACTTTTTTATTTTATTTTTTTATTTTTTCATTTTTTTTATTAAGGTATGATTTATTTGCACTTAACAGTTAAAATTAAAAAAAGAAAAAAGTTTAATTCAGTCGATCTTCCGTAGGCCTTCAGGCTTTACAGATATTTTTTTTTCTTTGTAGCAAGTGAATTACTATTTGTACAATGCAGTTACATACCTTAAAATTACGGCACCTTAAAAAGATACCTTTCACATTATTATTTTGTTAAAATATTTGTAAAAAAATATACCTTCAACAGAATAGCGTGGTCTGAGTTCAATCAGATTTACAAAAATAACCTCTTTACGATTATGAATAATTAACGAACTCCTAAAAAATAAGTTGTCCCATTTATAGGGCACTGTTCCCTCTCTTTCGAAGAATCAATTCCTCTCGGCAAGATCCGCAAAAGATCACAGTTTACCTTAAATTGGCACTACAAGGAATCCTTAAGAAGACCCTAGCAGCCTCCCTGGAATACGCACCGGCTTGTAAAAAGTCTTATATTTACATAGAATTGGTACCAAATATTGGTGAATTCTATCGATTTGGTCAAAACCAAATCATGTCTTCCTCAGCCTATCGCCCGATGTTTCTCTTGTTCCGGAGATGCTGACCATCGCAGTCGCTCTGTTTTGAACGGACGTCGATTCCTGTCGAAAGAAAGAGGAAACCTTGTGTGATTATACAAATATTAAATTACTACCAACAAGGGAGGATTTCTGCCAAATATTCCATTTGACCTTATCGTTCACGCAAACTTTGAGGTTATGCATTAATGTTGGTCAATCCCATAACCCTCGTCTTTCAATGTACACGCACGTTTTTTTTTTTGTTTTTTTTTAGTAATAC
>Ga0058701_10002082_pt1 | contig 14892 bp, 7 predicted proteins | sample AgamicOrMae_FD_97039 | JGI IMG/M metagenome (GOLD analysis project Ga0058701, IMG submission 97039) | Agave microbial communities from Guanajuato, Mexico - Or.Ma.e | ecosystem: Host-associated > Plants > Phyllosphere > Phylloplane/Leaf | place: Guanajuato, Mexico | collected 2012-06-04
AGCTAATATTTGAAAAGTTGATATCCCTCCCGCTATCAATTCCAGAAGCGGTTTTTTTGGCTGTCCATGTATACAGTACATCTTTGTCCAACGCGCATTTATTCAAATAAACGTTCACACATTTCTTAATGTTTCGAATCGTTGTGGTCATTGCTCAAACATCCAAACGACGTTTTCACTGCCCGTTTTTTTGAAAGATAAATGGGTTTATACCCGGGTAAGAAAAATAGGGATGAAAAATTGTTTCATAACAATGCTGCCAACCGGAGTGAAGAGGATAGTTCAACTATTCATGGACAAGAAATAACTGCACTTCTTGGAATGACATTCGACTGTGAAAGATCCTGTTACTACTTAGCATTCACAACTCGAGGTTAGGTCTAAAGTCGCGCGCGAGTGAGACAAAAGAGATGAAAGACTGCAACGCACGCCTCAAACAATGCATGCGTTCTTGTCTTTTACATCAGGAAAATGAGGCTGTTTCTTTTCTTTGAAGCCAAATTGTACTTGTTAGGAAGAAGAAAGTTGTATCTAAGGCCCATTAATTTGTTGGAATCTCCACAGACGTCCACGTTTTGTACTAAAAGTCATTATGCGTCTGCGTTTCCGACCCGGAAATCTAACCTTAAAAGGAAGTCTCGATAAAATTCTGCGTGTGAGAATTAATTGTCGATTTCCTCAGTAACAACATCCATCTTACAATTGGTTGACGAGATAGGTTTTTGAAACTGCAGATTTTGTTCTAGAAAAGCACGATTTTTTTTTCAATTTCAAAACCTTTCTTGAATAGATCAGAAGATGTACAAACGAGACTTCATTGGATTTTTGTCCAATCCCTCGTTTCTAATTTCACGCACCTGGCTACCCACGCGCTGATTAGTTTTCGTAGCTAAAAACAGTCGTTTCTTTCCTATTTTAACTAAAATTGTTTAGAGATTTGAAAACTTTGACCCTTTGGGAGGGTGCTTAAATCCCTGCGTTTTCATGTAACTTTGATGGATTAAGACCACGGATTTTGTTCTTTTTTGGCAAAGGATATTTTATCACGGCCTCGATTTAGCAAAGGACGCCATTTCACAAACCTTCAACATGATCCATAACCGTAATAAAATGTACATATAAATATTTAACGCTTCATATGGCATCGACATATTTTCGTCAATTTTACTCTCTTAGAATCCATTTATTTAATATGTAATATTTTCTTCAAATTCATAAGGGCACTGTTCAAACATGACCATCTCATAAATTCTCGATTAAATAATTCCACACCAAATATTTCAGGCTCTAGAGGGTATCACTCTTAATTACTTCGAGTGAAATTCTCACTCTAGATCCGAAAATTGAATTCATCAGTTTTAATAATATGATTGATTCCCACCCAAACACACACTTTCGAAATTCGCTCGCAGACGAGCAAATTGTGTTCGACGATTTCACTCAGCATTTTCGTGTACTTCCTCATACAGTGTTTTACGTCATTAGTCCTCAATTGCGAGATTTTCTACTTTGTTAGTATTTCTCAGAATCGCTAACGGCGTGCGTTGGCTGTTTGAATGGGCGTGAAAATTTCACTTTCGTTGCGATTTTTGGTGTTGAGAGGCGCCTTGTTGCCTCAGGACACATACTGGGGACCTCGAGGCGCGCTGGTGGGCCCCGCGGTTCAAGGAGGTCCCTTGTTATGGGGGCCCCTTGGCTTATGGGGGCCCCCATGCGCATGGGGTCCCTGGGCGCAACGGGCGGATATCGAATGTTTCCCCCGTCGGATGCGATACCGAAAATTGGATCGTGATAAGCGAAATGGCTAAGGCGCCTCGTAAACAAGAGATCCGCTTGGAAGTTGGTCCCAGCAAGCTCAAAAGAGCGATTCCATAGATGCAAGCACGAATCCGCCACTTTGCCTGTTTCCTTTGAAACGAATTGTCATTCATCTGAGTCTTTCCTCACTTAGCCCTGTATTCTACAAAGTGTTCAGAACCTTCAGGGATTTAAACCAGAAAAAAAGGATGATTTTATGGACGGGTGGAGTGGATGATTTAAAAGTGGAAATTTTGCAATTTGAAAATGACTTTATATTAAATTTTGGTACTAAGATTAGTTTTTTTTTCTTTTTAAAAAATAATAGTAAATTGCGTAAGATCTGATTTCTTACCTTAGAGACACCAAAGAAAGGGAAAGTCTTAACTTAACCAACCAACGCAGTGGTATCTCCATCTTCGTAAGGCGAGCAAAAAGTAAAAAGAGGAAAACAAAAGGTAAAAATTACACCTTGAAATTTACAATTGACAGAATATCGCGCAAATATAATATATTTAGGCCAGCGCTCAAGGTACGTTTTTCTTGGGAAGTGTGATAAAGACGTATATAAAGGGGGGGAAAGAGGTCTGTCGCGTGGGCGGGACTCCCTCAGGGGAGGGGGAGGGGTCCCCTTAGTGGACGGTGGGAAGAGGAGCACTACAAAATAAGTCCCCTCTGACCTTCACTGCTCCCGAAGTGGGGACTTCTGTTTTGAAGAAAAGAGACACAAAGTCGGGGTCCCAGTCAAGGCCAGAACTAGTCGACTGTGTTATTTGTCCGCTTCATCGTGTTGACAGCTTTCAATGTGTTATTACATCGTTTAATTTTGACAACCAGAGATTTACTTTAAGGAGTAAAGTTTTGTGATTCAAATTTCAATTTATCGGTGACTAGTTTTCTTGGATTCAAGGTTCTGTTGCTAAGCCTTATGAACTTCGTGATTTTCTCACCGACATTTTTTTCACTTCAGATACGTGAGGTCTCGAAACGAATCCTTGTAATTAGAATTTAAATGTAAATATTACGAAATGAACCTTGGGAAAATTAATAAACAAAAGGACTGGATTTCAAATTATTGTTTTTACAACCAAATTACTTCTAGTCCACTATTAGTTGCCCTGATTATAAAAATACAACAGATTTAGATGGACGTTGCTAGGATAAATGAATGAATGAAAGATATATTTATACAAGTGAAACCAACATTTTGGAGGTAAGAATATGGCAACCTGCTGAAAAGTTTTTACGGGTAAACACTCCACTTTACGAAACTCGGCCCGCTCGATCTTTTGCGAGATCTACTGTAAGCCCTTGAATCTAAAAATATTATCCTTAATTAATTTAATTAGGACTAATTAAAATGATATAAGCGTGGGTTTTGTTGTTAATCCAATCCTCCGCCATGAAGTAGGTATTTCCGGGCTTGGTACAGCGGGAAAAGCGAGTCAGAAAAATGCGATGAAGCGCAAACGACTCTGTCTCTTTCTTTCCCATGAGTCATGAGGTTAAAAGCCCAGCTCTCACTTTAAGATCTGTCAAGCTCGGAGGTGAAAAACCTCTCGAAGACAGCGAGGAAAATGACGACAAAGAAATGACAAATTTAAGTGAAAAATGAAGTGAAAGCAAGATCAGTCGATTCCGCAATGCTGAATTGTAATGGTTGCATTGCTGAACATTTGTATATCACTTTTTAGGACAAAGCCGAGCGACAGCTCTGTACCTATGATAGGTTAAAGTTAGACCAACTTAGGTTAGGTTAACCTAGGCTTGGTTTGGTTATGTTAGATTAACCTAGGATAGGTTAACCTAGGGTTTGTTGACCCACGATATGTTTACCTACGATACGTTTACCTAGGTTATGTTAACCTAGGTAAGGTTAAATTAGGTTAGGTTAACCTAGGTTAGATTAATCTAGGTTAGGTTAACCTAGTTTAGATTAACCTAGCATAAGTTAACCTGGGATAGGTTAACCTATAGGATAGATTAAGCTAGGATACATTAACCTAGGTTATGTTAACCTAGGTAAGGTTACACTAGGTTAGGTTAACATAGGTAAGGTTACACTAGGTTAGGTTAACATAGGATAGGTTAACCTAGGTTAGGGTAAGTCTACCTTGCTTGGCTGCTGCTCCTCTTCGCTGTCACCAAGCCTGTTGACTCTTACTTCTCGGTAGAAGCCTGCCAGAGAAGAACAGCACCAGGCTCGGTGACGAAAGATATAAAAATAAGAGGCAAACAATGTCCCTCAGTAAAAAATTAAAATGCACGCAAAGAACGAGCATTGCCTGCCAAGCTCAGCCGACATGATAATAACATTCCTGCCAAGCAGTCTACTTGGTTCTGCTTTTACATTCTCACATCTTATTCGTGTACGGAAACTGGCAGGATGTGTTATTTACCCGTGGCGTCTGTTTGTATCCAGTACTCGCGCGCGGAAACCTCTCGGCAGCTCCATAGATTAAGAGCAATATCAAGCGAGAGAGAGAGAGTTAGCAGACGCCATCCGGACACAGACACACAACCAAGCGCACATTTTGCATGGAAATAAGGCAGCGAGCTTGCATCGCGTCATCACTTCGGAAAACCGCAGACATACCCCAAAACACGACTTAAAATTACGTCTTTACTCAATAAACACGCGTCTAGACTTTATATTAAGCTTGTTTACGAAGGACAAACTAGATTAAGGTCAGGTGCATTCCTAAACAGCATTTCTGACAGTGTTAGAGAATAGCCGACGCGTTCGCGACGTATGGATTATGCCTTCAGTCGAAATATAGATCACTTCTACATTTATTGCGCCAACTTCATTGGTAACACGGTAGGGATTGTTAAGTGCAGCGATTTCCGACAGCTGTTGGACAACTTACAAGCGTAACCTTTAAAAGTAAAGCAGTCCTAAGCATTCAATGTCAATCCCGTCCCTTGTCGATAGAATTACTGGAGAAAAAGTGGACGGAAAGCTCTCGTAACATGTCATGCGGAATCAATATGAGGGGTCACTCCAAATACGTCAGTTACGTCTGCCGATTCCGGCGCCGAATCAAGTTTAATTAGATATTTCGTCTTATAAAAAATGTATTTCGGATACATGGGCATACATGTCTGCTTTTCTGAACCAATCCGCCTGTGAAAATATTGTTTAAAATGTCAGCGTTAAGGCTACGATCACAAAAGGAAGTATTATACTGAAGCAGCATCATTTTAAAATGTTCAAAAGGACAAGTAATTGCTTCTTTCTCATTTTTTAATTTTCTATTTAAATTAAGTTTCGCGTTTACTCGAATAACACTAATAGCGAATCCTGAATCTATATCCTAAAGAATACTGCTTACAATATTCTGTAAAAGCGGATGTATCCAATCATTCGTTGATATGGAGAAATGGTTGAATTCGCATTACCCCACCAAAACATCCCAACTCCATTCAGAAAGCAAAGGGTTAACTGACCACGGAGCAAAAGATCTCTGCCCGAACTATTAGTGTAATTAAATCTACGAACAGGGCCGCCAACTGATTACAAAACGTTTAATTACTCTAACGGGCGACAAAACATGAAGCACCGACGTTCCAGTAGTGGTATCAACAACAGGTAAATAAAATAACGACCACTTTAAAACCTGTTTCTTCAAGAATGAAACTGATTGGCCGAGCATGCGCCATTGAAGATTCTGATTGGTTGGGATTCACGTACTTTTAGTGACTTGTGGACTGTACCTTTTGAGGTCCGCTGCTTTTGAATATTCCCATGAAGGGGTTTATAACATGGGGTATGAATTAATTTGTGTTCAGAACCCGCTTCAACCGCTTAAGTGGAAGATATGATACAGTGTTTGAAAATTTCCCTCCCAACTTATTCTTATACCAAGAATACAGCTTACAAACAAAGCTTTGGGGTAGCGATTGCTCCCAAACCAAGAGAAACGGTTGCCCGAAATCCTGAACACACCCTCGCGAAACGAGCAGTGCGGTTGAATTTAGGCTGCTGTTTCGGAATGTTTCGATCCTATTAAAGCTAATTCACACTGTGATAGGTTAAATTGGTTAGGTTAGGGAATGTCAGGCGAGGTTGGGCTGGATTAGGTTTGCGTCAGGGTCGCTTGAGGCGCGCCTTTAGCCTCATGAGAGTTTTCCCAGATCGTTTTTTCCGTGCTTCTTCTCCTCAGAAATGTGCGTCATCGCCAGAAACGTTTGTAATTCTCAGAACACGCTTCAACGGGACGTGGCGAGGATCATTGGAAATTCTAGATGCTACTGTACAGCACCTTGCACGCAGTCAAAACTTGACCCTGAACAATTGCGTAACTAGTTTACGTAATGTTGACCTACTTAAAAACTGCATGGGGTATAACTTGACTTGCCGCAAACAGCGACAAGCTTAAAATGACGACGTAGTCTTATTATTTTAAAGCCTGGAAACACGAATGGCCTGAGGTTATTACAGGACGCCGAAATGAGGCAAGTTTAACACGAAAAAATATTTTCTTGAAGCACGAAAAAAATGCCCTAGGATAGAAATAAAAGGACGAAGAACTTTTTTTTCCTTCTCTGAAGAAAGCCTACATTTTTTGTAGCTTCTAATACCTTTTCAAGCAGGACTAAAGTCCTTGGAAAACGAATATATTTATTACAATTTATCAAAAATGTCCTTCTTCCAAGAAAACCATATTTTTTAGAGTTATTGAGAGTAGTTTGCCAAATGTTGCAATTGGTTACCGTTTTAGTTTAAATGGTGCTGAAAGTTTTATTTATATGATATCAGTTTTGCTTGAGAGCTTTTACTATATGCTCAACAGTCATTTACGAACAAATACATCCTTCCTTTCACAAGATCATAAAACGTAAAACAAAAAACCGAGTAGACTTTAAATTAAAAAAGGGGCTCCGCTTGTAGGTCACATTTCACATTTAACGCAGATAATTATTGCTCGTATTTCTCCTCCAAAAGGTAGATTTAAATAGCGAATAATGCATCATTCCAAAAATCCCAATCTTCATGCATGGTCAACTCCTATTTGAATTAATTTATATGAAAATATTTAATATTTTTCTCAAATAAAAAAAATAATCTTAGAGCATACTCTTCAACAGCGCTTGCCGTTCCGAGTAAGTATTTTTTTTAACACCAAGCGAACTACGTTGTCTTATGCACTTCGCAATAAAACGTAAGAAATGCTGACGATAAGCATTAAAACACCAAAGACGACCCGCGCTTTAAGCGCTGCTATTCACTTTAAAGCATTTCTTTAACGCTCAGGAATATAATGTTTAGCATGCTTAAGATGTTGAATGGAGCTCTGGCAAGGGAGGGGCATAATGCAACGCAGCGCGCAAAATACCGCCATAAAATGATAATAAGATCTCCTCAGTCGGAGCTCCAGAATAAGTTTACATTATAAACACTGCCATAAATTTATTAATACTGGTCACAGCACTCTTCAAGACAGATTTAGAAGCCACTTCCTTCAAATCAAATCGTTCGATATTTTTTTCTTAAAAAATAAAGCTTTATTGAAAATGACACGCTTTATTGCTAAAAACGCGAAGTATATTGGAGGTTTACAACACTGCAAATACATCAATGCAGAACGGTACGCATATTAAATGCATTAATAAGATGGACATCACCAACTATTAATTTCACAAAATAGTATTTTTTTTTGTTTTGGGGCCTTTTAGAGAAAGTTTTAAAGGTTTTAGCAGGTTGAAAGTATAGCACCTCGCAGTTCAGTTTGAGGAATCATAAAAGAAGATATTCTAAAGCAAGTTTAAGACTCTTTGAGGAACACAAACTTACGTAATTAATTATAAGCCTTCTTTACAGTTGACATTACAAAAACTACATCATGAACGAATTCAGGATATTTCGTGTTTTATAGCTAATGTTAAAGTTAGGCTAGTTTAGGCTACGTTACGGTAGGTCAGGCGAGTTAAACTTCCGGGCATCAATCGCAGCGCGTGTAATTACAGTAAAAAAGAAAACTCGAGCGAGTCAAAATATACGTGTAATTAACCTACTTTCCTTGATATCAGAAAAGTAATTGACTGTTCAAGGCACGACAATAATTCAGTGAACAATAACTTTTGCAGCAGGAAAGAAAAGGTTTGACCTTGAGTCTTAGCCAAGGCCATTTTTTGCAAGTAACAGGAGGAGGTCTGCCACGTTAAAGAAGTACGCAAACAAATAAATGATTCAATTATACAGGATGAAATACGATCTCGGAAGAAAAAACAACAAGAAAAATGCCGCCAGGCGCAGCTACTGTTCAACCCACACAAACAACTCCGGATTTTTTTACTGTCGAGTTTCTCATCTTATGCAATAATTATTTGGCAGCTCCTGGTTAAACATGCCCAAAACGACGTGTTTTGCTTCAAGAAAAGTTTTCTTTATTATTATTAATTTTTTTAACAATATGAAATTAAAATAAAGATCAGCACAGATAGCAAAATGATGAACCACTTCCCAAGCACGCAGTTGACTTGAGCGCCTGACAAACTCGCTATAGGCAACCCTCGCCGTACAGATGTGTTGCTGTTGCCTATTCACTGATTGACAGGGGCTCTGGAGGCAGTTTTTTTTTTTTATTTTTATTGAACAATGGTCGAATGGGGCATAGCCTTCTGTACGACGATACATTATGGGAAAGCATAACTAAAATTTTGTCGCGTTTTTGGTCTGAGCGCTCTCCCTGCTCTCTATCTGCTCTCTCAACTCTTCCGTTCCACACGCGCCTCGCCGCAGCAGCGTTCGTTGTAGCCTGTTTGGAAAGTACGTAATTCGCATAATCTGTGATGTGCATGTGAACGTGTGCCAACAGCAGTACTTTGAACACTAAGCAGTCCGCCAATATTTGTTTTTGAATGAAAAGGAAGGGAAGTTCGCTGGCATAAACAACGACAAATCTGTTAGCCATGTTCGCATTAAGTCTTGCCATCGAATTTTTACGTCGTTTAAACTTGATTACACAGCCCGCATTCAAGAGCAATCATGCCCTTTCTTTCACGTTTCCCAGTATATATATGTCCAACGGTCATGAGGGCATGGTGGTTTCGCTCGAGAAAATGTGACTTTTTTTAGGTACCAACTCTTTTTTTTTCTTGGAAATGACAAAAAATACATTATGTAATTTTATGACAATGTACTTTTTTTGAAATGTTAAAATTCGAAAAAAGAAAGAAAAATCCCCACCGAAAATTTTTTATTTTTTTTTTAAAAAAAAGGAGCTTTTTCCAACTTGTTTTCAAAGTAGGTATTTCAAAATATTTTTTAAAGAATGCTATTATGAGTCAATTGCATTGGAATAGACTATATACCCGAGGAAACATTTAATGTGGGATATCCATCATGGACAATGTTGAACCCTTCGAAATGTCGGAGTGAATGGCTATTTCCAGAAAAGTGTCTTGAAGAAGACAGCCGTGAACTCAAACCACGAATATTTTGTCAAGAAACCAAAGAAGAAGAATGGTTTCATGAACTGTTCCAATAAAGAATACCATATTTCCCTCTCGATTTTCTAAAATAAATGATGTACCCTGAAATTAGAGTTACGCTTGGAAATTTGCTCTTACTACTGAAACAACTTTACGATTAAATATACAGGGAAAAGAACTTGTTTAAAACACAATAGTTCACTCCCAACTCTACTATGGGATTGAGCGATTTCTACGATATCCTCGACAGAAACTTCACCTGGCAATTAACTATTACTTTTTATAATCTCTGCTTTATTTCTGTCTTACCGTTGCTTTGCCTCATCTCATTGGCGGATAAAAAAATGCGTAACATTTTATGAGTGATTATTTTGATGAGTTAGTTTTTATATCGTTTAATTAAAAGGGGCCTCTCGAAAGGCGAAAGTTAACCCTGACGTGGCAACGCTGGATTCCCTTTCTGCATACAAAGATAAAACCGACCCTCGACATAATTGCCAGCATTGCAACACTCCAATTTGACTCACCAAAGTGTTGCCAACTTGGCAACTTTAGGCGCAATTCCAGCAACGATTAGACCACTTAACAATAAGCACCTTTAAGATTCAAAGCCAAATGATATTCTGGTGAGATGGTTGGCAACACTGCACCGAGTACTTTACCACGCTTTCAAACCATTGAGTTCCGAAACAATGACAATCTATCTTGTATAAGCTTCTCACACAGATGTGTTCCCTACACACTTTACTGAAACATTTTCTTTTTAATGTCATAATAAAGTTCTGACTTCAAAATTATCTTCTTAAACGATTACTGGAAAAGAAAATACAAATACTACCATAAGTCGAACTAACGCGCTTTTTTAATGTATATCGTAAAACCTCGTTATAACGAACTCGGATATAACGAACCCCCGGATATAACGAACAAATTTTCCAGTCCCTTGAAAAGTGTATGGGTTAGTATAGGAGGCGCTCTGTTATAACGAACAAAGTCGGCTGTAACGAATTAACGAACACATTCATAGTCCCGCGAGCAGGATAAATTTGGTTATAACGAACTGCATCGAGCATAAATTTGCCACCAGCGCGCTATTTTACTCGACGACATCTGTTATGAGGGTGCTTCCACAAAAAGAGCAGTGGTCAAACAAAAATGAGTGACTATTTTTTTTAACTGATTTTACGGTCCCTCCGAGCTCGTTATAGCGAGGTTTTGCTAAACTATAGGATTTCTAAAGGAATTCAGATTCGCCTTTCTGTTCGTAAGTTTTGACGAACAAAATATAAACCGCTTTTGAGATGAAACTCGGCTACGTTTGGTGAAGAAAGGTTAGGTTATAGCACCCCTCAGGTCGCTATTGGAGAAATGAGAAATCAGGTGTAACCTCAAAATAGACCAGGGAAATATCGTATGGAAGCTAAACTAAACGCCTACAAACAAAAAGGTCGTCAACATGAAGCTTGTCGCTCTAGATGCTGCCTGCTTCAAATCATTTTTTAAAATTTCATTTTAGTGAAAACATAAGAGAAATGCAACTCGGAAAATGCGGCACGCGACTGTAATGCAGCAGGGCTAGCTCGATGTAACTTGACCCTTGACCTACAGTATATTGTAACTTTGCCATGACCTTAGGGTTACATAATAAGGACATACCTCATACAGAGTTAGGTTCGGCTAAACTACGTTGAATTGGGTAACATGCGATACAGACCTTCACCACAATCTACTACTGCCAGAGCACACACGAGAGCGCCTGACAAACTCGCAATAGGCAACACGCGCCGTACAGATGTGTTGCAGTTGCCTATCCACCGATTGACAGGGGCTCTGGAGGCGGCTCACATGCGCCAGGCGCGACATAGAGAGAACGGTCTGTTTTAATCTACGGTTGATAGTAATACTTTGTAATCGTATTTTTTTTTCACGCACACTTGCTCATGACATGCGTGGCCAGTTTATCGAGCATACCACACCACAGAATTTAATTTAGTTAAAATAAATCAGAGCGTGGACGCGATTGTAAATTTGATTGGTAGCTATTTCTTCCGTTTAAATTGACATTGTGCGACTGAGGCTTTCGGGGCACAATCACCTTAAACTGGGAAAGTAATCCATTTGGATTGGTTTGGAGCTCAAACTTATCGAGGAATGCGTCTTCTTGGAGTCGTTTTTCGGGTGTCGGCCGTGTTGCGGCCCAGTCATATTTCAAACGCACCCAGAATAAGTCAGCCACTTACCAATAATGTAATATCATATTTTGCCATTTTTTTTCGGCTTTCACTTTTATTGGCTACGGCAAAGCGTTTGGATAGCGTCCTGTGACAGTTTTGCGCCAGTAAATAATAGGAACGCTACTGTAAATAATCTTTGGTTGAGTGGAAAGGACATTCCTTAACCATTTAGTGAACAAGGGCCGTTTAGTGAATAGGAAAGGCTTTTGAAAACTGAATTATTTGAAATTGAATTGGCTCTTCAAAAGGCACCATAGCTGCGTTAAATCAGATGTTTTCAATTCATTACTAAAAGCACGTGTTTTTAGCAGTTACTTTTTTTAGAATTTTGGAGGGAGAGAACTTTTATTTGTTTTTTTTTTTTAAGAATGTTCAATGGGTGTAAATAGTTTGGGATGGGCCTACATACTTTTGCCACCCTTATTGTTTGGTGGAAAACTACGTTTGAAACAATTCCTGCTAAGAAACCTGAACTCAAAAGTGCTTTCAATAATGAAATATAGCCTTCTCAGCGCTGAAAATTGGAGAATATTTTGCAAAGCTTAATAATCCGACATTTGAAAGAAGTGTTTGCGACTAACAATATTTACGCAACGTAGTTATCTTCCCACTACCATATTTAAGTGGCAAGTACGATCTTACCGGTATCTGAACCAAAAAACTTGATTGGTATTTGAAGACCCTGTACTAAATTTTTAAGTTGGTAGAACTTTTTCATTTCTTTCCGAAAAAAGTTATAACACGAATCACCTCAGCTAAAACACGGAATTCGTCCGTTCCCCAGCATCATTTTACTTGACCAAAAAACCTTCTTCAAATTCGGAACTCTTTGGTCATACAGGTTCATCGATTGGGGAAAGTAGGTGAACTGCTGTCAAGACGAAAGATATTCAGAAAATATGTCGCTTTAAGGGAACTTATTCTTTACGATATTTGTTCTTTACGATAAGAAAACGCACCGAAAGGACTCACATTCGCAGAGATGTTCTCAGCAATCGCAAATCAAAAATGCTCGCTGGTTTCTCACCTGGAAACAAATAATTTAACTCATTAATATTCTCTGCTTACGATAACGAGTTATAAGTGAACATTAATCCGCTACCGCCCAGCGATGCCGTTCGGAAACAAACATATTTTAGAGGATCTTTTCAGTTCAGTACTGTCACAATGTAAAAAAAATCACCCCTCAGGAAACCTGAAATATAAGAATTTCAGCATTTTCCAAAACTTGAAATTCCGTATTTTGATAGAAAAAATCCTTGTAATTTCTCTCCAGCTAAATTTCACTCCAAATACTTTGGGCTGTTATAGGTTAATATTTCAAGGTTGCATTACGTCCCCTGTGTTCCACTTATCACCGAGCGAAGTAGAGCGACAGCAACGCGAGACACGAGGTAACTAACCCAACCTTGGTTCTACTATTCTACGAGGTAGCATGTAATTAATACCAATACTTTAAAGGTCAAGGGTGGAACACAACAAAACGCCACCCTTAAAGCTAGGAGTGTAACTTTTCAGATACCCTTTGACAAGATGACTATACGATGAGCTTTCCGTTTCCGGAAATGGATATATCCGGCAAGTGGTATTCTATGAGTCTCATACATCCTATTTGAGTTATGGAACTATTCGCCCAAAGATTTCTGTTGATGTTAGTTGTAGTGGACAAGAATAGTTTGAATCGAAAGGAATAGCTTTTAGATGCGGAGTAGTAGTTGCGCCATATTGCGCAGATTACAGGCTGGCGCATTTGCTACGCCCATTCACTGTGTCAAGGCTCTGCAAGCAACAATTTTGAAACCGCTCCAAATTCCTTCTCCGCTTTGCATGAATACTTGAAACATTTCCCGCGAGGGTTCAACGCGGCAATTTCTAAAAGAAGCACTTTGCAACGCATTAAGATTCAAGGCCTACTGGATGAGAACGTGCTTAACCAAGTTTTGTGGTGGATTTGACACTTAAAATACCATGTTCATTCGGAAGGTTGCTTTTTCCCTGAGGTCAACCTTTATTTTAGAGGATCTTTTACGTTCAGTAATATCAAAATTTTAAAAATATCACCCCTCTGGAAACCTGAAATTTAATAATTAAGGCATTTTCAGAAGCTTAAAATTGCGTGATTTAATAAGGAAAATCCTTCGAATTTCTCTTAAGCTAGATTTCACTCCAAATACTTTGGGTTGCTATGGGTTAAGGAAGGTTACGTTACGTTGGGTTAGGTTGCCTAATCGTATCGTAGTGCAAAATCAGATACTCTCTAAGGTTTTCGTATTTTATTTCCAAAAGCTGTTAGGATCTTTCGGACGAAGAATGACACCGCTTCAGCGGCAATAAGGCAGGGACAAGACGTCACGCGTTGGTAGGTCGGGCAACCCCTCACGGTGGGCTCCCCCAAAAACGGCTTACGGCAAAGAAGGGGAATTGTAATGTAACCTATATTTTAAGGTAGGTCAAGGGCGGAGGGCCCGGGAAGCAGCCCACGACGGCGGCGGCGGCGCGGCGGCGGCGCGGCGCACCGGCCCAAGGGAATTTCCGCTACGTCCATTGACACGCGATAACGCAGGCGTGGAGCGCAGCCTTCTGACCTAAAATTATTCGGTTTTCGATTCTACGGCTTGATGCAACACATCACGCCAGTCGCAGAGTGCCGAAAGAAGAGTTACTCTAAAGACACGCGTGAGTGCCCTCGAACACACGATGATCATTTACGTTCAGCATGCCAACCCCTTTTTCTCTTATTTCGTTGAAAACACCGCTGTGTTTCGTAAAGGACGCTGAATTTCTTCCCCCAAGGGCAACGATTTTCTTCTGAGATTACGGTTTCTTCTCTTCGTAACCTAAGAAGAACTTTTGACCTTTTAGTGGATCGAAAACATTTTTAAGATCTTGGATAAATTATTTTTTTATCAATATTTTGAGAAACTGCTGCCGGTAATGTTAGCCAAACGACATTTTCAATAACGAGTGCATAATGCAAATTAAAAAAAATCAACGATTTTTTAAAGCGCATCTCTTACAAATAAAAACAAGGAGGAAAAGGTGTGTTGGTATTGCCCAACACAAAAGACATGACTCGTTCTACGAAATGGGTCTGTCTAAAGTTAGATAATATGTACGAAAAAAAAACGCAGCAATGTTAATAGACTGCAATAGATAACTATCCAAAGCCATCTTCATTTTTTCACTGTGCCTGATAGTATAATTTTGGGTTTTATTTTATAATTTTAGTTGGGTTGATATTTCTCTTCGTATGGTTTATATGGGTATACTACTTGTATGACACGGGGCTAAAAGAGGATAAAGCGGCTCGGTGCCCCACGAAGTTCAGAACGCTGGGCGAAAAGGAGCACAGACGGCACCATTGATTGATAAATTTTGGCAGCACCGTCACAGAAAGACGGGCAGAAGGATGGAAGAGAAGGGA
>Ga0058701_10002083_pt1 | contig 14891 bp, 17 predicted proteins | sample AgamicOrMae_FD_97039 | JGI IMG/M metagenome (GOLD analysis project Ga0058701, IMG submission 97039) | Agave microbial communities from Guanajuato, Mexico - Or.Ma.e | ecosystem: Host-associated > Plants > Phyllosphere > Phylloplane/Leaf | place: Guanajuato, Mexico | collected 2012-06-04
CTTGAACGGTTTAGGCGCTACGAACCGATGAACTTAGATGTTGAAATGTTGTGTCAGATGGGACAATGTTTACCTTTTGTTTTCAGCTTCTACTGCCTAAACCGTTGAAGTTATGACAAAATGATTGGAAAACAAAGTTACTCAAAATGATTTGGCGCACCTAAAACTCTGGATGTTTTCATCGAACGAGTAGTACCTTTGCTAAACGATGGGTACCAAAACAAACCGTTCGAAGGCGTCTGGACGCCAAACGTTGCGTTTTAGACCCCATGTTCATTTCACATTTTCGTCTTAGAATCCCTTTGCCTATCCGTGGTTTCATTTTTTTTTACATTAAACTTGAGACACCCTGTATATACCTACACTTGTCGTTAGGGCATTCCCAAGCAAATGCAAGCGATTTCGTCTTTCCAGACTAATCGAAAGAAGTAAAAAGCTACCTTATTTACGTTAAAATTTTCGCGTTGACTTATAGAGAGGTCCGCCGGGCAAAAGTAGCCAAATGACGACCACAAGATGAGTAGTGGCATTCACGAAAGCTGCCAAAAGAGTATTGCCGATATCTAGGGCTACTTTACCCTGAACCGCGCTTCCCCTCCTCCCCGCGGCTGCCATGCCAGTGGTTATCTCGGTCGAGACTGCTCTTTGCAGTATTACCTCACTAGATCTGGTTTTAAGAAAAGTCAGTCCATCATTCCCCGGCAGCTTGTATTATTCACATCTCAGGCCACAGCATCTCATTTTACGGGTCTTAAATTGAGTAGGCCTATTCAAAGCTATTACTTTTAAAACAAGACATACTTTTGGAAAACCCAGACTTAAAATCAGGACATTCTCACCGATTCTGTGTGAAATCTCACTGACTTATTACACAACAATACATATCTAAAGAAACAAAGATAATCGAATATATTTCACAGTATTTTTACTGAAAATCGAGTGACTGTGTACTGTAAATTCAATGCATAAGAATCAGTGATTTTTCTGTGTAATTTCAGATAGCTGTCTATTGACTCATTCAGCCTTCATTGGGTGTCTCATGGTTTCTGAAGAGTTAAACTAATTTGAAGGGATTTGTAATCTAAGGTTTTGATTGGTGAAAATCTTACTCATTTAAATTTAAAGTGAAGTTCGGATCGAGATTCATATAGGGAATTATACTCGACCCTAAATTAGGCGTGATTGATGGGAGCGGCCAAACATTCCGTGCAACTCAGAATCACCTACATGTTAGACAGTTTTGCTTAAGTATATTTTGACCAGGATTTGATGAAAATTGGGCCTACTGAGATCCTAGAATTACGAGCAAGTTATGTGCGCTGACCGCTATTTATGCATCGAAAAGAGGAAATTCCTGAACTTTGAAAGGAGACGTAGTAGAATCAAAATAAGACTCTCGTAGGGAGAAAAAAGGAGGAAGAAACCTGACCAATAGTCGAGAAGAGGAGGGAAGAAGGCACCCTTGCAAGAGGTCTGTGTGGGGTGGCTTGTATTAGAGCCCTAGATCCAGTTAAAGAGACGCGAATGGTGTTGAGCGCTCTGATTGGTCGGTGAAAGAAAGAGATAGAAGATACGAATTGCCGTGTGTGCGAGAGAGGCAGAGATACTCGCTCAGAAAAAATGGCGGCCGTTCCTATGGCGGCCGTTCCTATACCGCCCGTGTATAGCGGCCATTTTCTCTATCGCTTACAGCCACTTAGAAGCACTGGATTTTCAAGGTGGTCGTGATCCATTCGCGTCTCTTTAACTGGATTTAGGGCTTTCGCTTGTATGAGTCTGAGGGTGGAGGGCATATCATGCCTACTCGCTTCGGCCATCCCCCACTGCGGCACACCGTTTTCACGCTTGGAGCCGGCCCTCGTCTCCTCGAGGTGATCGCGACAGAATCTAAGAGGAAAACAATCTGACGATAAACTGTGTTGCCCACCGATAGACTGCTATCGTTCGGATATACCGGTGTGTCATAGGTTAACTTCTGTTCTCTTGTTACAGATAGCTGAAGATGGAACCCACTGACGTAGTAATATCCGGCGTAGGCGGCCGATTTCCGCATTCAAACAACATTGAAGACTTCAGCAAAAAATTATTAGCAGGAAAGAGTTTGTTCGAAACTACAACAAGATGGACTCCAGGTAAGAAGAAAACTTATCCAGCCGGGTAGATCATCACGTTTTATCAAAATGTAAGCGTTGCACGTACGCTTTGCATTACAAAATGCAATACGCTTCACAATACAATTTCTTTAAAAAAATGTATATATTGTTTGGCTGCATAAATGCGCTTTTCTTGGAGGGATTGCCTCCAAACATGAGCTAAGGACAACGATATATTACGTTGCAGGAGCACGGGGTACTCCGAAGAAAGTCGCAATGACTCACGAATACGACAAATTCGACTACACGTATTTTGGAATGCATTCCGTGCTTACCTCTCTAACTGATCCAATTACTCGTATCGCAGTTGAAACAGCATTTGAGGCTATCGTTGATGCCGGTAAGTTTGGTGTAAAATGTTTGATCGAGCTCCTTGAGGAATCGGGCTCAACTACCCCTGAGAGGTGGTCTGACCTTGCTGTCAGTATTTTATATAGACGAAACTCTTTGTTCCAGGCATTAATCCGTCTTTGATACGCGGCTCGAATACCAATGTATATTCAGGCACGACGCAATTTGAACCCGACTGCACTTTTGATGTCCTTGTCAATTCTACTGGTTACGCCATTATGGGCAGAAATCGGTGTATGATTTCAAACAGGATTTCTTATTATTTCAATTTTTCTGGTGAGTTTGATCTCCTTTAGGAATTCTTTGCTCAATACGGAACTAAATGCGCCTCCTTAAGTAAACCTTTTCAAGCGAATCTAACAACTTCTGACCAATTTATAGGGCGAAGCTGTTCATATGACGGACTGCATGGATGGGTAGGCGACGGTCTCCAGCTGGCACGCGACGCTATTTTGGCGGGAGAGTGCGACACGGCTATCGTCACAGGTTCAAGTCTCATGGTCTTCAGTCAAGTCCACAAGAACTACCACGAAATCGGATTACTTAGTCAAGATAGTTCCGTTCGTCCTTTCGACGAAGATGGTAAGATGAAGAGCTCAATGGAAAGATCTTTCCCTTATGTGCCTTCCAGCCAGAAGCGCCATGGCTTCATTGTCTTATTTTTCAGTGAATGGCTATGCTCGCGGTGATGCCCAAGTTGCTTTCGTGGTACAGAGGGCCGATGTTGCCAAACGGTCCTATGGTTCAATCGTTGTAGCCAAATCAGAATCTCAGGGGACCTTGCCGAACTGGTTCCTTTCTCTTAACGCGGATCATTTTCGAAGATTCGTTTCCTCAGTGTACCGAGAAAACGGACTGGATCCGAAGAACCTCAAACTCCTGGAAGCTGATGGACTATGCAATAAGGTACGTTGATCTTTTGGCAAAGCCATCTGAAATATAAAGCATCAACTAAGATCTCTTTCATTACAGGAAATGGTCGAGACTGAGTTAAACGTGTTGGACGAAGTTCTGAACACAGGCCGATCGGCGAAAAGTCCTTTGTTCCTGGGATCGGTAAAAACAATCGCTGGCGAATCAGCAGGCGCTGGAGGTTTCGTATCGTTAATAAAACTGATTCTCGCAATGGAATCTGGAGTTATATCACCTACGATTAACTGTAGAAGACTGAATCCCAGAATAAAAGGTCTCACTGACGGCCGCTTCAAGGTTTGTCTTCATGCTAGCACAGTCGAGATGATGCTGACCATCTCATCGTGTGGGAAGTCTTTGGCATAACAGATTTTTACGGGACTTGTACAATATTATGCATTTTTATAGATTGTCACCGAACCGACCAAGTGGGAGGTGACACCAGATACACTAGTAGCGGTATCTTCTTTAACGCATAACGGTGTCGTAAGTCACGTGACTTTAAGAGCGAATGGAAGGACGAAGAAGACTGGTATGGTAAACGATTACCCCCTCCCCTATCTGATACTCATATCGGGACGAAACGAAACGGTTGTCGCAAAGTCCTTGAAACAGGTCAGTTTTGATTTTAACAACTTCGATGTTCGTGTATTCACTGAGATTAAAGAGATATCATTGTTTCAGGTGACGTCAAGTCCGTACGATCCAGAATATATCCGACTCACCCAAGAAGTATTTGCAACCACTATCGACCAATTCGAGTGGAGAGGATTCGGTTATCACGGACAAGAAAACGAGAAGTTTGTCATTCAGGTTCGTGATTATTCTCGTGATTCGAAACATTCTATTGGATAGTGGCTGATCTCGTAAATGCTTTGCAACAGCGCGAGAATCGCCGGCCAGTATGGTTCGTCTTCTCTGGAATGGGAAGTCAATGGCCTGGAATGGGCAGAGACTTGTTGCATTTCCCGGTAATCAGGGACACTCTTCGCCGTTTACACAGAATCTTGGAACCGAAGGGAATGGATCTCATGAATATAGTGACAAAAGCCGACGAAAGTCTCTTCGATAATATACTCAATTCCTTCGTTGCAATCACTGCTATTCAAGTAAGCTCTTGATGATTTTTGAATGCAAAAGAAAAGGCTCTATCTTGGGGGTCCCCGCCGCCTTATCTGCATACTATTCTTGGGTAAAAGCCGATGCTCCGTTGATCTTAAAAATGACTTTGTACTGCAGATAGCCCTAACAAACCTACTGAACAACCTTGGCATCAAACCTGACGGCATCATTGGCCACTCTGTTGGAGAGCTCGGCTGTAGTTACGCTGATGGGTGCCTCACTGAGGAACAAACAATTCTGGCGTCCTACGCAAGAGGCACGGCTTCTCAGAGAGCCAATCTAGTTCCAGGACTGATGGCAGCTGTCGGTAAGTAGCCCCTCTTTAAAGAGGGCGATTATTTGCCCTACTTTCTATACACAAAGGCAAAACTTTCTCCTACCTTGTGGGGCATTCATTTGTTCCTATGTTTAGGTTTGGGCGGAGACGAGGCAAAGCAGTTACTTCCACCAGATGTTGTTGTGGCCTGTCGAAACTCCAGCGAGAGTTGTACGATCTCTGGAACAACAGAGGGCGTCAAACAAGTAATAGAATCTTTCCAAAGTAAAGGCATTTTCGTCAGAGGCGTAAACGTTGCGAACATCGCGTACCACAGTCCTTACATCAGGCCTGCTGCCCCATATCTTCTCGACGATCTTCGTAAGGTAAAAATGAAATAACATTGTGTCCAAAACATCAACGAAGTAAGCTCCTTCAAGGGCATATTCACGTCCGCATTTCTTCCATCTTCCGACCTTCGTGAAGAGACCGTTCTGTGACCTTTTGTTTTATAATAATGTATTTACTTTTGTAGGTTATTACTGCACCAAAACTGCGATCGTCCAAGTGGATCTGCACCTCAGCGCCTAAAGAGAAATGGAACACTGACGAAGTCCGCTACTGCTCTGCGGAGTACCACACAAATAACTTGTTAAGCACAGTCTACTTTCAAGAGGGTGCAGCCAACATCCCTAAAAATGCCCTTGTGATCGAAATAGCACCGCACGGCCTTCTACAAGCGATTCTGAAAAGATCTCTGGGGGGAGATGTAGCCCATGTTCCGCTTACAAGACGTGGTGCCACATCGCCTTCCAAGTACTTACTCGATGCAATCGGAAAGTAAGTGATAATACAATTCACCGTCAATACGATCCAGTTATCATCGTTAATCAGAGCTACGTTGCAGATTATTTTTGGAGGGGCTGTCCCCTCAAATATGGCATCTCTATCCCGATGTTCCGATGCCCGTTTCGAGGAACACACCATCTCTCGTCCCGCTCATAGGTTGGGAACATGAGGAGGACTTTAAGTTGCAGCTGGACATTGTAAGAAATGAAAGCTAAAATAATGTAGATAAGCAATTCTTCTTGATTCCCCCAAAAAATTACTTTGTTACAGCTTCCCTCGGACGCGGTGACTCACGAAATTAACTTTTTCAGTCCCTCCGTCGAAATCGCAGGAGAAAATTGTCTCGTACCGGCCTACATTCTTGTAAGTATCACTGTCTGTGGGTTCTCTTTTCTATGGTGATCTTTGAATGGCAATTATAAGCTGGTTGGTTTCAGTTTGCCGCATGGGAAACCTTGGCCGCGAAAAAACGTCGTGATATTTATGGTGTCCCCGTCGTTTTCGAAGATGTGGATTTCTATGATCTGATCAGACTTGAGAGCCGAGGTAAACGCTGTCAGGACTGACTCGAACGCCTACTCATGAGTCACACGTTGAAGGACAAAAGATTTGATCTTTTCTGTGCAGGAACCATTGAAATCACGACCACAATATTATCCGCGGCAGCCGGATTCGAAACGTCTCTCAAAGACACAGTCATCGCTAGAGGAAAAGTGAGAGTTCTAGACGAAATGTCGGACATTCCGCTCAAGCAGCCGCCTTTACGAAGTACTGCAAAACTTTCCCTCGATAAAGACGACATCTACGCCGAAATGAAGAACAGGTGCGTAGGAGTGTCTGAGAAGATGAAAAAAATTTCCAAGTTGGATATCCACCCGCAAGGTAGGTATAATCGTCAGGAAAGCAAAAGACTGCTGACTTTGGTCAAAGACACTTAGTTGGACCGTGACTTGTGGTATTACAGATTGGATTGCTCGAGTGGATTCCTGTGACGGCGACTGGAACAGCTTGTTGAACAACCTTTTCATTTTGTATCAACTTCAGAACGGCGAAGGCAGCCAGGCTCCAGCTTATGTAAACCATATCCATCGTCTCGTAATTGATCCTTTGAAGAAAAATGCAAGTGGTAAGAAATATTGTCCATTAATAGAGCGTGGGACTTTGGGGAAGAAGAAGAAGAAGACAAAGAAGTACAAAAATTTCCTTTGAATCGTGGTGATAAACCGCACCGTTGCGAGCAGCATTTTTAACAAGTGCCATTTCGCATAAATTTTGCTCAGAAGTTAGCAATAGTAACTTAATGCAATTCTTTCCGATCAAATTGGTTAGTTTTAAGAACAAATTCATCTTAAAATCGTAATTTTCTACGTGCTGCTCCCAACGGCATGGTTTGTTATCACCACGATTCCAGTACTTCTTTCTGTTCTTCTTCCTAAGGTCCCACGCTCTATAGACGTACTTGGTCAGTCGGAGAGAACTGTTCTGGAATATGCGCATACTTCTGATGCAACGAAAATGGGGGTAATGCTAACAGAGGGGTCCAGTCGAACCTGTATATGGCGTAAAGCTCGAATTGCCTGATCCCCTAGCTTTCCCCTTGTCATATCGCCACCTTCGGACCCTCCCCAATTAAAAGCGTCATGTACTGAGACCCTCTCCCGGTCCGAGGCCCACCCCATTTTTATGTGCCTTGGCTTGACACCTTGAACCATATTGACTGGCATATGGTAGCTTTTTAGCACAGATTCGGTTTCTTTAATGGTGCACACAATACGTAACCATTTTTTTAAATGTAAAAACCAAAGAAAGGGACGTCGAGACTATCGTGTTGGTAATATTTTTTCTGTTCATATCAGAGGGAACTGCAAGACTGCACCTTCCATCTTCTACTCTAATCTATGACGGAGTTGAAATTTCCCAACTGACATTCAGAACTCTGGAACGACCAGCAGCAAAATCACCACCAGCATCCCTGCAATTTGTTGCGTACGGCGATACGAAACTGCAGGTACATCGAGCATCAAATTCCGTTGTATTACAACTACTTCAGGAATTCTATTTTTTAATACCGTCCCTAATTTCCACAGAACGAAGAAAGCTTCCTCTCCTGTATTATAGAATTGTGTCTGGAAAAACGACTTTCGCCTCCTCCAGTATTCAAAATTTACGACGTTGAGAATGAACATGTCGCACTGGCTCAAAGAATTCGGGCCGTATTGAGCACAAAATTCTCATTAAAGGTAAGTATGAATTTCCGAACTTCAGGCGGATGGAATGGGCTTACAAGACAAGGAAAAAGTTGTCATATCGCCTATACTAGTTGGAAATTCGAACACATGCGCCCAACACAAAATCAAAGATTTAGGTACTACCATACATGTTAAAGAATAAGAATTTAAACAGATACAGATTGAACATGACAATAAGAAAATTCACTATGCGTGGCAGACTCGTCAAGACCCTAATCAATCAATCGAAAGGTTTCTGCGAACTCCCCATCGATTAAATTTCTAGTGGTCTACCTAGAAAATGGAAAACTAAGGTGCTATCTAGTTCCTGTCCATGCGCAAAACAGGTGTGAGGCTTATACTATCAAGCACACTCAAGACAAGATATGGTGATCGCATTGATTAGACTTGTAATGCTCTTGCCATGACATTTCTTTTCACGATTTAACTCCTCTTCCATGTGTTTTTGTCTTCTAGTCCGAAATGACTGCAGAAGCCCGACATGCATCACTTATTCTGTGTGCTTCAAGTGCGATTCGATCCGTGTCTGACGCCGTGGCCGCGGAAAATATTTTACTTCTTTCACAATGCGGACGCCTGAACCGCCGAGCGTTCGATGAGGCTTTGGAAAGTCGTGGACTCTATCCGCTCGCGGACTGCGAGGCAAAGGGAAATGCCAAGTGTCTTGTAGCAATCACTAGCAAACTGCCTCGTTTCCATCCATCTGCATGTGAGATAATCAAGGTAACTGTGACAGACACAGTCGTGTGGCTTCTGGCATACGCTTTCTAAAATGTTGATTTTCCAGATGGGCCCCGACGACAAGATTCCGTCGACGCCAATAAGTTCTTGTTGTGACTTTAGAATCCTCGTCTGGGAGAACGGCACAGAGAGCTCACCTTCTAAGTTTTTCAACCAAGTTCTCACGGTGGAAGGTGCCGAGAAAGTAAGGTAAAAATAAGGTTTTTGAGAATCAATACTGTTACGCTCCAAAATACGGCTTCAAAAGAGACCTAATATAAATGGTGCGTGTATCTCGATGGGTGCAAGTGAAAACAGACTGCTTGAAGTGACATCTTCAAAACCGAACCATTTGAATGACTGACAAAATAGAGACTATCAGAGTCCCCGCTTCGAAAACAGACCAAGAAGAAATCTCGTTTCAACCACACTCGAGTACACACCAATATCGGACAGAAAACGTAGGGAAGCATTAAAGATAGTTATTTGAGAATATAAAACCGTATGTTCATGCACGTTTTCATTAACTATATTTCAAATGCACATTTTGCAAGACGGCGTGTGTGCTCAGAACGAATGAGTGGCAAAATTGTTACTTACATGTTAGTCTGTTTCTGAAATGAGGATTTCCGATAGTCTGTGTTCGGAGCGAGGATTTCTGATGGTCTGTGTTTGGAATCGTTCGTTTTCGAAGCTGCCCTTTCAATAGACAGTCTGCTCCCATTGGCACCCATCGAACTAAGTTTAGCGTATTAAAGCTGACACGTGAGAAATTTTTGTACTCATGGCTGGATCTGAGTGACCATACTAGCTGGCCACAGTTTCTCACCTGGTGTGAGTGTAAGTTGTCTACACAACAGGATTCCTATTTTTAGGTTGGTGTTTGTAATGACCCCCAACGCCCCACCATTTTCTCTTGAGAATCCACTATACTCGGAGCAACTCCGCCTAAACGTACCCGTAAACGTTTATTTCGACGGAAAATGGGGAAGTTATCGCGTGATACCTCTATCGATGACCATCGGCGAAGGCCTGGTTTCCAATGTTGTGGTCCAACCCCATGCGACAGCAAATGGGTGAGTATTTTTTTAACTTTATCTTTTAGGGGAAAACTCACAAGTTTAACGACATAAATTTAATTACACTCCTGTGCAGAAATAGCGAGATGAAGATCCGGTACGTAGGCTTAAATCCCGCGCAACGCACAGTGCACCAAGGCGTTTCAGAGGTAAGGTTTAAACGAACTCGTGTCACAGTTTTCTGACACGAGAAAAAGTATCTCTAACAGAGAGTGAAGACCTGAAACTCTAATTGTTTTACATTTCTAGTCTAGCAAGGGGATTTGGGACTATTCGGGGGAAGGAACCAATAAGCAAAGGATAATGGGATTGGCAAGTTTTGATAACCAGTCTGGATGTCACGTGCGTGATCCCAACCTGTTATGGAATGTGCCGAACGGCTGGACTCTCGAGCAGGCAGCAACTGTTCCTTGCGCATATAGCATTGTGAGTTACTAAGCGGATCTCTGAATTTGAAGGCTGGGAGAATTAGTTTTAAAAGTATACTCTGCCTTCAGGCGTACTACGCGTTGTTGGAAGTCGCCCGACTTAAGCCTAAAGAATCCATCTTCATAACGTGCCCTTTAAGTCCGGTTGGTCAAGCTGCTGTTCGTATTGCATCCCATTTAGACTGTGATATACGAGTACTCTTGGAAAATACACAGGAAAGAGATCAACTACTAAAAGTTTTCCCGAAGGTGAGTATATGGTAAAGTCACTTACAATGGAACCCTTATGATGGTGACTCCGGCAGGTTATTGTCCGAATCCGAAAATGGAAAACGACGTTTCCGGGTTGGCTGGTTTTATATTTCCTCTTGTTTCCTCTTATAGTTTTTCTTTTACAGCTAAACTCGAGTAATTACTTCATGACACGGACAGAATCATTCGAAGGTCATCTTAAGAACCAGTTCCCTCTAGGAGTCGATGTGATTCTGAATCATTTAACGGGATCCAGAATGAAAGCAGGCTGCATGTGTGTTGGATACAATAGCAGAATAGTACAGATCAACCCCGAGTCCATGCGTAAAGGAGCCCTTATTGGTAAGAACCTGTCTTTTATGCAGAGCCAGCATAATGGCGGTGGAGGTAATTTTGTTCTCTTTTATTCAGGTTTGAGAGTTTTCCTCCCCCAAGTGTCAATGTACGGAATAACTGGATATAATCTTCTTGAGTCGCATGTCGATGTCAAGACGAGAATTTCGGGATGGATGCAAGAGGGCTTAAAAGATGGTGTTGTCCAACCGAACCCAATCAGGCAAAGACACGGAAGCGACAAAATACAGGAGGCGCTCAGGTGAGTAGACTCATTACTTAATTTAATTAATATTTCCCGACATTGCTCTTACAGTCAATTCGGTCAAACAGATTGTTGGAGAAGGATAACGTTACCAAACGCATTGTTTTCCTACAAGCTGAGAAAACAAACGGCAAGATCAGAAAAAGCTCGGTTACCGGCGAAAAGTCTCAAAGCGTCATTATTGGTAAGATTGCAAATTTAAATGATAGTGTTGGCGGTTATCAGTGTTTTGAAAACCATGATTTATTTGTTTCAAGGAGGATCAAAGACTCAGTGGATGAGGATAGCTCACTATCTCGCACGGAAAGGAAGTAAGAATATTTTGATAGTTCCTCAACAAGTATCCCCCAGTTTGACCACCCGCCACGCACATATCCTCCGACGCGAGTTCGGGGTCGAACTTAAGGAACCAGCGGACTTGAAGAGCGGATTCGACTTGGTAGAGCAACTCTTGAAAGCAGGGTCCATAGAGTCCGTCTTCATCTTCGAACACGACAAATTCTCAGAGGAGGCCGTTCGTCAAATAGACTCCAGAGGCCTGACTGACACTCAGCTTGTTTTCCTCAGTAAAGATTCCACGTACTTCACTCGAATGAGTGAGCGCTGGATCCGAGAAGGGCTGAAGGTGAAGGCACTTTTAGGAGTGGAAGATATACCCGCCGATCGAGTGATGCCACTACTTGACTGGCTGCTCTCTCCGGCAGCTCCGCTTGTTAGTCAGCTGGATTGGGCCAACATCTCCATGCGGAAGCAAGACTTGTCTTCTTTGCTTGAAGGTCGGCTACTTCCGGTTTCGGCGGCGGAGTTAGCCGACATGGGAGCTGCGATCCGCGGGAAAATCGAGCCTATTTTCAGAGAAATTCCAACTCGGTGCACATGCTTTAAAACGACGAACGAGATCAAGCCGTTGTTCTACATGAAAGGTATCCATGGACGCGCCAACTCAGATGTACGAACCATCGCGAGCGACCTGTTAGCACCCTTGTTTGAAGTCACTGTACATGAAACACTGCATGGCTTGGAAGCAACAGCAAACGCTGTGGCCGACGTAAGTAAAACGTGCTGGAAACTTCTTATAGGTATGCTCCGACGGCAAATTCGTTTACTTCACGAAAAATGAGAATTTCCTTTAAAAGTAACATCTTCTTAACACGAGAGCCCATTCAGACAGAAGAGTGCGAGGTGACCACTGTATTCATTGATCAGTCGGTCACGTAGTCGAGTCACTTCGTTGCTGGCGCGAATAATGGGACAAAGGGTATGGACGAAGGGCCCGGCAAGGTGGCCCTTCGGCAAACCCAGTTGCGATTCTCCACTATCATGGGCTCTACACGATTTAATTCCCAAAGAAATACCTGCACAGGCTGTTGGGTGCGAGTGTTACGATGAATCACTTACATTATTCCGTTCTCGTGATCTCGTTTATATTGCAGAATATTTGATTCTCGTGTAATTTGTTCTCAGGGAATGATAAAACTTCAGGGTAGAGGACCATTCACCATCGCTGGTGACCCCATACGTACAGACTTGTCTTTGAGGGTGGCCCGAATTTTGGAGGCAAGAGGCTTTGCCACAGTTGTGTTCTTAATGGACGAAGGCGTCGATGATATGCGGGAGGAGCTCATGGTTCTGCAGAAAGGAAATAAGCTTTCAAGCTCTATTCTAAAAACATGCTTCTTTGAAGACGATATGCGGCAAGTAAGTACCAATGGGTTTGAGAGAGTGTTCATTGTTATAATTGGCATTCAACTCACAAGCGATGATCACACTCTAAACCAAGTCCGAATTCACGGTAGGGTTGTATGGACTTTCAGGCATGAAAATGTGATTTTGTTTAAAGGATTGGAGCAATGTGGACTGGAGTCAACTGACGTGGCAGGAGCAAGTATCAATCGCTATCTCAAAAGTCCATCTCTTGAGCGAAGAACAGCGTGAAAATGTGATTACGGGCCTAGAACATGTCAAAATATCCATGGAACACATTATTGAGGGACAGGAGAAGGTTCCACTAAAACACACCATCGTAAGGTCTCTCAAGATCGGAGACGACTCCCAGGAATACAAAATGGCAAGTACAGGTTCCTAACAATAGTAGCTTCGAGATATCTAGGGTGCCTTTGTTACCTTCATACAACAGGCAGAGTGTCCAGTGAGTTTCCTGAAACCCATTCCCTGATTTCCCCCTGGTTTTTCAGGTCTGACTTTCATTTTTTCCCTCATCACATAGACTTCTCGATGGAACACACACAGACACACACACAAAAAGACAATATTTTTACATCAAATCCGATTATTCATTACTTGCTTTAATTATTCACATTTAATTTTTCCTGCAAAATTCCAGAACTTTTAGCCAAATTTCCTGATTTTTCTCAAATACTTTCCAAAAAGTAAAATTCCCTGACTTTTTCCTGATTCCCTGATTTTCCTTGATCACTGGACACCCTGGTTCAACAAGTCACGCTGGGGCACGGTAAGGGGAGTTATTTGAATGTGAGACTGGTGCCTTGCGTCTTAGCGGCCTCCTCAGCCCCATACATCAGGGTTCATGCAAGCCCTCCGCCCCTTCGAAATGCAACCATCCCAAACCTTTCTTGCCTTGTCTCAATCCCACATTTCTTAAAAACTATCAATTCTTAATGTGGTGCTGGTATGATGGATAGCGTTAAGGTACGACGTGGACTGGTCTCGCGCTTGTGTTTCAAAGTCGAAATATTTGTTGTTTATTGTTCTTGTTGAGATAAAGTGACCCAGTCTCATGTTTTATGTATATTTGTTAAGTTGTCAGGTTAACGTAGGCTGGGTTCATCTTGGTTACATTTAACTTGGTTAGGTTCATCTCGGTTGGGTTAACGTGGCAGGCATGGTACAGTCACGTGTACCGATACAGAAAGGAGAGAGTCGACAACCTCTGACCACATGTCCCTGATTGGTTGAGATTTACATATTACATAAGGCTTAGCCAGTTGAAGGTCCGATTCATGAGGGCTGAGAGCCTCAGCCAATCACAAGCGATCTATACGTCAGAGGTTGTTGACTATCTCGAGTCTTTTTACACGTAGCTGAATCATGTGACCTACTCTCCTATTCCTTCGTATGATCTTCACTCATTTCAATTCAGGATTCACCAAACAAAAACCTAGAGTAGACCAACGTTTCACTCCCGCTGTCAACTACCGAGTTAAATTTGACGGGATGAGTTGAGATCAACCTCACCTATTGACCAACCAACTAACCTAACCTGGGTTAACCTAACACGTTATTGAGTCATTTGAATAAAAAACAATGGACGAAACAAAAACAATGAACATATTCTACTATGAAAATCAAACCACTTGTCACGACTTAAGGCTATTCATTACGACAGCGCTGGATGACAAATGGGTACCAAAAGATGTGGGACTTACAACAAGTTCGGTGGCTGAGTGCAGCACTGTCGCTATCGAGATCGCACCACTGTGTACAGAATGTACACGATATATACACAACCGTGTTGCGGGCTTGCCTACCTGGGCTCCGCCAAATGGTAACAACGTCAACCGCTAGATGGCGTCTCTTTCTCTTACACCCACCCACATTTCATATATGAGTGCTAACTGTAGTTTATTGGGGAAGGGGAAGAGAGGTACGCATTTTTTCGTAACTCAGGTGCACAGCTCCTAACAACGCATTAACAGGCACTTTCACACCAAAGTCACAGCAGAAAAGCATGTGTTCGGTGAATGCGTTTTTATTTGCTTTCGATTTCTTTGATTTTGCATCTCAGTGCCGTTTCACTAAATGAGCAAGATGTTAAGTTACAAGAAACTCTGTGGCGCTAGCGTTATCTCCGACAAGGTATAAAGCAATGATTTCATTGAGAAGAGGAGGGGGTAAGAGGGATCGAGAGCTGACCAAATAGCGGGGCCGCTCCGCCCGGAAC
>Ga0058701_10002084_pt1 | contig 14886 bp, 7 predicted proteins | sample AgamicOrMae_FD_97039 | JGI IMG/M metagenome (GOLD analysis project Ga0058701, IMG submission 97039) | Agave microbial communities from Guanajuato, Mexico - Or.Ma.e | ecosystem: Host-associated > Plants > Phyllosphere > Phylloplane/Leaf | place: Guanajuato, Mexico | collected 2012-06-04
ACCTAAAATGGATTTTGGGATTCCTAAAACATAAATTCTTTTCATCAGTGAATTATACGGCTATAAGCAGTATCTCTTGGACTGCGTACTGGAGCCTTTGGTAAGATATCGGGAACTTTTTTGCTGTCGACTTTGCATGGATACTAATGAAGTGTCACGTGCACGAGTAGGGTTGCCTTTTTTCCAGCGAAGCAAAATGTCCATTGGCAGCTTCGAAAGTTTTTGTGTAGGGGAGACGACTGCGTGGTATATGACCTTGATCTGACCAATCACGGTGGGCCTCCCACCCTTCTAGAACATAGAGTTGCCAAACGGAATTCCTCATTGTTATAAAGGGGTACTGTCTCTTTTGCACATGGTAGCTCATTCATGTAAACCCTCAAGGTAGCTGGGTAGCTGTCATAAGCGCCAAAAAGCACAAGCGCCAACGCCGGAAGCGCCAATCCGTAACTGCCAAACGAGAAAAGTCGCAAACGCCAAAGTTCTTAACCGCAATACTAACCTAACCTAACTTAGCCTAACCTAACTTAACCTAACTTGACCTAACCTAACCTATACGAACTTTGGCGTTTGCGACTTTGCTCGTTGGCGGTTACGGATTGGCGCTTGCGGCGTTGGCGCTTGCGGTTTTTGGCGCTATCGAATGCCCCCCCCCCCAGGTAGCTTACGTTTAGTAGTGAAACAAAATGTTGCAGGGTTGTTTGTCCTAGCTTATAGCTCTTTGTGGGAGTCTGTAATTGAATTTTAATTATTATGAGCAAACATTTCCGGGGTGCTCACAGTGCGGGAGCAGACGTCCGCCTGACAAATGATGGCTTTCGCTCAGGGAGTTTAGCGCAAAAAGCCACGATTTGTCAGTTGGATAACGAAGAGAGGGAGGAGGGTGTCAGTGGAGGCAGGTCATGTAGCTGGTATATCGCGGCCTCCGGATTCAAGCTAGAACCATCAAGGCAGTTATCCCCCAGAAACACAGTTGTGTGCACTAGGTCAAATATGTCGAACCCACGGACTTAATTATATGTGACTGGGAGATCTACGCTCTCAAGCTGAGGGCTATTATGCTGAAGGTTAATGCAGATGAGTTGCGTCTGCTTTGGTGGTTCATTTGAGTATTTGGAGTAGTAATAACAGAGTCTCTTAAAAAATCATATTTGCGATTCAAATTAATCTGCACTTAGCTGAGGAATGGTCTAAGTACGTTTTGGACCCTTCTAGCTCTCTATTTATTAACATAAACCGAAAAGAATACTCAACCTAAGTTTTTATTTTGGCTGCTATTAACAGACATGGGGCCGCAAACGTAAGCCATGTAGCGAATTAGGGTATTTTCTTGAGCAAACTATGAAATTCACCAGACGATTTAAAATAAAGGTACGCTAGTGCTCAGATATTTTCATGTTTTTGTAAGTTGTAGTTTTCTATTCCTCTTGAGATGAAATTGGCTTATCCTCGGTCAGGAAATCATATTACTTCACCAGATATTAACGCCAACGACTGCCCAGTAAGTGTTATCAATTATATGTGGCATTTGATCGATAACACTTCCGCGTAGATCACGTCATTAATTCAAGTTTTTAGCTAACGTTACTTTGAAGAAAAAGGTAAATAGATCTTTAACTTGATTTTTTCATAAGATAAAGGAAATAAGCGTTCTCTACTTTATTACAAACCCTGTTTTTCAGATTGCATTAACCTGAAACCCAATTTTTGTTTAAAAAAACTGCGTGGGAATGGCATGTTGGGTATTTTTTCATGAAAAAATAACAAAAGTATTAAATTTCATACAAGTTCTTTGAAAACAACGCCGCTTAATTCGATATCACGATGGAACGTAAGAGAAAATATTGCTTTTAGGTTGATTCTTTGTTTGATGCTAGGTAAATAAAGTATAAACTCTCCCTTGTTAATTGATGTTAATCAAATATGAATGCCAGAAGGCATAAGGTTTTTGCTGAGCCCTCAGTGATTTCTTCCTGTTGCTTAGATTTATTAGTTTTCCCTCGGTTACGTTTGAGATACCCTTGCTAACTCGGATATAGTTCTTTACTTTACGTGTAGGTTTTAGGAAAATGTATTTTTGCTGGGTTGAAAAAAATAAATTAAAAAAAATCTCTTTGGAAAAAATCAGCTCCTTTCGTCGATGTGCCATAGCTGCACAGTAAACATCGTGTTAACAAATTAAGAACTGTTTCGCCTTAAGTTATTTTGCGTTTACGCATAATAATTAGGAAGAATATATCGACACCTTCATGAAGAAAGGTCATAACTGGAAACCTCAGTGCTGTAAGGTCATAACGTTATGGACCAAATATTTAAGTGCTTATAGAATTCCAATTTCTACGTCTACGGGCTAATTTCGGTCACGTTGGAAACCTATTTTGACTTGTTTAGTTTTTATGTGGAAGAAAAACGCTGGAAAGTTTATGCCTACATGACTATGTGAAAATCTTCTTAAAACATTAAAATTTTCAGGCGGAAAGATATGACCTCACAGCAATGGATTTTTCAGTTTTGACTTTCCTGCAAGTTGGCATTGATATTATTTCCTTCAAAAAATATTGGAGACTCGTCGACATTCGCTCAACTTGCAAATATTTAAGTTGCCGCGGGGAATAACTTTTTTTATGAAACTCTGATATGTATGATTCTTCTGGTCGCGAATTTCATGTTGACTCTATCCCGGCATATCTCTCTTAAACCAAACTTCGGATATTCGAAATTTTGTCTTTTTTCCGTTGTTTACCGCGGGCAGCGCGGCCTCATGTGACATCAGAAAGGCAATGTGTCTATCAATGGCCCCACAGCTCTGCGCTGCTTTGCGTCGCTCGTGAATATCGTTGTTTTAGTGATTAAACCGGCGGTGAGACCGTTTTTTTTTTTAAACGACCTGTCAGTGATTTTTCTATCCTAGTATAGGCTTCTTTTTTCTGCTCTAGGCACTCGTGTTGCTCCATTCAAATCTTTGTGAAACAGATTATTTTCCCGTGATACGCGCTTATTTTCAAATAAAAAATCAAACAATAATGTTACACATGGAAGAACTTTCTCAAACAATGCTAAAATCTACTTTTGAAAGTTTTTTTTTTTTTAATTCTATTCCCTTTTTTTTACTTCTTTTTACTTGGAAAGGTTTTTGGATGCGTAGAATCCTGTTCCAACCTGTTCTAAATATAACTTTAAAATAGATCGCGATTCCTTCCTCTCAGGAATCTTTAATCTTTCATAGATGAAGTTTCCACATTTTCTGATAAGGAAAAAAGTCATTTGTGATAAAAGATCAAGCCGAAATAATATTGCTGCTGAAGAAAACAAGGGTTTATGTGTCATTGCAATGTATTTATTTCAAAAGCTACATTTCATGTAAGGAAACTCATGACAAACGGAAACAATTTATGAGTACATTAGGCCTATGTTGTGTATTGTTTCTTATCTTGTCCGTTAAAACACATACTTGTACTGTACGTTGTTGCCTCTTGCATAGTTTGCCCAAGTGACATACTTTCAGTCGCGGTTATAATTTTGTCTGTTTCACAACCGAAGGTCCCTTTGTTTGCTTACCAGAGTCCACGGATAAAACGTGCAGGCGCAGGGGTATGGGGTAACCTTATTAGAATTTTCCTGCCTTTGAGCAAACCTCTTTTATCTCGCGTTTGGCTGTGCATACATTTACCTCAGTTCTGCTCATGCTAACTCTTTCAAAAAAGATATGTATTGCAAGTCAAGTCTCCAAAGCGTCTCTCTGTAGTCTTCAAACAGAGTAAACAAGGCGCGCATAATACAAGGAATATGACTTTGAATATGTGTTTTATATGGAACATCTTTTACAACCGGTGTTTGCATCGAGCGAGTCACATGGGGAATGACTTTGAATGTTTGATGTCTCAAAACGTTGGTCGGAGCCAAACCAAGTACCTTCAAATCCAACTGACTATAAGCCACAATCAACCTAATCAAACCCTCCATGTCCCAATCCGAGATTTATTGTTATCATTTTTTTTCTTTTTGAAGTTAGAGTGTAAATTTTCTTTTCTAAAGGATTTTTTTTTCTTGGCTTCTGAAATATAGTTTTCCCTCAAAACACCAAGTTATTGATCTCAGTAAGGACACTGTCAAGAGAAAACTTAGTGTCCAAAGCTGCAGTTTAGAGCTTTATTTTCAGAGTCTACATATCACGCGTGATGATAGGGAAGGTTATGTAACATTAACTTAAGCTCTGGAGGCCAGCTTAATGTTAGGGCTATTTGAAATGCATTGTTATATGACAGGCTCCAACAGTAGTTGATGTTTTTTTACGTTAGTTGGGGTACATTTTATATTTAGCTGCATTCCCGCAAACTTTTTGCCTATCTCAAGGACTCATACAAGCGGAAACACGTGGGCACCCATAGAATTATCCATTCCATGTAAACGTCCATGACTGGCAATATTTTCGTAATATGAATATACGTATGTACATCTATGCAACAGTATCTCTGACTTTAGAATTGAAAAAAATCTATAGCAATAATGGGACTTTACGAGGAGTGGAGTGTTTTCTCATACCAGTATTAAAACTTGCATTAAACCGTTTATACGCGTACATGGTAAAGCTGCAGTGAAACATATATAAAGGAAAAACAGAATATCCTCAAAAAGAATAAATTAGATCCTTATGAAAAAATCAATAACCCAATAAAAAACTGATTTAACTTGGAACTGGCTTTGAGTTCAACGTGATAGTCCAACCTCGAATATAAGAGGATTACATGATACTCTATTTCAGCGTATGGGTAGACACCAATGCCAAGAACTAGATTTGCGCATTTTCATGTTGGCCATACTAAGAGATAAGATCCTCACACCAAGTTTTGCGCTTTTACCTCTGAACTAACATTTTCTTTATCCTTTGAAAAGATTACGCTAGTCTCAACCTAAATGGGCGTTTGGTATTCGCGAGTTTTTTATATCGTCAAAGTAAGTCTTACTTATGATTACGACCTTCGCCCGAGTTTTTTTGACTTGATTATAGCGTCTAGGTATTTTTTCTTGCTTTTATGAACGCTTTTATAGCGCAAACAGTCAAGACCCCATTCCTTCGCCGTGCGCCCAAATTGGCTGCTTTGTCTTGTCTTCCGATTCGACGCATTTCATTTATTCAAAAGATTCTTCGCTCCTTTTTCACGGCGGTTGAAAACGATGACAGGCGGCAGGCAATCACTTCTAGATTGGTCAAGAAGCGATCCCGACCTTTTAGACCCTTTTGAAACATGCAAAGAAAAGAGAGATGCTTTTTTCCACTAGCCTATCGACTAAACTCGCTCTGTTTTAAATGGCCGAAAACAGACGACTGGCAGTGGCCGACTATTTACTATGATAGCTAAGCAGGATTTGCTGAAATATGAAGTTGATCGAGGTTCTAGTGCGGTAGTTGAAGTGTTTGTTTAGACTATCAAACATGCGGGGATTTAGAGGGCCTGCGGTCGTTGCCATGAAAATCATGTGCCTAACAAGTATGACTTGACTGACCTCACACTCTCTGTTATTTTAAGAATTCATATTTTTCACCACCCTCATTTTGGTGTTTAATCTCATACTTCCCGGACAAGCGGAGGGACACCCATGGTACAAACAACCCAACCTATCGTCGTTAAGTATCAGGCTGATTACTAATAAATATGTTCGTTAATTATGTTGATTACGTATAATTATGTGATGCTCGATCAGTATTGGTCCACTAAACTACTAAGCTTACTGTTGCTCCTTATGTGATGGTGTGATATTCTTTGTGTAGCATCCACCTCAGAATGAATTGCGCAATCTGGGCGTCATTTAGATTTTCTTGTGTAAGTGAAGGATTCCTGTGAATCATTAAAAAGTTTTATATACTTATTTTCTTTTCGTCTTTTTGGGCCAAAAACTTTACAAAAGTGTCTCCTCGGAAGCTTAAAATAGTTCTCTAACCCTTGTTTCTGTTTGTTTCAGGTAATGAAGGGGCTAAGATAGCTCTGTCTGCCGCAGATGTTTTTGGTAGGTTCTGTCTGTCACAGAAGTTGAATCTCGCCAAAGGGAGCATTTTGATGGGATGCGACCTTTCTGGAGTTGTTTCTTCAACGCAAACCAGTCAAAACATCCCAAATTCGTCATTTCCAGGGAGTTACTGTATAACCTCTAAACGACCTCTGACGTAATTCCTACGTTTTACCTTATTTTATACGCAGGAAGAAACGGAAAGTTGAAACACACAGTCATAAACTGTTATCGGGATTTCTTCAAGACTTTAGCTTTGGAAATATGAGATGCATTGCGCTTTGAGTGTTAAAGAAAAGACGTTAAATTAATGAATTTACCTCCTCGTCAACGCAGTATGGTATTTGCGTAAAAATGAATTTGGGATGGGATTGGTTTGAATTTGAAAACCACTGATATTAATTGTAGGTTTGTGTCTAGCCGTGTATGTCTATATGTCCGTCTGTCCTCATTAAAAAAAGGTAACGGCATTTTGAGTATTAAAATGCGATTACCAATAAATTTTAAAATACTCATCTTTACGGACATGCAGTCTGTTGGAGTTGATCGGTGTACCTCATGCTCCCGGGGAGAAGATTTTCAGTTTTTAAGTCAGCTAAACTGCTCGTATCTTCGTTCAAGGTCGAATGTTTAAAAGAGTGATATATTAAAATTCAGTTGGTATTAATGTCGAGGACGCTATTGTCGTCAACGTGTCACGTAACTAGGCGGTGCTGAAATGAGTATTCTCACTAATAAATCAAGGTAGACTAAAACACAACTAAATCTTCGAAGAGAATGATACTACCCAGTGTGCAACTTCGGTAGGCAGCAACTACAACACTCGAAATTAGTCCAAGATGAATTCCCACGCGCCCTTCTAGCTGAATGATAACATTATAAAGACAGGCTCAAGTCATCTTGCTTCATGACACATCAGGCTTATTGCAAACCTCAATACATCGGTCCTAGCAGATCAGCTCGAAGCGTTGCCTCCAGCGCCCGCTGAGCATATCACAAGAGCCGCGCTGCGCTCTGCTAGAACGTGGAGCTAACACTTTGTTTTGCCCCCTCCATTCTCTTTCCCCTACCCCCTACCTCCCCTCCGTCGTCATGGAAACGCGATGTTGTCATCCTGCTTCTCCAATATGGCGAGCGGCTCTCGAGCTGGGAGGAGGACGGCGGCGGCCGCGCGGGTCAGTAGGCTACGCCGGGAGGCTGGGAGTACAGTTCCGGGGGAGAAAAAAAGGATAGTCGCTTGGTGCGAAATTGCTCACGGCTTTAAGTAATAGCGTCGGTGACTTTTGTAGGCTAATTTTTTTCTGGTTCAATTGAATACATACTCGTTGCGTCTTTTAAAAGCTTTTTTTCAGTAATGAATAATTTTTAATTCTACTGTCCGTTCAAGTCAAATCTATTCAGTGCTTTCTTACGTAGTGTTCTTTTTTTCTTCTCATTATTCTTTGTTTTATACATAATTATTTTATGCACTTCTAAAATTGGCCATCTAAAATGCAACTTCTAGTGATGCTGCAAACTATGAACTGCTCATACTGTAAACTTTAGAGGACTTTATTCCAACTGCTGGTTTTCAACGAAAGTTTTCGGATATAGAGTATGTCCGTCGTTCGGACTGAAAACTTTTCTAGGTCAGTGTGGTTTTTCGGTCACTGAGTTGTTAAGTAGGTTATCTTCAATGCTTTAAATTATGAAAACCTTTTCCCAGTTCTCCTCTTTCCAGCTGCTTTAAAAAAAATAAAAGTTATTGTGTTATCTTGAAAGTTTTTCACTCGCTTGAGGTTTGTAGGGTTAGGCCAGGTCTCACAATGTCTTACTTCAGTTGTTCGCGCTTTAAGGCTTGCTTCTTTAAAAAAAAGTTTAGACTATTTTAAGAGTGGGCTTTTGAGGGATTAATTATTGATAGCTATGAACTTGTATATCATTAGGCTTTCGTCAGCATAACCTATCGCTGAGTAGCTTTGTTTTCTCCATTTCCAGATTTATAGCTTACAGTTGAAAAAAAAACAGTAATAATGAGTGCCTCCAAGCACATCAGTTTGTTCCGCATTAGTTAACAACTAGTAACGAAATCAAGTATATACTCTTACCTCTAAAAAATGACTATGTGCCCTTTTGCGCTTCATTCGACTTTTGTGGGTTGGTGTACCTGTCTTAACCGCCAAAATTAACAGGGGAATCGGCTCTCACGTCTATCCCAATGAAGTTATTCGATAGGAAAAAAAATGGATTTTAATAGAACTCCAAGATCGACTGTTCGATAAGTTCGGTGTATATTTTGACAAGGGATCCGGAAGTTTCATCCGTCAGTGTTTAATCGCTGCACAGGACCGGTACAGTAGTATGAGTTAATATGGGCACAGCGCCAAAAATGGTTGTAAGCACACGCATACCAGGAGATGATCAAAGATTTATTATCCTCACTGGTGGAAATCGGAGTTCCTCTGTTTACTCTGCCGTCAATCACATACTTTTCTCTGGCAGAGGTATGTTTGTAGCCAAAGGGCACTCTGTGGATCCATTTCCCTTGAAATATACGTAGTTTTACACTTCCCCGCCAAACTGACTCGCACAAGGGTATTTTAATTTGAATTGCGCGCGGACTTTTTTCGTGGGAAATATCGATTTCTTACCCCGGCCTGAAAATCGTGACAGCGCTTTTTGCAGCGTTCTTGTTGGATTGTGGAACGTATTTTTGCGAAACGAAAACATTTTGATCATCCGATGTTTTGAAGTAAAATTAAGAAAAAGAACTCAACAGTTTTCCGTCGATGAGTTAATAAAACAAGAAGAACTGCTGTTCCACGATGCAAAGGACGTTTTAAGCGATGATTTTCAATAACATTGGCTGATATTAAGTTAGGCTTGAATTTACCTCTGGTTCACGCGTGTGAGTTGAGTTAATTGTTTAGACCTCGCGTTGTAATTTTTTTTTTGTGGCGCTTTCGATGGTAGTAGGTGAGTGTAGATTTTGACTTGTTCAGGGTTGGTGAAGTAAGGATCTTGTAAGCCGTGTTGTATTCCTATAGGTTACACGGGTAGTTTCAAGATCGTTAGAGTAAGAATGTACGAGTAATAGGAAATCATTCTGCAGATATTTCCTCTCAAGAGGTCTGCAAGAAAGAAGCATTGTCATTGTTAAAACAAAACATTTTATTAAGGGATATCTTACCTGTTTTTGATGTGAAAATATAATTAAGGAAGTTCATATTTCAATTTTTTTTAAGGTTGACATGTGTTCAGTCCCATCAATTGAAAGCTCTCGCCAAGACCTTTTGAATTATGTGGCTGACCATAGCTCTATCTTGAAGAATTACCAAAGTGCATCGAATAGTATCTCCCGGCCAAAACAGGCAATAACTTCCTAAGCCCGGTGTTTTATTTAACTGTTTTCTGAGTGATATGGTCCAGGCTCTGAGCCAATATCATATCAATATTTCGGGTCTATTTGTGTGCGGATATTAGTTCCGGCCAAAATACCTAGATTTTCGATAGCTTAGACGACTAATGCATGAATCTATTTCACACACAATACTAGCTGAGAGAGCTGATTGTCGGCGCCAATATTGCCCAGCTACTAGCCAGCTCACTTTCCGGATGCACAATCGGAATTGCCCTTTGGGGGTAACCCTTTAAACCCTGCGGGGCTATCCCTTTACATAGTCCCCGGAGGTAATAACTGGGAAGGGGGTATGCATCCGACAGACGAAAGTAATCGTGTTTTGCGCAATCGCTGCGAGTCCGGGGCCGGTGGAATGGGTATCTACGTTTTATCTATCCTTGTCATCTTGATGGATAGCCTGATGTTTGACAAAATGTGTCATGGACTCCCAAGAGTTGTCCATGTTTGTTTGCAGCAGAGCCGGAAGTGTTCGCCTAATCGTGGCCTAGCTATTTTCTTTGTTGACGGCAAGTTCATTTATCCCAGGAAGCTATTGTCTTACTGTGATTGTGAAAGGTCGGACGTTTTCCATCTCGATCTCTCTTCATCAATCTGTGAGCGAAATGTGGAAAAGGGGTTATTGATCCTAATGTAGCCCAGCCTGACGCCTGACGGTCACCGTGCCTGACTTTTTTTACCTCCTGGCAACATTAAACTCCTCCGTGGAGCAAGTACCAGTGCGACCATTTCCGCGAACGATTGCAAGATGGAGCACAAAGGAATCCAACATAGGCTAACCTAGCGTAGGCGGTTATCAACCTTCGTGCTTTTATTATTATTGATTGAAAGAAAATTATATCGTGTACAAAAGAAATGGCGGCATTGATTGCGGTTTTTAGTAAAGTAGTACTTGTATTGGGTTGGCAGCTCTGGATGCTTACGTGAAGGGGAGCTTGGAGCTTCTATACGTTGTCTTTGAGGTGACCAATTTCGACTTTTTAGTCTCCCTCCTCTCGAGAACGAAATCAGAGGTGCCAACCGGATTTCTACCTCGATTGAAAAATTCGTCACTGCGATACCCTCACGCATAAACCGCGTCCAGTTCGAGAAGAAGTTTTTGTAACCGTCTAGTTCGAGAGGACGTTTCCTTAACCATCCACTTCGAGGACCATTCAAAACTGTGTTTCCCGTGCTCTGCTGAGTTTCCTTACACCGGTATGGCTGAATTTTGTCTTGCAGAGGTTGTAAATAAAGGTAATTAACCGTTTCTTCTGGAAGGAAAATACACTCATACTAATGAATGAAACGGTTTTCACGGGAAACGCAGTTTTGAACGGTCCTCGAACTGGATGGTTAGGGAAACGTCTTCTCGCATTGGATGATAAATGCTCGAAGGTACCGATTTCCTCTAGATTCAATAACACTTGAACAAATGACTAATGGTATATTTACATATTTTTGGTAGGCAGGTGGTTTAGCCGATCGACTCATCAAAACAGAAAGGCAAACTGAGTTATTATTAAATCATTTTCTTACTGCTAAAAGCAAGGGGCGGGGATCGGAAAGTTTGAAATTAATTTTAGTAGTTTTCCTACACGAAGCTAATAAAAAGTCGTTATTTTTTCTAAAGTAATCATCCAGAACTTGCCCCGTAAAGTCCACTTCTACCCTCACGTGGAAATGGCCTTGTCGAGGTGTCCGCACTAAAACTTCGTTAAACTGAACGAACTACCCAGCTTCCTCAACCGTCACTAGAATTAAGAGACGTTATGAATCTCCTTTTTTGTCAGAGTTGGAGAGAATACTAGGACGACAACTTCCCCAGGGGCAACAGGAACCAGATATCGGTTTTCAATTTCAGACCATCATAAGTAATAAAAGATGAATTCAGGAAGAAGATTATCCGAATCCATTCCAAGAAGGGATTTCATATCTGGAGTTGTTTACATTTTACCGTTACCTTGGGGTCAAACAAATATTGCACTTACAGTATTCCACAATTTGACACCTCTTCCTCGTCCTATTTATTTCCAGAATCCTACCATCTAATTGCGCAGCCCGTCATGCTCCCTGCTGCCTTGTTCAAAGACGATATTTATGGGTGAGTTAACATTGTAAGGGACAAGCGTCGGAACTGAAGGGGGGACAAATCCGTCGGACAATGTTACAAGTCGATTGGATATATCTGTTACTCTGTAGGGTGTAAAATACCTGGCTTTATTGCAAAAGTAATCTCCTCGAATGGAGCGGCACCTATCGGTTATCGATTTAACTCCTGTAGATTTGAGTCTTCTTACCTTGCATGGAGCTGCGCTCTCAGGTGGCTGATATGCAAATAGATTGCCCATGTTAATCCTTGGACTGTTGCTAGCCCGAACCAACGGCCGAAAAAAGGAACAAGTGAATTGTGTTCTAACGGCCATTTTTTAGCTTCCATCAATTTCAGCGAATGAAGTATGGTCGAGAATTCTGAGCAGGCTGCCAATTTTTAGGTGGTTTGGTGACAGCTGGCTTGAGATAGCGAAGCAAGGTACTGAATACACAACCATCGTGGTTGTGTTGCGTTGAAGCGTATGATGCACACTAACAACCATAAACCCTATTTTGGTACTCCCATACTTGTTTTAGCTATGAAGGTAAAAAAGGAGAAGAGCGTACTTTGGTTATTCTGTGAGATATCCCTGTGCATAATGATATCGATAGAAAGCTCTGGACGAGATCTTTTCATTTATATGGTTGTTGATAGGTTTATCTTCAAAAGTAACCAAATTACGCTCTTTCCCCGTTTCACTTTTATGCCTAAAAAAAAGGTGTAGGACTACCTAAAACAGAGCTCGTGTTTTTGTTCAGTTGATGTTCAACTTGAGACTAAAATAATGTTCAATTAAAACAAAATTAAGAAAAAGCAGGCCCTGGAAAAGTAATTCTTGGGTACGGGCGAGTAGTATAACTTTGAAAACCTAGTTGACCTACACGTCTTTTTTTTTGGGGGGGGGATGGGGATCAAGGATGAATTACTAATAGAAAGTATCTTTTTGATGTATTTAAGCTTCCAGAATTTCAATGGGAATACTTAATATGCGATAAAAACTAATTGATGGTCGTACCTAAAATGAGACGGACTTTGCTCTTTTTAGGCAAGAACATCCATTTGTTACAGGCAGATTAATGACACAAAAGTACGTCTTTATGGTTAAGGACTTTTGCTATCGCAAGGATCAAATCTTCATCAATCTTGGGAGACAATTTCTTTTTACTGTGTTGCTTAGAATTCGAGGAGGGGGTCGAGCAGATTCTGTGTCGAGCTGGGTTCCACAAATCCAACTTTTTCGTTGCATGCTTGTAGGCCCTTATTTGCTCTCCTAGACCCTCCATTTGAAAACTCCGAAGGGTTACAGGAAATTCATATTCCCTCGGCACCAGTATTGATCAGTATTTGACCTTTTCTGTCCAAAGAAACCGGATTATACTTTGAAAGAGTTTTGCATGGCGACAAAACGAGATGTCTTGTCAGGAATCATCGCTGACGAAAAAATGTTTTTTTTTTTTCGATAACCTATCGATCGGAAGCCAAATAGTGAGTAACGAAACTGCGAAAGACATGTTTAAAACCTCTTCATTTTATATATATGTGTATATATAAAAAAAAACCTTCCAATCATTTGTATATTTTTTGCCAAGCTTTTGAAAGGTACAGCAAAAAGGAAAAAAAGAAAAAACAATACCTGCTCAATTTTTTTTTGAAAAAAAATAATTTTTGTTGCATTTTTTTGGGCGGCACTGTACAACCTCCAGTTGTATCCATCAATCGAGTATCTACGAAGTCTTGAGACGCTGACCGCTGATTCGCTGTTGGAATCGGCACCAATGGCGTCAGCTAACTGCGTTGTTTCCTCTTCCCTCTTTCCGCTCCCTTAGATCTTTAATGGATTAGTGCGCGAGGCCAAGATAGTTAGGCAAAAGTTGGGAAGGTAGCCTTATCCAGGAGAATCACAAGGCTGGCCTGTACTTTGAGTTATTGGCCTCGTAGAGCAACCGACCAAATGTGTTTGTGTAAACTGCCTAAGTTACGTCTGCCTGCCTTCGTTTGACTGGAGCAAAAGTTTTAGCGCGATTCAATCAAATGCTGATTACGGACTTCGGACTTCAACTCAGCATCTTTGACCTAATTTGCCTAAGCTTCCTCCAACAACTCTGTGTCCGAAGAAAAGTTTACTCTGTTCACGTTAGAGATGATGCATTTTCAGCGTCTCGTGTTAGTCTTCCTTTTCTGGTCAACACCGGTGGGAAAGAGACAGCACTACAAGGCTCAAACCTAACCTAATCTTATATAATCTAATATTATATAACATCAAGGTTTTCGAATCATCATTTCTCCCTCTAACAGCCTTTGACAGTTATACATTCTACAAAGACTTCATCTCAAGGTCAAAAACACCGCCACGCTTTCGTGATTACATTGTTTGCTGCGGATTTATGAAATTGTGTTCTAAAACTAAGCTAGTGTTTGAAACAATACTCCTAATTATGCACGTCTGTTGGATATTCTCTTCTTGGGTCAAGTTGCGACATCGTCTGCGACAAGGAAAATATCTTTGAAAGGCGCTTTCAATGTTCTTGAGACAGGGGGGGGGGCTTTTAGCCTGTCCTAAATTTTGTTCCTGCAGGAATGGTTAGTTTTGATCAGTATAAAATCTTCAAACAATATTCAGCAAATGCTGTGTAATACTACACTATTTTTTTTTTCGCAGTAAGTTTTGAATCTCAACTACTTTACTCGTAAAAACAAACCTGAACCAAAAACTTTATCCTTTGATTATTCTAATGTGAAGACATTTTCAGAAATAAAAAAAAAATCTATTGGGTATTTTATGTACTGCCATAGTCAGGAAGAAAGTCCCTCCCCCCCTCCTGCAACCATCTACAGTCTGATGTGTTGCGGCTGCCTATCTTGGCTATAGACATTAGCCAATCACCGACCTCATACAGAGTAAAGATAGGCAACCATAATAAATTGGTTTGTATGGTTGCATATGGGGCTTTTTTTCTGTTGACGATAATACAAAAATGGAAAACGTGCCCTCGGATTAGCAAAATTCATTACTCTGCTGAAAACCGTTAATAAAACAAGTGCCACTAGATGACGCCTCACAAGTATAGCATGTATTCATGTGCGCCTTATCTCGTCAATCTAAAGAACTATTGGCACAGGTGTCAATTTCAAAATGTCGTATAAATTTTTAGCCACGGTTTAAGACCTAGTGGCCAATTCCGGGACCAGTGCTCAGATTTGATCTGTCGCTTTATGTGACTTTTTTTAGCGCTTTCATTCTGAATCCACTAGCCTGTGCGTCAGGGCTGTTAACGCTAATTTAGCAATAGCGGCGCTACGGTCGCTAACGCTAACGCTAATTAGCGTTAGCGTTAGCGCGCTAACATCTCCAATTAGCGCTAGCGTTAGCGCACCGCGCTAATCGGGTACGTTAGCGACCGTTAGCGCC
>Ga0058701_10002085_pt1 | contig 14881 bp, 11 predicted proteins | sample AgamicOrMae_FD_97039 | JGI IMG/M metagenome (GOLD analysis project Ga0058701, IMG submission 97039) | Agave microbial communities from Guanajuato, Mexico - Or.Ma.e | ecosystem: Host-associated > Plants > Phyllosphere > Phylloplane/Leaf | place: Guanajuato, Mexico | collected 2012-06-04
AGTCAGACTGGGAAACGGCAAGAGACAACTGAGCGGCCGGTTGATCTGCCACGAGGGACAACAGCACAAAGGGTTGCAGATGCCGACTTGATGGAAGAGAAAGGAAGAAAATAGTTTGTAAATAAATTCTCAGACTGCTGATCTGATCATTTTGTCCGATTTCATTAGAGAGTTTCAGTTGCAGAAATAGACGATAGTTGTTAGCCTGTTTGTGTGGAAAAGACTAGACAATCAGTCGATTCTTATTTCTACATGCATCAAAATTGCAAAAAATCTCAACTAAACTGATCTGTTGCTCTCAAAGCACCGCAAAATCGTTCCCGAAACCTCTCATTTGGGCCCCAAATCAGCTCTTCTGTCATCGAGCACCACGAGGCAGATTCATCTTAGTGCAGCTGGAGATCATCTCGGGAAATCGATCAATTGAGTGTCTCTCGAAACTCCAAATAAATGAGCAGCTATCGCATTCTGGGCAGGGCTGACAGTTTCTTGGCTACCCTGGCCACTTGGCGAGGTTGTTCGCGCCGCTCATCTCTCATAGGACCACTTCGAGGTACTTTTTCAAGATTGGGTGGAAGAAGTGAAATCATCGGAGAGACGCTCGTCCTTAAGCATCTGCTCCTACCGTTTCGAGAGTCGAAATGTCGTGGCAAACAGTCAGACACTGGTTTCCATTGCAAGGGTCTAAGCAACCCCGAGATGTATGCAGTGCTCAATTGTCTGGCAAACTGCAAGAAGTCCCAACAATAGTTCGTAAATAAGTGCCGGATTGTAATCATCGAGGCCCTGTTGGTATTTCTATCAATCCCAGTCCATTGCCATATGACAGAGCTCTTGGCAAAGTTAGATGTTGGCCTCCTTCAATGGTAAACAGTGAGCAGGCTGCATGCATCTCGTTGCAGCATGTCCGTGCACCATTGCGGCCAATGGTGCCCATTCCGAGCAGATTCTGCACAGAGAAACGGTGGACTCTCTGTGGGACGGCTGTACGACGAGCGCAACTCATTCGCGTACTGTTTGAAGGGCTAAACTCCATAGGCCAGTATCGATGTGCCGCCGCCATAGGGCATTTGTGTGAGGGTGCAGCGGCACAGTACGCGACAAAAATGGGGTGATCAGTTCGAACGCGCGCAGCTGCTGGATTAGACTTTGGATGATGGTACACCCTTCAGATAGTGACGCTTACTTTCCCAATGAAGTTGCACTTTTGTCCAATCTTAAGTTTCTCTCTGCGCTTTGTGCGCATCGCAGCATGATCACCCTATTTTTCTACCGTAGTGCACGCGCCATAGGTTAAAATTCATAATAACTACCCTCGCCGCTGCACCATCTTTATTACATTCGATATAGATTTCATCAAAATTTTTTATCATGGCCAACGATAAGGAAATTTCAACGAAGGAGCTCGATCAATGGATCGAACAATTAAATGAATGCAAGCAACTAGATGATGGCCGAGTAAAATTACTCTGTGAAAAGGCTAGGGAAATATTGAGTCGTGAGAGCAATGTACAAGAGGTCAAATGTCCCGTCACAGTTTGTGGCGATGTTCATGGCCAATTTCATGATCTAATGGAATTGTTCAAAATCGGAGGAAAATCGCCTGATACCAATTATCTATTCATGGGAGATTATGTTGACAGAGGTTATTATAGCGTAGAAACCGTTACATTATTAGTTGCACTTAAGGTACGTTTCCCAGAAAGAATTACAATCTTAAGAGGCAACCATGAATCTAGACAAATTACACAAGTTTATGGATTTTATGATGAATGCTTAAGAAAGTATGGTAATGCGAATGTATGGAAATATTTCACAGATTTATTCGATTATTTGCCCCTCACAGCTTTAGTCGACGGCCAAATATTCTGTCTGCACGGAGGCCTGTCGCCATCAATTGACACTTTGGACCATATACGAACCTTGGACAGGATGCAAGAGGTTCCACATGAGGGGCCCATGTGCGATCTATTGTGGTCCGATCCCGATGATCGGGGTGGATGGGGAATATCCCCTAGAGGTGCTGGTTACACTTTTGGACAAGATATCAGTGAAGCGTTTAATCATACAAACAAATTGACTCTAGTTGCTAGGGCTCATCAACTAGTTATGGAAGGCTATAACTGGTGTCACGAAAGAAATGTTGTAACAGTATTCTCCGCGCCCAACTATTGTTATAGATGTGGAAATCAAGCAGCCATATTGGAACTAGATGATCAATTACAGTACTCATTCCTACAATTTGATCCTGCACCAAGGCGAGGTGAACCTCATGTTACTCGTAGAACACCGGACTACTTCTTATGAGGGCCGTCCAATCTGTAGACGCGTTCAGCAACATTAAAATAGCCCTCATACTCAATTGTGTCAGGTGTTGTATCAAAGTGATAGTGTCCAGCATCTCCCTTATGGTTAAGATTGTAACAGTGTGTGTGTTCCATGCGCAAGTTGTACCCTGGATCATGACTGTGGAACACAGACAGGCAAACCAATGGGTTTTTTGTTGTGTGAAAATATTTGAGCCATTCATTATTGATACTATCGTCGGTCGAAGGCTCTTTGGGCCAATACTTCGGCATTATATGAAGTTTTGCTACCCCACTGTTGATCAGAAAAACGCCTCCCATACTGACTGGTTTCTGTTCACCATATTTTGAGAGCAAGACCTTTCTAATGGATGCGGTGAAGTTTTCTTTTCCAATTCGTTTCTTAACTTTCACCCTTAGCACTTTGCCCGGTTTGTTTTTACTCAAATAGAAGTTGCCCATGAGACCGAAGTGGTCATTGGGAAGATCAGCCCAGCGACCTTCTCCTGTTTTCTCGTCGACGTATGCGGTACGGCACGCAACTCCAATCGATTTCACAACCGACCCATCGTTATGATAACACGCACTACCCATGAATTCGCAGCAGAAACCAGTATCCTGGAATGGCCCACCACCCGGTCCAAAGACTGATATTGGGTAGTCTTCTTTTGTTTTGTAAATGGACTTGACCACCGTATTCAAGTCATACTTGGAATCAAGATTGACGCGTGGTGAAAGATTGTGGACTGAGATATAGGAATGTCTTAACAACACTGTGCTAAAGGCTTAAAAACTGTGACTTCATTCTATTAAAGATAGCTTACCTCCACCTACATCGGCTATAGTTGGCCTGCCATGAAGTCCCGAGACAGAGATCTTATAAGGGTCTCGAGTGAAGTCAGGACAATCTATCAACCCTACTGTCACTTCCCCAAACTGAGTCTTCAATCCTTGTTGAATCACTGGAACTAACTCCTCTAACGACGGAACGTACGAATCAAAGTATTTCACTTTGCTATCCTCCATTTAGTGAATCGAAATTAAAACTCAGTTGATAATTAGAAATTGATTTTCAGATTTACTGGATAAGTCTTTAAGATTGCCAATTGGGTTGTCGCGAGGCAAATTAATTTTGGAATTTCAAGGTCAAATTCTCTTCTGCGCTTCGGTACACTTGTAGCTGAGTAGATGAACGGATGACAACCTATTGTCAAGGTCGTGCAGGCATAAGCACCGGTAGATTGCAAGAATATCATACATCTACTACACGCAGGCTCATCCGAGATTTAGGGACCGCGCCTATGGTTTATTCTTGTGGATCAAAGTCAGCTTTTTAATTTTTACATTTGATACAACGGCTCCCACCTTGTTGTTGGCTATCCGTTAATTGAACTCTGCCCTGTCCATTTTGGTCTGACTTGTCGCCTTTCGGTAATTTTGTTGCAATAGCCATAAATATTTCACTCACATTCATGGCTGTCTTAGCAGACGTTTCCATGAATAATAATCCATTCTCTGTCGCATAATTATCGGCCTCAGCTGTTTCAACCGCACGCTTATTTGATAAATCTGTTTTGTTACCTGCCAAAGCGATCACAATATTTGGGCTAGCCTGACGCTGTAACTCTTTAACCCATGCCTTAGCTCGATTGAAGCTGTCTTTATTTGTTAGATCGTAGACAACGATTGCTGCTTGGGCACCTCGATAGTACATTGGTGCCAGGGAATGGTATCGTTCCTGACCAGCAGTATCCCAAATTTCGAATTTGACTGTCGTATCATCTAAGCAAACAGTTTGTGTAAGGAATGCAGCTCCAATGGTACTCTCTTGATAATCGTGAAATTGTCCCTTAACAAATCTCAGAACTAAGCTGGATTTCCCAACCGCCGACTCACCTAATAATACCAATTTGAATTGTGAGATTTTGTTTTGCGCTCCGTTCGGTCGGCTCATAGCACGATTAGATGCCATTATCGGTATGCTCTAATGTGAATAGTCTGGTCAATAATAATATGATCAGTTTAGTTTAGATTATTTGTTCCCAAATGAACTATCCCCTCGAATTGTAGCCTAGAAGATGAAGACACGCCAGGCTCCACCATGAACACTCCCTAAAACAGAGTTTGTTATTGTGCTTTGACGAATACACTCTCTCAAATCGCACTAATGAGAAAATTGTACAGTAGAGTTCGGTACCATACGTCAAGCGCGCGGTTATTTGAATCACACCCTGTACGGTTGGACTGTGTTGGCTGAATATTGTGCTGAACGAATAAGTTTCGTGACGGCTTCGTGGACGTGTGCGATGTAAATGTATGATCTTGCTTCATGCTTGATATGCGGGTAAGTTGTCCTCTGCACTTGGTAAAAAGGGCTGGTGCAAATCGTGGTCCACACCCTTTAAAATCGATATGTTTTCGTGATCTAACTAACCAATTATTCACTTTGCCTAGTCCAACAGCTTTGTTTCGGGTCTGAAGTACACCTTGACTCGAAAGGATCGATGGCTGCCCAAGACATGCCGCCGCCGGGAGGTTTCTCGCCAATATTTACCGAGAGGACTTTCCCTAAACCATTAATGAGGCAGAGCATTTTTTTCATAACTTTGTTGGCATTAACTGCTAATGGAATATACTACATCAACGAGTGGAGGAAGCGTTACAGGATCTTGAGAATCGAGCAGGCGGAACATTACATCGCAATGGCACCGTTTCTATATTCTGAGCAGGATCGAAAGTTTTTAAAGGTTCTGAAGAGGAATAGAATTGATGAGGAGTATATCATGAAGGGTGTACCGGGATGGACGCCCGGAACCTTCTTTGGCGAACCGATATACAAGACAGCACCGCCAAACTTACTGCAGACACCGTTTGTCAACGAATTTATGATGGGAAGACCCAGGACCGAGTGGACAAGCAAAGTAGTGGTCCCTGACTGGTACAAGTGAGGGCTTTAGGAACGTCTCTCTCTCTTTGATGTGATCGAAGGTAGAAATAATAGAACAGTTACTGAATAGTTGCTCTTAGAGTATCTCATCTTTCCCGCCTTTACTGGGGTGGATTATCTTGGCTTTTGTTCTCGTATCTTTTATGCTCCTTGATGAGGTGTAGCGAGTTCTCTATGATGTCCTCCAAGAACCAAGGTAGATTCATTTTGTTTACATTCCCTAAATGCCGACCCAACATTAACAACGATGTTTGAAGTTTACTAACTATTTTGTGTCCATTTGAACTGTATTTCAGATCACACAGCTGGCAGAACTTTTCGTAGCTTACAGAGTGTCTCGCTATCAATTGTGTGTTCTCGCAACTTTCTTTTGCGAGTTCGTCGTGGTTAGGTGTAAAAAACTCTGTGGGATTGAACTTCTTGCTCGGGTCTGATGTTCGTAACTGTTTTCCTAAGTTACATCTCAAGTTGAAAGCAATCAACTTGAAGGTATCTAGCGACCTCCATGCATGATAAATCACTGCTGAGATCATACTCTGTGGCGTAGGCTGGTTGTATGGATGCATCGCCTCAAACAGGTCAAGAAGGAGCATAACGCGGTCTCGCAATACAGACTTATCCTTGAGATCGATCAAAGGTATGGATTTGAGTTCTCTTGGGTCTGTATGCCTAACAGAGGTGGTCGAGTATTCAGATGCAGAATGATCGTAGCATCTTGTAGCCATCCGATCAACGAAGTTTTTCACCAAATCTCTGATATTGGGCCTTTCGTATTCGAAGTCAGGGCACAATTCTTTGACCTGCTTCAAACAAACACTGATTACTCTCATTTTCAAGCCGAATTCTTTACATATATCTGACAGGGAGATGCCCAATTGATGCTTGGCGCCCAGATAGTAGATACATGCACCTACCAGTCCATATCGCTTGGCCTTGAGTAGACGTCCCTTGTGGGCGTCCAATGTTTCGTTTACAAGATCTAGTGTTTCCTCGACAGCGCACGGATGTTTGATGAGTCTCTTGATCGCTCTCTTCATATCGTCCATTAGCCGGTCTTTCTTTGCACGACGTCTTGACTCAACGCTACTTATCTCGCCACGAATTCGCTTGGTTAATCTATCGTATGATTCGTGCTTCTTATTCCTGAGACTGTCAATCATAGTTCGACCATCGGGTACCATCGTTAGAACGCCCTCGTCGCTGGAGAGCTCTTCTTGAACGTCCCCACATGTTGTACAAACAGTCTCTGAGTTTTCTGTAGCAAAATTTTTCGATTGACACGACTTGCAAATTCGATCCATATCCGAAATAACCGACTGTCTTGCAGTTTTTTGACAACCTCGGTGCCGGAAGGTCTGGCCAAGCGACCCCTTATTGGATGTGGATCAGCGGACGCGAAACATGGCCTGGTCTGAGGTAAACATTCGTCAGGAAAAACGCGCGAATCTAGCGGGGAAAAAAGGAGGGAAGAAATGGGACTGGGCGTGCGGAGAAATAGCAAAATCAGCCATGCGCCAGGAAAACCTAATCTAAAGCGGTACCACTTTGGTTATTATGATCCAAAAGCCGCCCCCTCTCTAGTTGCCACAGTTTCCGAGCCCTGTTAAACACAATTAACAAAGCCAGAACCTACGGCCTCGACTGTATGTCTTATCTAGATGTCCGGTCTTTACCTGCATCGTTATCAAACCTGAGCTTGCACGTGTTTTCTTGCCACCATCTTCGCGAGGTGGCTCCCAATCTCGATGGAACCACACAGTAATTCCCTGGCAGGGTCTATCTAACGAGTTGTTCATGCTCGACCACACGAATCGCCGCCCGATTAAGGGGAGAATCCTACACATGTTTTTGCCGAGTTTGATCACTGATCAGAAGCTCTCGATCCAGGCAAACAGTGCACAATCATTGACTCAAAATCAACGCCGCCAACTCTTCTATAGGCTGGCTACAGCTACCAACGAAAACAGCTCCGCCGCAAAACAAATTGCAGATGGCTGGTGCCGACTCTCTAACCGGTAAGTATGAGTTCCTTGACCATACTGCCGATGTTCAAATTCACTCCTGGGGTGACAACTTGAGAGAGTTGTTTGAGAACTCGGCTCTAGCAATGATGGCCTACATTACAGATGTGAAAAAAGTTGAGATTGTCCAGAAAGAATCTATCACGGTTTGCGGGGACGACCTCCAGAGTTTATTTTACAAATTCCTCGACGAAGTGCTCTATCTATTCAATGCCGAGCCGTACCTCATATCAAAGCGTGTACGAATATTGGAGTTCTCAGATTTCAGTGTTAGAGCCGAATGTTACGGCGAACCATTCTCCATGGAGAAGCATGAACAAGGAACAGAGATCAAAGCAATAACTTATTCATCCATGGAGATTATCGAGAACGCCGAAAGATGTGACGCTTTCTTCATTGTTGACATATGAATCAATCAATTAAAGTTCCTCCTTCGGGGCACACTACTTTTCGCTTTCAACATTATTGTCTCGACTCTCTCACTGACGGAGGTTGGGCAGCTGATATCAGCGAGCTGCAACAGTTGTTTCGAATGTTTCGCAATATCGTCGCCCATATGATCCATCAATTCGGAGATCTTGTCAAGGCACATCACAGAAGTTTCAATGTCTGTAGATAATCCATATCTGTATAAGAGCACGCCCATGATTTCATCTTGGTATTTTCGCGTCTCAAGATAATGATTTGCGAGAATATCCATGGTTTTTCTCAGAAAATCTCCATGTTCAAATTTGATAAACTTCATGAGCTCTTTAAGGAGTACTTGGTCATAACCAAGCTCGACGAATTTTTTGTCCTGTTGTGAAACAATCACGGCCAACCTGTTTATGCCAGCCAGTTTATCAGGCATATCGGCACAATTTGCCAGCCTAAGAGCATCTCGCAGCTGCAGTATGATTTCCTTTGAAGCCATCCGCTGGCGACCAGTGCATGGGTATTGGAACTTGCAGATCCTAGTTCAAAATCTCGTGACAAACCAGGGCGACCGAGATTAATAGAGAAACATAGAACCCTTGAGATTTATTATAAATAATTTTTACAACTTATCGATTTTCATGTTCACCGCCCTCTGCTGTTTGCTGGCTCTGCGACGTTCTTGATGCGATTTCATCAGCTTTTCAAGCATATTCGTCGGTCGCTTGCTAGCTTTCCCAATATCACCGTCAACTTTTGATCGCGGCCTTATTACATAGTCTCGCATCGATGGAGCTGGGACCCTAGCCCTCGGGATCCATCCTTTGTCACCGGGTTTTAGGGGAGGATTTGATGCATCATCTTTTGAAGGAGGCTTCTTCGAAGTGGATTGAGGCTCCGAAGGATCATCATTGTCAGAGCTATCGTGATGGCGCTTTGAGGCACGGCGTTTCAGTTCTTTATCCCTCTCCTCTCGTTCCTCTCTGGATATTGCAGTGAAACTCGTGTCCAGATTGAAGATTGGTCGTGACCATGAACTAATCAATTGCTTGGCACGCTGCTTGTTTTCTTTTGTCTCTTTGGGATGCTTGTATAGATACATCACAGCCTTACCAATACCACTACTCTTGATTCGATCAACATCGTATAGATTAAACCCTATCAATATCTTCAGAAGGTTATCTCTGATATTCAGATGCGGCAGGCTTTTGTCAGGAAGTGGGGCTAGCCACTCAGTGATGACGCTGAGAACATCCGAATCGAGAAATGCGTCTCTCAAATCTATCTTCCTCAACTGATTCATGACGAAGGGGAGGAGCTTCAACTTATTAGTCGCCGCTACCCTATTCTTGTTGGCCTCTATATCGGCCTCAACAGCGTCACGCATGCGGTTTATGATATCTGCTATCATGTCTTCATTGTCATTGATGATATCATAACCTCTCCTTCGCCTACTACGGCTACTCTCCTCCTTCTTCTTCGCCATCATTATATCGAAGTCATAAAGAACATTGTTCGAGGGCCTGTTACGATCCCTATCCTCTTCTTCATCTTCATCCTCGTCTTCATCCTCGTCTTCGTCCTCATCTTCATTTCCATCTCCTTCTTGATTCGTTTCCTTGTTTTCCTCTTTGTTTTTGTTTACTTCTTCATCTTGATCTTCGTCTTCATCATCTTCAGACTCATCTTCATCCTCATCTTCGTCGTCTTCATTCTCACCCTTGTTTATATTTCTACTTGTGTCTTTATCTCCATCTTCGCCCCTTTCTCGAACTACATCTTCATCTTCATCCCCGTCTTCACTTTCGCTCACATCTCGGTCTGAATCTTTAGCATCCTTAGGATCCTCATCCTCATCTTTCTGTTTAGATTCGGCTTCATCTACGGAAGGCTCGTTATCATCCTCAAGGCTGAGCGTATTTTTCGACTTCTGCTCCTCTGGCAAACGAACCTCATCAGGGTCAGAGTCACTTTCCATACTGGTGTAATCAAATATACTGTGCGTGTCTTGTCAACTATGTAACAATGAATTCGAATTAATTAATCGAGAGATATTGAATGATCCAGGAGGTCATGAGTGTACCGGCGGGTCGCTTGAACCAAGAGATGTTTTGGGTGCGCGGACACGCCGCGAGAGATCACCAGCTGTTGTGTGAAAATTTGTACGCAGTGGAAAATGTAGGAAAACAATGATACAGTGCAAGTGTCTAAGGATGATTACAAACGCATGTAGTGCGAGAGGGTTCTTGTCTCCCTATTAGGGAGAAGATTTTTTCGGGCTCCCAACTGAGGATTCTTTGTTGGGCTTCGTGTGCCCGAAAGGCACATTTCTGGGCGATTATCACCGCCCAGAATAGGTTGAAGCCATTGCGGGAAACTGCAGGAGCCAATTGGATGCTGCAGTTTTGAATGTCACGTGATCAATCTGGTAGATCGGCTATGTTTATCACCCGCAGCGGTAGAGCGCAACCAGCTTGTTTTGTCGACGACTGGATCTGGCACCTACTGAACGCATAGTGAGATCATCATTATTAGCTTCACCCACTCCAAACAAGAATCCTATCACCCAAGTAAATTTTCTGAGCACCGGAAACCAGCCGTAATGGAACGAATATGACTGCTAGCGAGTTAAGCGACAAGGAGGCTAAAGATGTCGATATCTGTCTATACTCTTTCCTTAGTTTGCAGTTTTTTCTCTCATTACCACTAATCAAGCTATGCCAGTTTTTCGATCTCCCAATGTTAGTGGCTTATTTGGTTGCCCTAACTTCACCTGGATTATTCTTCACTGCTATAATCAGGATATTGAAATGCACTGGTCATTTAACTCTTATTAAACACTCCCGGGATCGATGTCAGCCGGATCATCCACACTCCCATGCCTTAACCTTGAAGGTAAGCGTTTACTCTCTAGGTCTAGGTCTGATAGCCTCAGTTGGCTTGAACTATGTATTATATCATTCAAAAGTTCGAGGAGAACTTGTGCCATTTGGATTCTACCTACTATTGTTGTCATGCTTCCATTTCGGGGAATATTTTGTTACCTCTTTAACGAATCCTTCCACCCTAAGTCTGGACTCATTCCTGCTTGACAACTCTATAGCATATCAGATGGCGATTTTGTGCAGCTTTGTAGAGTACGCTCTGGAGATTTACTTGCTGGATAGCCTCAAAAAATTTAATTTGATCTCGATGTTCGGATTGTTCTTCGCCATATCAGGTGAGATTATACGCAAACTAGCTATGTTGACTGCCGGAAAAAATTTCACCCATCTGATATCATGCACAAAGGATCCAGAACATAGATTGGTGACCCATGGCGTATACAGTCTCATGAGGCATCCCTCATATACTGGTTGGTTTTATTGGGCGATCGGGACTCAGATACTATTGCTAAACCCGATCTCCTTTGTTCTCTTCTTCTACGCATCGTATGTTTTCTTCAAAGAAAGAATCGAATACGAAGAGCAAATGCTGATAAAATTTTTCAAGGAGGATTACATAGAGTACAAGAGGAGGGTAGGAAATTGGCTGCCCATCATTCTGTAGTAGTTCTGTGATAAATTATTTAGGTCTTTTTTGTCGAAACCTAGTGATGCAAGATGGCCATCACCAACTAGTTGAGCAATAGGAGACTGCTCACTGTGAAGGAAACTATGAAGGAACTATGAAGGAAACTGTAAAGAAGCTAAAATGTGCCTTATTCTGCAGATTTTACTCGTCCTATATCAATATCAACCCTCATAATAGATTATGTTCAACAGCGAGAATACCAATGCGTCACCAGACTATTTGACCGGTCTGCCCATTAATGCATCCGATCCTAGGGATATTCGAACTGCTGAAAGGCTTTCGATTCTCAACTTAGTCCAAGGTGATTGTAGAAGCCCTACTCTTGCCGGTCCATTAAAGTTCCTCCATTCAACTTTCAAATCAAAAGTCACTCTAATATTTTGCAGCGTACGTATGATGTACACTTGATTCAGACATCACATGAACCAGACAGAAGCTCAATCTGCCTGATTGAACAATACCTACTCTCGCGGCGACTCTAAGTTCTCATTGAAGCTCACGATCGGAGAGGGCTTGATATTCCTTGCCTTGCTCGTCCAGAGTCAATTCATTTTGGAAGTCTACATTTCACTCCAGGGTTTCTGCTCCTTTCCGCCGACGCATCCTCAGCCACTTAACACGTTTCTAGTAGCCATTGGTGCTTCCAACGCTGCAGGATGGCCCAACTTGAGCCCGATTTTTAGCAATAAGGAGCTCGTTACATCGTTTCCAACCCAGCTGAAAGTTTACTAGGACAGAAATGCTTTTTTCTCACTCGATTGTTTCACACTTTATGGTTGATTGATTTCACCAAGCTCATGAGGGTTGGCCTCAATCAGCGTGCCAAGATGCCGGTAAGAGGACTTTTGCTACAGCGAGAGTATCGATCCAGAGTTCAGAGTTATATGAAAGGCGGGACAAGGAATCACAATCTAGATAGGCACTCGAATGTCATCCCAGAAGTTCCCTGTCCACAGAACCAAGAAGACACTATGAGTGGATGGAAAATGTTCCCTCGTGACAACACGGCCTGCTTACACCGGTATGGTACATCCTCGAGAGCTACAACATTCACCGGGATCGGAGTGACTGCCATTGATCTAAACTGTCACTCATGCGAGTTGTGATTTCTCTATCACCTAAACGAGAAGTGGAGGAATGAAGTGCAACGACGAGCTTGCGCTCTCGTGATCACTGAGCACGCCTTTCTCGCTCGGCGAGATCTAATGCGGTTCTATGCGTCTGCTCGCGTTTTACGCGCTCACTCCCTTAGATCGCAACTGGCTAGGCATTGCACGAGGCTCGCTGGCCTCGTGCCCAGATTTAGATGCCCCTCCTCCGTTAGTTGACTATCGAGCCAGTCTTGCCATTGTGCCGCGAGAGACAACAGTTTGTCGACACTCGACTGAGGTGAGCATGACTTCTTATCCACTGTATATAAGGTGACTTCGCTTACTTGTGAGGGTTAAACTCTTTTGTTACGATTGCTCGACGAAACCATAGTGGCGCAATCAATCGAACATGTATTCAGATACTCATTTTATAATGGCCAGCAAAACGCCAGTGGCCATGACTGAAAAAAGAAGAAAGAAAAGTTATCAAAAATCGATTCTATACTTCCTATCTATCACATCGACAGCGTTCGTTTACACTCTATTCGCGAACACTTTCACTTGTGTCAAGGCTTCATTAGATCAAGATTACTACTATACAAGAACAAGAAGTCACCCAAATCATCTGAGAGTGGCAGAACATTTCAAGAACAAATATCTAGACGAGATCAAGCTTGAATCGACGATTAACGGAACAAAATGGGATTATTACAAGTCAAATAAGGGATTAAGCTCATCTGATGAGTTGATTTTTGAAACAATTGACAAGATGTTCAGACATCGCCTATCACCATTTTATATACATACTTATGACAATGAAGAAGACAAGAGACGCTCATTTGACAAGCAGCGCGTCTCGCAAGAACTATGCGCGCGCGATTTATTGTATCTAGTTGACAAGCTGTACTATGGCCAACAGCAATTTTCAGACAATTCCTTTAGTGAGGGATCTTATCTAACTCCCGAGTTGAGCGCCTTCTTCGACTCGTTCGCTCGTCCTGAGGCCGGAATTTTCAAGGGAAACACATACTGGATTGGAGCCTATGAACAGTGTGTTACGAGACACATATTCGATATGGTTGATCTAACTGGCCGTAGGTCTAACCATGACCACCATCAGCAGGCCTCAACTTCAGTATTTGGCAGTGCTGAGCACGAGCAGAATAACGACAAGAACCAGGTTGTCTCATTCGGGGGCCGCTATTGTGTTGCCTCCATAAAGTCACCCAAGTGGAAAGATATGATTGAAAGACGAAAATCGAGCTCCGGACATTATTTCAGAACGAAACAAGAGCTCGATGATTATTCTAAGCTATTTAGACTCCAATTGGGCATCTGTTTGCCCGATTCTTGTGATTCAAGCTCTCTGGAGAGGCACCATGACGAGCTAAAACTGTTGACAAAGCACGCACTAGGTGCTGGCAAAAGTCAGTTCGCCAACTACGAATTATTTGATCTCTTCTGCCTTCCCGACGACAACAGTCCCCTACGCCAATGGTCAGGCTCGGCTTTGGGTTTTACCATTTTGGTAGGTTCATGGATCATTATAGTCTTGTTAGCGACCCTTGCCGACGTGTGCGAGTTTGTGCCTAGCCCGTCTAGCTCGCCTAGTAGTAAGGGAGTTAGTGTGAGCTTACTGGTGAACTGGCTTTCCGTGCGCGCCAACTATCGCAAGCTGATGCACGTTCCTGAGGACGAGCATGATCTGAAAAAACCCAAAGCAACTCCAGTCGCCGACCTCGGAAAAGACGCCTCTGGTTGTAATTCGGCATCAGAGACGAAAACTCCCCAGGATGAAGGCCCAAAGCCGGCCAAGAATCTGATTAGAGTAAACCTGAGGTTCCTTAATGCCTTCAAGGTTATCGTCATGTTCTGGATTGTCAATGGGCACATTATGATGCTGATGATTCAAACTGCCAAGAATATCCTCGACTCAGACGCACTTCTCAATGGCCTGATGCATTTTCTCATCGGAGCGACCTTTGGAGTGGACCTATTCTTCACCATAACCGGCTTCCTAACCGCCTATCTGCTATTTAACTCCGGACAGATTGGCAAGATGAAAATCGGCCACTGGTTGTATCTATCTTTCCATCGTTACTGGCGTCTCGCTCCCATGTACTTGTTGGCGTTCTGGTTTTCACGCTCCGTGATGCAACTACTCGGCTCCGGCCCTCTGTGGGACTATGGTACGTCGGCAATAACCTATAGGGGTTTGTGTAATCAAGAGAGCTGGTGGTATCCCCTAACACTGACTTCAAATTTGCACGGATTATTTGAAGAGTGCATGATCACCTCCTGGTACATATCATGTGATATGCAATTTTGGCTTGTCAGCCCACTTTACCTGCACTTGTTGATGCGCAACCCGGCCAGTGGCTGGCTCGCTTCTCTGGCAACCATTTTGGCCTCCTCGAAAATTCGCTACGATTCGCTGCTTGAGGAGAAAGCAGCGCGCTACGATGAGCTTGTGCAGCCCCGTGCTGATATTTTCATGCGAGTCAGCCACGACTTGCCTGCCCTATACAC
>Ga0058701_10002086_pt1 | contig 14879 bp, 16 predicted proteins | sample AgamicOrMae_FD_97039 | JGI IMG/M metagenome (GOLD analysis project Ga0058701, IMG submission 97039) | Agave microbial communities from Guanajuato, Mexico - Or.Ma.e | ecosystem: Host-associated > Plants > Phyllosphere > Phylloplane/Leaf | place: Guanajuato, Mexico | collected 2012-06-04
GTGGAATAGCGTGGAAGTTGCTCGGACAGGAGCGAATTTGAAAATGTTCGCTGAGGTTGGAGTGCGCGTTTGGGGCGCGTGTTGTGCGCTCATTTGGGCGTCGGTTGAGCTAAAATGGAGTGCGCGCGCAGGTTTGCGAGGGTTTTTGGTCGCGCCTGCGCCTCAGGCAGGAGTCAGGGTAAAAAGATTGTTGGGCTGCTTTTCTGGGGATTTTTGCCCAAAATTGGGCCCGGACTGTGTGGGGACGATAAGTGAAGATGAAGGCGGACTGGATGGATCCAAACTAGACAAATAAGCGCACTAATGAGCCATTTGAGCAGAATCAATAAGTATTTGATTTGGAGACAAAGCGGAGTGTCTGATGATGAGGTTGTTAAGTGCAGCACCTCTTGGTTCGGGCGGGGGAGAGAAGTGGGCCCAAGTTGGAGGCGTTGGCAATGCTGTGGGAGGTTGTTGGTTTTTGGATTTGGAATTGGAATTGGAATTGGAATTTGTTGGATTCAAGTTGGCGGAGTGATTTACCATAGTGATTACTGACGACCGTCATGCTTGGTGCTCGTATCGCACGATAATCAGCAAAGTATATCTCTGCCAGTTGGCGGCAGAGCGAGCCAAAGAGGAGAGCAGCAGGGAGGAGGAGGGAGAAGAATGAGGCTGATTGGGCCGCTTATTTGGTTAGTTTATTACAGGGGATCACTTGGTGACCACCAGCATGCCGCCGGCCACTCTTCTTGCTATCTGTTTGGTGGATCTCTCGGACAGTTGGGACTGAGATTTGTGGGCCCCGTTTGGCCAGTGTGAGCAGTGGCGGTTGGTGCAAATAATCGGTGACAGTGCTCGATGGGGCGCACAACAAGTGTGCTTAGGGCCCGAACTGCGAGGGGCGAGCACAGTGCAGCCGCGCGCACAGAGACACACCGCTGCTGCACTGGTGCAGTGCGGCGCGTCCACCTACAGGCCTGGCAGGCCTTAAAAAAGCAATTTGTGCGATTGTGCGCCCACTTTTGGTGTGGCAGAAAATTTACCAATTGGACGCATTTGTCGGCCGACCAAGCAATATGTAGTGTCCACTTTTTGGTGTTGGTGGCCAAAAATGGAGTTGCCGTGAAGTGGACTCGCGATAGAGAGCTGTTCGGCCGCCTGTTCGCCCAAGCAGCTCTCTCAGGCTGTCTTTTTATCTTTCCTGTCCCCTTTTCGTCCCGGGATGCAGCTCGTGGTGGCCTACTGCTGGCCGCAGCCCGAGCGCCACAACTGCGGCCACAGTGCAGGAGAAGTGCAAACCAGCAAGAGTGTGGGCTGTGGCCGGAGTGCAGAGCTGTTGGGGAGCTGTTGGAGAGTAGCCCCAGCAGCACATAACAAGGAAATGCCATTAATTTAATAAGTGCGTCGGAAAAGTTGTCCCCCTGGCTGGCTGCTGGCACTTCTGTGTCCTTGTAGTTGGTGTGTGTCTGTTGTTGTTATGGCAAAAAGTGATTGTGCAAAAATTGGTCCCAAGTGCGCCGGCTGGCCAGGCCGAGTGGAGGGGGGCATTTTTTGTGTGCAGTGCAATGGGCGGCTGTTGCTGCAGCGCGCCGCTGTGGGCAACAGTGTGCGGCGGCTGCTCGCGTCCGCGAGTGGGACTGGGGCCGAGAGACTGGGGCCGGCGCTGTGCGGCCCATCAGATCTGCGACTGTCTGTGGCAGACTGCGGGCTCAGTGCGCAAATGGCCGCAGGAGCGCCAGCGAGGTGAGCAGCAAATTGATAGACACGCACACGCTCGCTTTAGCCCCAAAGGGCAGAAAAGCGGCTTAGGCTTATGGGTCCATTATGGCCTCTTTGGACTCGTTGGGCCGGCACACACTGGGGCCAGCTCTCAGCGCCAGGCCCGCACCTCTGGGCCCCCGGCCGGCCGGCCGGCTTCTCTGGTATTTGCTCTGGCGCTCCATCGGGCCAGTGGGAGCCAGTGGGAGCCAGTGGGAGCCAGTGGGCCGATTTGGCCATCGGCAGACCCAAAGGCGGCGCCCTTCTGTTGCTTTGGGCGGCCGGCCGGCATGAGCAACAACGCGGCCCCAAATGAACACGTCAGCCAGAGGTCTGGGGCCACTCTGGGCCGCTTGGGTGCCCCGTGTGACAGTGGGGCGCGTGTGGCGAAGCCAGTGAGTTTGGGCCGGCCACTGAGCAACGGGGCGAATCCCCGTCTCCTCCGCCAAGAATGTCTCTGTTTGTCTACCGCTCTCGGCCACTGCGAGCTGCCCGAGGGGCACGACTGTCTGCGCTGCGCCCGGCCGATAAGAGATCGATGGCGCCCCGATGGGCCCGAGTGGAGGGCGCCCCCAAACAGAGGCCGTTCTATCATTTTGCGCCAAACAAAACAAGCCCAAGAGCAACTCGGCCTTGCTTTTTGCTTCACATTTTGCTCTCTGCTTTCCCCCGGCGGCCTCACCGCGCTCACTGGACTCACTGGGCGCTCTTCTGCTTCTGCTGCGAGCGCTGCGCTTCTGGAAAATTGAAAGAAACCACTCCCCAGCTCCCCTTTGGGCCTAATGATGAGGGCCAACAATGGGCAACATAAGTGGGCCGCGCTGGTCCGCCTGGCTGGCTGATTGGAGCACGCGAAATAGGCTCACTCCGCGAGGGCCTATTTTAGCCGGCCGAGCCTCAGACAGCGCCCAATGTGTCACTTTGGGTCGGCAGTATTGTACCAAAACAAGCCAAAATAGAGACATCCAACGGCGCCAACCGAAGGGGCCCAGTCGGCACGCATTGGAGCTGCAGTTTGCGGGCCGCGCCAGTTGGTGCCTCTTGTGGGCCCGCTGGTTCGAGGCTCTCCCTGCTGGTTCTACCGCTGCTGCTGTTGCATTTCTGCTTCGTCTAATTCATGAAAACAAGCTCGTTTGCTCTATTAGATTTAGCAGCCGGCAGCTCGCAAAGCCATACATTTGCAAAATCACACACGGGGGAAAAATGCCGGCCAAAGATTGTGGGCCCAGTGAACGCTCGAATGGGCGCAGGTCGCGGCCGGGATGTGTGCCCGCGCGGGCTCGGAGCGCGGGCTGCGGGCGCGTGGTTCTGCGCGTGCTGTTGCTGCGGCGGGCTGGGGCGGCGGCCGCGGCCGAGCGGGCGGCGGGCTCACAGGGCGGCCGAACGCGTGCAGTTGTTTTGGGAGTGAAAAAGAGTGTGTTCACTGAAAAGTTTCAATCTTGAATACCAAAAGGTGCTGACCGTTTAGCAGGAGAGGAGGAAACTGAAAGAAGAAGAAGAAGAAGGAATAACTACTGTAGAAGGAGAAGAATAAGCAAAGAGGCCCAAAGGTAAGGAGGGAAAAATTTGAAAGCGAATCAAAATGAAGAGGAAATCTACTTACACACGCGCCGCTTATTTTATGCTCCTCTTATTTTGCCTATTATTCCCCGCCGGCAAATGGCCCCAAGCCAGTGTCCAGCCCCAGTCTCACAGGGCCCCACTGAACTAAGGCAGTGCCATGGTGTTAGACTTGCTGGTGGTGGCAAATGTTTGCAAACTAGACTCGCAAAGGAACCCTCGCCCAAGGAGCCCAAAAGGGACACCACAACAAAGAGATTTTTCGCCTTCCAGTTGGCAAACTCAATTGTTGCAATCACATTAATTCGATCGATCGATTTTTCCAAATGTCAACGGTGGCCAACAATTGTCCCCTCTCATTCTCCTCCCACATCTCAGCCCTGGCTCCCTCTTGGCTGACAGCGGGCCCCTCTCTTTGCGCCTCACCAATTTGGCCACACCATGGCAATTTTCTCACTCTCGCCTGATGTCTTCCTCTCTCTCTCTCTCACTGGCCGCTCCCTCCTTTTCTCTCTCTCTCTCTCTCTCTCTCTCTCTGCTTTTTAGCCCGCTTGTTTGCATACCACCTCCGGCACCACTGGAAGCCCCAAACACAAGGGGCGCCTGCTCGCTGCCTCACCATGGACACAGTTGCCAGATTGTTAAATGAAGTAGAAACTTCCATTCGTGGGCCCAGCCTGTCAACTTGCCTCCTTTGGCTCCCCTTTCCCCTTCAGCCGCTCGCCACTGTCTCTCCGTCCGCGTCCGATCCGCTGGCCAGCTCGCTCGCCCGACCTGTCACTGGACGACGCTCGCTTGGCCTAATATATAGCCAGTCTTTCCAGGCCAGCCGAGGCGTCCAAACGACAGTCTGTGACACCTCAAGAACTCGCACTGTCTGCCACTCGGCGATACTCTCTGTCCAGCCTCACGTCTGCGTCTGGCTCATGCCACTTCATGCATGAGCCTTCTCTTGATGCTCCGATTCGAAGGGTGAAATGACGCCATCGCATCCAAGTCGCCTGGTGAAGCCAGTCGTTTGCTGCTGGCAGCCAACCACTGATAGCAGTCAACAGTTGGCCCCTTGGGTGAGCACCTTGAAACTGGCTTCCCTCTAGACAGACGAGGGGTCCCTCACTGTTGGTTGGCGATCAAACGGCGATCAAATTATGCCCCACAATCCAGACATCTTGCTCTTGGCCACGGCTCCGAGACGCCGTCTGGCGTCCACTTGGGGCACTAAATCTCCACAGTGGTTCATTCTGTTTGGGCTCTCTCGCGTGGACAAGCATCAACTACGCGCCATAAACACACACGCAGCCACGCACTTGCCCTTCGTCTCTCTCTCTCTACTCTTTCAATACACCACTTATGCATTATGCTAACTCTCCCAAAATACGTCTGGATACCCTGGCTGCCCCCGCTAGCCAAGATCTCTTGGAAACCATCTACTTCAATATCAACCAATCTTTCAACATATATTCTCCCACCTCTAGCCGATGCTCCACTCATAGCTCTATCAAATTGTCAACCGAACTTTTGGCCACATATCATTTAACCTACTACAATAGCTGGTCTAAACATTTCGAAAGTACAACCATGGAATGATGAAATCACTCCATCCTCATCTAAAATCCCCTCTCGTTTGAACATGATCAATCGATTTCATACAATCAAATATAAAGTCGATCAGATCATGGATTTTAAACGAAGCTTTAAAACATTCCTCCTCTTATTATCCAAACTTTGGTCCTTCCTGGGCATCTTGCTCAAAAGACAAACAAGAACCATAATGCAACATCAAACTGTTAAATACGATCTACCACCACTCTCCCCCTTGTCAAGGCATAGGTTGAATATAGTAGCTAGAAAGACTCTAGTGTTAGATTTAGATGAAACATTGATACACTCACACCACGATGGCATAGCCAGACCCGGTATTGAAAAACCAAATACGCCGGCAGATTTTACACTCAGTGTTCATATTGAGGGTCATCCAGTTAGATTTTGTGTACATAAACGGCCCCATGTTGATTTTTTCTTAAATGTGATAAGTGACTGGTATGACTTGGTTGTATTCACAGCAAGTATGGAAATTTATGGCAGCGCTGTGGCTGACAAATTAGATAATAATCGTGGCATACTCAACCGTAGATTCTTCCGTCAACATTGTGAACTAGTTCAAGGTAGTTTTACAAAAAACTTGTCCGCTGTCAATGGTGATATGTCGAGAGTTTTCATTCTAGACAACTCGCCATCAGCCTACAGAGCCTATCCAAACAATGCTATACCAATTAAATCTTGGTTCTCTGATGCCCACGACACAGCTTTGCTAAGTTTGCTGCCAGTTTTGGACGCTCTTAGATTTTGTACAGACGTTAGATCTGTACTCAGTAGGAATTTACACTTACATAATTTATGGTGATAAAAGATAAGGTGGAACAATAGAGATTGGGATCAACCCCCAAACCCGTGGAAGGGTGGACACGAAAAAATCCTGTGACGAGAGAAAATAAAGCTTATATCACTTAAAGCAGAAACGAAGTCGCTCCTCCACGAGCTAACAATTCTTACATGAGTCTCACTCTAACTTTGACCATCTTCATCGTGCTCTCTCTATTCTTTATCTTGAAAGGGTAACCGTCTCCCATGATGCACAGTTCCCATCTAGACCAAGTCCGGTCCATGCCAGTGGTCTGGCGCGACTACATCATAAGGCAGATGCTTCGGTTCATTAGTGACTCATGGATGATAGCTGATTTGATTAAGCCACTAGTTAGAGTCAAGAGCTTCATTCACGTGGTTAACTCCAAGTCTTGATGCTCGAGAGCGAAAGGGGTAAAAAGTGCGCGTCGGAATCTTGCTGCCACAGGTACGCGCAGCAGTTGTCTGGCTGGAAAAATACACCAAAACAGAGGCGACAAAAATATTATTGAACTTCCGTACTTCATCATCTACCTCCACTCAGTTGAAACCATCTGAAATCTACCTCAGCATCGGATACTCTCTTCTGATGCCATTTCCAGTCATTCTATCCCAACATGAAATAGATTTAGCCTTGACTTAAGGCAACAAGTCTACCTCAACCACTTTCACTATAGTAGGGATAACATATTTCAGAAAATCATCAGTCTAGTTCAACTCATACTTGCTCAATTATCCTAGAGGTACTCAAATAATCCATATGCTAAGCTATCCACCATGGATATAGGTGACTACTGCAATCAACCTCGCCCGCTCAAAGAGATACCAGTGGTGCCTGTCTTGCCAACAGTGAAAGATGCGCTGGATTACAACATGTGCCACGCAAATCGTGGCTATTGCCTCATAATAGAGAATGAGAATTTCTCTAAAGAACACCTAGCGACCAAAGGTTTATCGAGAAGATACGGATCAGAAGTGGACAGCCAACAATTGACGCAAACTTTTGAAATGCTGGGATTTTACACAGTATTGAAAAAAGACTCAACACTGAACGAGCTTTTCTTAACATTGAAGCAATTCGCGGCAGTTGATCACAGTGAAAATGATTGTTTTGTTTGTATTGTCCTAACCCACGGTGAGCACGGGAAACTATATGCTCGCGATGGTCGTTACCCCATTGATAATTTGTTTCAGTATTTCCTCGGCACTTCGTGTCCATCCCTTGTTGGCAAGCCTAAACTTTTCTTCATACAAGCATGTCAAGGTAGTCGTCTAGATCCAGGCGTCATAGTCCAAGACTCGAACGATACAGCAGCATTCTACAAGATCCCAACCTACGCAGATTTCATGATCGCATACTCGACCATACCAGGTTTCTACTCGTTCAGAAACACAGAAAAGGGCTGCTGGTTCATAAGAGCTCTCGTACAGACATTGCAACAATATCACCAAGACTATGATATTCTAACATTGATGACGATTGTCTGCCAACGAGTTGCTTACGATTATTCTTCACGAGCAGTGTTGCCAGAAATGTCTCATATGAAGCAAGTACCATGCATAACTTCAATGCTGACTCGTCGAGTCTTCCTATTTCCCAAATCAATCAGCCTCTAGATCATGATTCCACCGGAAAACACAACTAAATCCATTTCAAATATGACAGAGAGTAATAATGTACTTGACGAACTCATAAAATAAATTGATCGCCAAACGAATTTATTGTCTCGATTATGAGCCAATCGGATCTCTTATAATTTGACTGGTATCCGAGATAAGGAGGTCAGATGAGATCATGATTGCGATTTCAGTACCACTAGGAATACCCATACATGACAACCATAATAGTGTATCAAAATCTTTGACTAGCTAAATTCTCTCATCTTCTCTGGCTGAAGGTCAGTTTCTAGCGTTACATACGGTCTCCCATGCTCCGTCGAACGCGAGCTCTACAAGGTGCAGCGCTACGCTGATCAATGAGCGCATTCGTTCGAATCGCCGCGCCACACTGGGCTCACCGTGGTACGTAAATATATGTCTTTCAGAATTTGAGAGGTCATTTTTAGTTGAGCTTATTTCTGCAATCCTCCGTTTTTTCAATTGTTGTTATTGTGCTCCAGAACAGAAGATATGGCTTCAAGGGCGGTTGCTCGTGCTCAATGCGATTGGGCATTCTTGATCAAGAACGCCCTACCCGACGATGCGACTAGACTTACCAGGACCAAGGCCGCATTTGATGCCAATGTAACCAAAGCTTCTTCCTTCCCGGGAAAATTGCCCGAAATAGATTGGAATCATTACAAGAAACATGCCGATGATCCCAACCTGGTGGAGGATATTGAGAAAATGTATCGCTCACTCAAGGTGTCGCGACCGAAGCCACCGGAGAGTAGAGTTAAAGAGCTAGATTACCATCACAAGAAGGACAAGGAGAGATTCGATCGATTTGCAGTCTATGCCAAGAGCGCCATCGAAGCAGCTGAACAGTTTAAGTCTCAATTTGAGAAGATGCTCCCATCGACAGAGATGACTATGGAAGATTTCACATTGACTTTCCCCCATTGGTCGAGATCTTTGGACTCACCTCCTACAATGGGTTGGGCTTATGATCGTACGCCGGGTCTATCGCGAGAGGAGGCTGCCGCCTTTGCTCAACCTGACCCGATACCGTTCGCAACCAAGACCGCTTGGAAAGACTGGGAGGAGAAGTACAAGAAATGGTACCAGTGATCTATCGAGTCTTAGATTTAGTCAAGCATCATCGCGGCTTAGGGAAGGTCAACCTTTAGAATAAATCAGAGGATTCTGGGAGTAGTCAAAACCTAAACTTCAGTGCGCTGTTTATTCGGTTTCGGTACTGTTAGGAATCCTATCAGTTTCCGAAGCTTTACCAATGCCGCCGGCTATGGCGCTCTTGAGAAGCTTCTTAACGTGTGGAGCGATATGAACCTTCTTTCTTCTTCGTTTTCTCCCGGCCTCACTATCGGTCTCTTTCAACTTAGTAACATCAGACTTTCCAGTTGAAGTTCTCTTCTTCTTTTTCTGAGATAAGGGATTTGGACCCTTCGGTCCTTTGTGTTTTCTCTTCTTGGGACTATCTTGTATATCCTGCAATAGTTCTTCCTCTTCTTTGAGTCTCATTAAACTATCTTTCTCCTCATCCTTCAATTTGTTTGCTAGATAATGGTGAGTCCTGGTGACCTTCTTGAGCACATGTGGCGGTGGTTTTTCGATAACGAGCGCGCTATTGGCTAACTTAATCAACGGACATGTAGCATTCTTTGAGATTTTTTTCCTGAGCTGGTGATCCTGTGTCGCAACTAAGTAGTGGTCTTTGTTGTTTGAATCTATGACGAATGATGATAGACACTTGTTTGCACTGACTGGCTTTTCATGGCCGCAATTGTGGACTGGATATTGGCTTACAATGAGATAGGCCCCATGGAGAGGCTTGCCCAAGCGCTTCGTTTCCTCTATAACACAAGCAGTGGTGAGAAATTTACACTGACCACCAAGGTATCTTGGCAGTTGATCTTGGATATTAATCTTATGAGCGAGCGCTACCTGGCAAAATGTTCCATCCAGCAATACTTGGTAGGGCTCTCGAAAACCGAAATTGTTCTTAAAGATCTTAATATAACGATCAGCTTTTTTGTATCTTTTGATCTTCATGGTAGTTTATTAAAGAGGTATTAGTGTAAACGACGTTGGTAGATTTTGTATTCACAGATGTCGATCATGTGCTATTCTGTGTCCATTTCCCACGCGTCAGCTGTTTTCTGAGGTCCAATACTGCTTCAAGTGTGCATCAACGGAGGGTAAACTCAAATCCGTTTGTGCGTGAAACTGAGTAACAAATCCATACTGAGCATTAGCAGCATGGGGAACATTCCAATTCTTTAGATAATTCTAATATTTATCAAACTCCGACAGAGGATGCGATATCCCAAACAGGCCTCTCCGGCCTCATCAACGTCAACCCTAGATCAGCAAGAAGTGGTCTTCGAACAGCAGCAACAGAAAAGGTCCTCGTCCCTCCGCAAAAGGCCACAGCTGCACAAATTATCTCAAAAGGTTACCCCATGGAAATCGCTTCAGCATCATTTCCTACGATATTCCGATGTGAAGTATCGACCGGAGAAGAGATTGACTATGGCAGAACTAGGGAACGAAATTGTCAGAAGGCGTAACGGTTGGAAAGTTCACCATTTAGTTGGTCATCTCAGTGACTTAGTTCAGAATGAGACTAAAACTCGAGCTAGGATGAGTGCCCTATTAGATTTATTTGTCAAGATCGGGGCGGAACGTGTACACGATCTAGCAAACAATTGCCAGAAACTACCCGAACAATATGCTGCAATCCTAAGAAGTCAACGTAGTTACGGGAAGAATGAATTTAATCCTGACCTCATTGTTGAGAAACTTGACGATATGCTACGTGGTGATATTCAACGAAGTAATATGTTTGATAGCCATCTGAGAGATTGCGAGGATTTGATTATAAGAGTTACAAATGAGCACCGTGACCGAGTTTCGAAGATATCAACAAAATTCAATAAACGTATACAACTCTGAATTAGCCCCTTTGTGCTCGGACCTGACGTTCTGTTCGACCAGAAGTCGAAGGCTTGCGTGAGGGACCGTTGGTTCGCTCAGGGAACTTCGCTGCCTGCAGGCTTTAGCACGCGCAAGCCCTATCGGTAAGCAGGCATCTGTTGTATTCAACACGTTCTCGCACAGACTGAAGAGAGTGCGTATAAATACTGGTCGATTCTGGTACCCACTTATATTTAATTGAGCATTTCAATATACAGTGCAACATGTCTCAAAGTATGAATGTTTATTTACGTTGTAGACCTTTGAAAGGTAGCGAGACTCAGGCCTCGCTCGAGTTTAGCGACACAGGTAATGAAGTTCATTATCAGGGCAAAAACTTTGCGTTTGATCAGGTCTTCACACCAGAGCAATCAACCGAGGAGGTCTACCGAGCAGTCGTGAGTCCTTTGATCGACGAAGTGCTTAACGGTTTAAATTGTACCGTCTTCGCCTATGGCCAAACAGGGACTGGTAAAACTTACACAATAGAAGGCTTAAGTGACAAAAGAGAGCACTTTGGAGTTATACCCCGCGCAGTGAATCAAATTTTCGACACACTATCAGAGAAGACTACTCAATACAAGATCAAAGTATCTTTCCTCGAACTCTACAATGAAGAGGCCTTCGACCTTCTCGGAAATGAAATTACTGAGAAGGTGAAGTTAAGAATATACGGCGATGAGACCTTCGTGAAAATTGATGGGCTTGCCGAGGAAACCATCCACTCAGCGGATCAGATCCACGAGATATTGAAGAGAGGCTCTGTCAAACGACAGACAGCCGCCACCATTTTGAATGCACATTCTTCACGATCACATAGTATCTTCACAATTTCTATCTTTGCGAAGGATGCAAACGATCCCAGATTGCTTGGAAAATTGAACGCGGTTGATTTGGCAGGAAGTGAAAATATTGCTCGGTCCGGAGCCCAAAACAAGTATGCTCGTGAGGCGGGCAGCATAAACCAATCTCTGTTGACTCTCACAAGAGTCATATCGGCCCTATTGGAGAAGAGTTCACACATCCCATACAGAGAATCTAAGTTGACACGTATATTACAAGACTCTCTCGGTGGTGGCACAAGAACATCAATGATAGCCACGGTCTCGCTTGCCGAGGCTGACATATCTACCACGCTCAGCACACTTGACTATGCATCCCGTGCCAGACACATAATTAACAAGTTGGAGTATCGCACCCATAGCGACCTCAATATCCACAAGAGGTGCTCCTGTAAATCCTTTGAAAAAGAAAGAGACGAGCTTCTTGAGAGGCACGCCAAAGAGCTTAGGCAATCGGAGTTCCAGATCAGGAATCAGGTCGCTATCGAGTTCAAAGAGCAGGTTGAAAAAAAGGAAAAGGATTGGCAGGAAAGATTGGATAGTTCTGAGTCTCGAAACAAACAAGAGCTCGAAAACCTTAGGAACCTGCTTCAAGAGCAGAAAGAAAGACATGAGAACCTCATCCAAGAACAGAAGGAACAGCACCGGAATCTCATGCAGGAGCAAAAAGAACAATACGAGGACCTCATGAAGCAGCAAAGAGAACAATACGAGAGCCTCATCAGGGAGCAAAAAGAACAGTATGAAGCTCAGATCAAGCTTCTCAGCAAGATGGTTGACGCAAAAGCGCAGGAGGTTCTGAGTTATAAACAACAGCTTGACGAGGCTGAACAAAGGGTGAAATCGTCTGAGCAAGAGAAAACGCTAACTAGCCCCGAAGACAGCTCCGACTCAGAGGCACCCAGAAAACAAAACCTCAAACGAGTTCGCAAACAAGCGCCGAGCAAGGCGAACGATTACGAGAACATGACGTTTGAGGGTGATGACGAGATAGTCCAGCTATCGACAAAGAAAAAACACAAAAAGCTGACAGGTCCTAGCAAGGCAGACATGGATGGGGCGCTCACGTTAAGTGGCAGAAAGAAACCTCTCACATCAGCAGCCATCAAATTTGACCTTTCGCCCATATCGCCCCCGAGACGAGTCACTAGAAATCGAACGGCCAAAAAAAGACTCAATCTCTAATTCAGATCAAAGGGTCCAACCAAACGCCACACGTAACGATCCCGTCCGTGTAAAATTACTTTAATAACATATTTCTTCTTGATTGGACACGTTGTTGGTCTTTAAAGGATTATTTATGATTCTGCATGAGAACTCAATGTCCATTCCTTTTAGTATTTTCTCTACCTTCTGTATATTCTTTAGATGTTTCACCATAGTACTCAGATCCCTCTTATCTTTATTGTGTGCCATCTTTTGTTTCTGCAGGCCATTTGGACCTTTGAATTTTGTCTGTAGCAAATCTCTGGGCAGTTCATCCTTGTCCATTTGACGGCACTTGAGAACAGTATTGAAGAACAGATAGTTATGCATTGCCTCAGCCGCAGCTCTAGCAACTTGTGGTAGCTCAAACTCGACAAAACCAAATCCTCGACTATTGTGAGTCTTTCTCGATCTGACTAATAAAACAGTTTTCACCTTGCCGAATTGCGAGAAGTACTTTTTCATTTGCTTCTCGTAAAATCCGTGAGGTATGTTATTGAGTTTGATGACAGTTTTGGTAGACATATTTGCACCCGTTGATCTATTGAGACTTCGTTGGCTCTAGATTGGTAATGAGGACAAGGACTCTACTTAATAGAGATATGCACCATGTATTGGATGCGATCATTCAAGTGGACCGTTCTAGTTGGAGCTCAGATTATGTTGACAACTTGTGATTAGATGAGGCGCCAAACTGACTGGCTGTGTAGCACGTGTCTGCTGGCATTGCCACGAAACTGCAGATTGAAGCGCGGATCTCACAGTTGTTTAACCTGCAGGCGGCAGGATTGGCTGCTTGTCAATTCTGCTTATGGTTAGAGAATTTGCGCGGCCATCTTAGGACACGGGACATTCGCTCGCCGTGACCCTGTAACAAGCAACTAGTGGCCTTAAGGCTCCGACGATACGATATAGGTGGACCAGAGCTCAGTTGTTGGATATCTTGATGTAGGTTACCAGCAGTGATATTGGATGCGTAAACAACCCACCATTCTCTTCACGCCATCAGTAGCCAGCCGGCCTCTCCCTCGTCACATGGACAGAGCAGGTGATCTGCGATGGATAGATGTCTATAGCTGTCATAGAAACTCGAATGTGAGGATCATGCATTTCGTCAGGTGCCGCATCGGGCCGACATTTAGCTTTTAGATCCAAATTCGGACGAATGGTCCACTATCACGCAACTGGGACATGTGATGCTATTTGGGGTCGCTTTGGACGACCACTGTTTGGGTGCCGTATAAATATGTGTCAGATATGGCGAATGATGAACAAACATCCCCAGAGTGATTCAACAAACCACCATAATAAAAACGAACTAACTCAGACAAACAACTCTAAATGATCAATACAACATCTCTTGGATTCCTCCTGCTGTTGGCACTTGGTGCTGTTGCAGGAGCGCCCGTGGAAGTGGCAGAAATTGAAGAGTCATACAACAGATTCCAGAGCGAGTTTCCTCGTGACCATTTGGACCCGGAAAAGGTGAAACATGCCAGAGAGTTGATAGCCCAAATTGAAGGATCGGCCCAGGACGGTCAGCCTCTACAGGAGAATCTGAAAAAGATGGTGGAGAATCTGAGAGGACGAGTATCCCAGCAGGTGAGCCTCCTATTTGGACCCGAACTTGAGCGATGGCTCTCAGACCATAGGGGCAACCAAGCGGCCCTCGAAACCGTGTTCACACCACGATTTTTGAGAAACTACAGGAATGAACACCGTTCAGCCTCAACACTGTCGCCAGGCTTGGTTCAAATATTGGCCGACAATTTGAGGGCTAGTGATGAGATTACGAGCGGCGAGCAACTTCTCCAGGAGTGCCAGAGCTTCACCCAGGGACTGAAGGGTTGGTTCGAGGAGGCGGAGGAGCTGTCGCAAATGTCTCCGGCAGAGGTTCAACGCGTGTCAGAAGTGGGCCGCTATCGCGACGAGGTGGCCATCAACTCGATTTGCCAGCAATTCCTCGCCCAGGGCTTGCCCCAAGGATTAGGAACATCCGAGGCTCCAGCCCAAGCGGAGGAGGCTCCTGAAGTTTTGCCCAGTGCAGAGGAGGCGGCTGAAGTGTCGCCCCAGGCAGAGGAGACGGCCGCTGAGACTGCTCAGCCATCAGCCGAACCAACTGAGGTTGCCCTCTGAAGAGGTCGCGAACAGGCTGGGCGGCATCTCTGCTGATATCTGTCGATAGGGGTCAACTAATGAGAGGATCATACATTGCGTCAGATACCGCGTCGAGGCGACGTTCCGCTTTGTGATCCAAATTCCGACCAATGGCCCTGTGACATTGTCACGCGACAGGCACATGTGAGGCTTTTTTGGCTTGCCTTCGACGACCACTGTTTAGGTGCTGTATGAATATGTGTCAGAGATGGCGATGAACAAACATTTTCAGCGTGATTCAAGTGAAAACACCATAATAAAAAGGAACTAACTCAAACAAACAACTCGAAATGATCGACAGCTCTTGGATTGAATGATTAGCCCGGGGCTGATCATTCAATCGCGGTGACCAGAGAACCCAGGAGAGTGTGTTCA
>Ga0058701_10002087_pt1 | contig 14876 bp, 10 predicted proteins | sample AgamicOrMae_FD_97039 | JGI IMG/M metagenome (GOLD analysis project Ga0058701, IMG submission 97039) | Agave microbial communities from Guanajuato, Mexico - Or.Ma.e | ecosystem: Host-associated > Plants > Phyllosphere > Phylloplane/Leaf | place: Guanajuato, Mexico | collected 2012-06-04
GGAAGATATTATTGAGAATGTCTGTGACATCACAATACATTGTATGATAGGCCCATAAATTCCTCTCAAAGGATAACTTGTACGTCAGATGAAAATAATGCACATTAATACGAACAGAATTATTTGGTCGGCCTAGCATATATATTTTCATGTAGCCGCTGTTACAAATCAGCAAAACTTGGGGCATACTTACAGAAACTTACTTTTTATGCAGGTGTGTATTTATAATCACCAATATTAGAACAAAAATCGGCTCTCGTTGTTCTGTGTCTACTATCGTAGCTGACTTAGAACTGTGGGTAAATGGCACTTTGTTAGCAGAGGTTAACACAAAAATCATAACGATGGTATCGGTGAAGACGGTGCCACGCTTGAGTTAAATCTTTTGATATAGCTATTGCAAGATATTAAAACTAATGTTTGGAGGAGTTACTGAGTGTAATTTTCACTCAGCCATAAATTATTTAAAAGTGTCTTTGATGGTAAGTCAGATATTTTGTATCATCCAAGACAATGCACCTGAATGGCGTACTTTTTTCTTCTTTTTTCTCTTTTTTTCTTTTCTTTTTTTTTTTGTAAGGAGAAAGCCCATTATCGTATGTTTTTATATTGTCAAAGTCAGTTGAGGCATCGAAAAGCGTAATTGCTGGGCGATAACGAAATGAATGTGCGAATATTTTGTTGAAAGTCGCGTTCAAGATGAATTTTAGGGCTTCGATAGCTGCCTTAAAGCTGCTTACGACACAGAGCGTATGTAGGAAGAATTTTTACGTTTCTTTTTACATCAGTGCTGCCCAATTTTGCGACACGAATATACTTCAAACTAGTTCGAGGCTTGACTTGAACTATATCGCAGCATTCCTTCTCTGCCGAATCTGAGTTTTAATTCCACTTCCCGCAAATCATATTAATGCATTGACAGTACAAGTGAGACTATCGTAATGAAATTTATGAGTTCTCGTCTCGGTAAGAGGACTGAGCATAAGAAACTGACATATTGGGTTCATTAGAATGAAATAATGTTTCTTAAAGTTGACGCCGATTGAAATATTTTCAGAGGAAAATATGGTAATGACTTTAGTTCTAGCGAGAGCCCTGCAAGCTTTTGTGATTACATTTTGCTATGAACAAGGTGATAAATTCCAAACGGTAATCGAACAGAAATGACTAATCACAACTATTTTATTCCAGCACCTCCCTCAAAAGTTAAAATGTTTTTATTTGACATTGTCTCTCTGTTAAGTTCTTCCTTGTAGCTTTACAAGATAGCTTCTCGTCAGATTAGCGCAAAATATTCATATTTTAAATCTTAATTAACACGTTCTGATGACCGAAGATGAATTTTAATTAACTTTCAAAAACCTGTTGATTTCAATCATGAGACTACTCATGTTTCAATGCAAGAATCGTTTTCAAATTTTGTGTAACGCTGTATTTCCGTTTTGTGTTTTGTGGCCGATTTCTTCTCGTTGAATTTTTGAGAGTTTTCTGTGAGAAATACTGTGTTTAGACAAGTAAATACTCAGATTGGTTGTGGGAGGACAAAGACAGCATCGAAGAGAGAGCTGCTGATGCATAAATACCGTTATTTAAAAAGAAATTGTTTTCAAAAGGTGATGAGATTATGTGCTTTGGTCTTCTGACAGTGAGTGACAGGAAATGCCTTCCAATATGCTTGGCTGTGCGAAAGTTATGATTAAGTTCAGACATCAGTTTTGAATTTTAGAAGGTAAAAAGTCGTTTCGATAAAACTCCTCCCAAGTTTCTTTGTTCTTTTCGTATTTACGTGCCGTTTTTTTTCAGTATAATTTGACTGACTTTTGGTATATTTTTCGGTAGGCCTCTTACTTGCTTGGTGGGACTTGCCTCTGTACCGGTACTCGTAACTCACCGGTTTTTCCAAGATTTAAGGTTCGGCAGCATTTTACGTCTCATTCAAGCGTGTTAGGTTACGTACAAAGTGCTTCATAAAAGTGCTCAAATGATCAGGAATATTAAGCTGTACATTCAATTTAAAATGACAATAAAATGCATTCAGCCATCATCAGAAGTCGTACGGCTTCTCGTTAGCTTTTCCAAGATGGTCGTTTGCTCTGTGATATTTATTCCAAATGCGTTTATGGTCAACGTCTTCTGTGAATACTGTTAAATATTTGTTGTTTTCCATCTAGATAACTGTGTTATTGTTGTACAATAAACAAGCTTAATAATTGTGTCCGTACAGACTGTAAAAGTGAATGCTTCATTACGATGGGATGGGACGATTAAATATGTTGATTTTAGAAATCGAGCCTTATTTATTTTACCCGTATTATCGTATAATATAATGTATTACAATGTCTATCCAAGTGGTCTTATAAAGAAAGAGACGAACCGAATGTCAAGACGGGCGCTTAACTTTTCTCCATTTCCAAGATGTTTATCGTGAAAACTCAAAAACGGCCTCTGTTTTTTTTTTTCCAAATGGACGCGTGAAGAAGTTTAAAGTAGTTCAAATAACATCGAAGACTGGGATGTTCTCGATAGCTGTCGAAGATTCTTGGTCAATGTTGAGAGAGAGATAAAAAAAAACATAAAAAAAATGCGGGGTGTGCTGTAACGGTGGACGTTTAGTACAGCTCCTTATCTTAACTAATGTTTCTTCTACTTGCTCCTTCCTTAATTAAAGATAGAATAATTGTAAATATGAATGCCTGACTCAGTTCAGTTGCATTTTCAAAACAAGAATCCACTTTAAAGGCTCGAAACTAGTGGCAAGTAGTAGTAGTAGTAAGTTATTTTATTTATCGTAGAGATTATAGATGTATCCGAAAGTGGGGGTAGGCAGACCGCGCGACAGTGATGTGTAGCTGTTGCCTAAGCAAGCGTCTGCAGGCGCTCCACGATGTCTTTTACGCGCGGGTACATTTCCGAATAAGCCATGCTCGTTCATTTAACAACGATCATTTTACTTTCTGGTCTAAACTTAAATAAACTAGAGGGTCCATCAGTGACCACAGCAAAAAAATTGCAAACCTGACGCCGTAAACACTTACCGGTAACTCAAGTTCCATCGCGGAATAAGAAAGAAGTACCGTTACTGGAAGCGGTAATTCAGCTTGTGTGAGGTTTTGTTGAATGGGAACTCCTGATAAGCCGTTGCGCCGTAAACGCGACGACCCAACCGAAGTTTGCCGAGCTCGGTTGACTTCAACCGAGGTCACAGGCTTCGCCGTAAACGTGGTGATTATAGCTGGCGTGAACCCGAGAGCTGTTGAGGAGCTAAGACTGGGAGGGGGAGGGCTTGTTCGGTCCAACCGCCCACAATGTTCATCACGTAGATAATAATTCTGTTGACGTATTTCTCATAGTTTGGTCAATATGTTTAATCTCATAAAAAAATATTTCTTAATCCTTCTAGTGAACATGGCGGGTTTTTACATTCCTCGCCGTTACGCGTAAGTGAAAAAGGACTGAAGAGCAATGGGAACCAGTTATATAAATTCAAGTTCAAATCGCTTGCTTTTTTTTTTACTTTTAAAGGGAGTAATTATACAATTCATTTCTGGAGACTTGAACGCAAGTCGCCCGAATAGCCAGTACCGCCCAGCGATGCCTCTCGGAAACAGAAAAAAAATCATTTTAGAAGGTCTTTTAAGTTCAGTACTGACACAATTCAAAAAATACAACCCCTCTGGGAACCGGAAATCAAATAATTTAGGCATTTTCCAAACCTTAAAATTGCGTACTTTGATGGGAAAAAAATCCTTCGAATTTCTCTCAAGCTAAATTTCACTCCAAAATATTTTGGGCTGTTATGGGTTAATACACGATGTATTTTTGTTCATTGTAATTTTTTGAGCGAATGAAAGCCGAAGCGTCTTGTACGGTACAGTATTTTTATATGCTTATGTAGGGGAAGCCGGGGCTCATTAAGGAACTTTTCTTCAAATCGACCTGAGGAGCAAAAAGTTTGAACTATGATTTTAACGATACCAAGATAGTTTATGACAAAGCAAACTTTTGTGGAGCGAATATAGGTATCCAGTTTTGTGGAAATTAAAGCGAATTTCTCGATGTGTCCCGCTCTTCCGCATAGTGCCCCGGCCTCGGGCAATATGAGGAGGGCCAAACCCTTGCATATTCCTTTATAATCCAAACATAGTTGGAAGAGGTATAGGTTTAGGGCAATTTTTGAAGACAAAAAAAATCTAAGAACTTTTCTAAGGTTGATTTCCCCCTCAAAGTTGATTACAGCATGTGCCTTTTACATTACACATGATAAAACAAATTCAAAATGATTGTTTTGGTCTTTTACCATAAAAACAAGAGTAAAGGTATTCACAGCCAAACTTTTTTGTCGCCAAAACACGAAACATTAAATTCAGCAATAATCTCTATTCCTCAGACTTTGCCGATTCCTTGGACGAATAACCAAAATAAAAGAACCCCGTTCAATTATTTGGATCCGAGATCAAGAAGGCATACCAGCGGAGTGCCATTTGCCTAAACGCTATGAATAATACAGGCTTTAAAGTACCTCTGTAAATTGGAACAAGCGACAAAGCTTTAACAAAGATTGTAATTACAAAAATATTTTAACCTTGCCCCTCGTTAGGGTCTTCCGCTCAACCTTAGGCTTCGGCCTCTACTAGTAGTTATTTTCCTCTTCCCTTCACCCGCTCTGCAAGTAGAAATCAGCCAAGGCTTGAGGCGCGATAGGTAACCCGCCTTACACGGATGCGGTGTATTTGCCTATGATGGGGGCAAGTGCAATGCCGTCGCTCCGACCCTGCTCCGACGCTAATAATTCAAATCCATACCGCTCGGTGGCGGTATACCGCTTGGTTCTTGATTTTTATCTCACTAGATGGTTACATGATGGTCCTTTCACGTCCGTTCAAAGTTTAGCGAATTAAATTGTCCATAATATGTTGCTGTGTGGGCTTGAAACGTTATTTACGTGTAGACTAAAACTAGCTCTCACGTGTGTTCAAATTTACTGTCTGCTGTAACGGATTAAGGCAGGACACGCAATGGATGTCACTGACGGATCACATGTCCTCTCCCTCATAATCTGGAGCTTCATCGAGGTATCGTCATGGGCAAAATCATCTGTTCATCGTTTAGGTTTATTATTCTTAGGCGATATTGTATCTTTCCTTCAGAAAAGCTGTTATTTTTGGGAGGCCCTGCTCGGTACTTGTCCGAAATGATATCTACGAGAGGTTCGCCCTGTTCAATCGAATCCCGCAATTTCTATAGAAATTACGGGATAAACGTTTCCCTTATTATTTCTCATATATTTTATTCTATAGGTAAAGATAGTTGCCTTTTGGTCCAGTCTTATACGCGTGAGTTAATAAGTAATTTTTAGTTGTTTTTAACCAAATGAATAAACTTTCTCTGTTTGTTGGAACAGAGTTTGCATAAAAAGTTAAACCGGAACAGTACTAAAGTATATTTAAATTTCCGTTTGACAAGCGTTTTGACAAGCTCATGGCAAATACTTCAATATGCTGGAGATGGGATGTCAAAAAAAAAAAAAGAAACTCAAAGAATGGCCTTAGCCATGGTGGCCTAAGAATGGCCACCAATATCCCTGACTTACAGGCATGACATCAATTTCTGTATTACCTTTCTACAGCATCCTAAAGTTTCCTTTTTTTAAAACACGCATCGCAAATTTACCGATTTTCGACTGCGGAGTGGATATCGGCACAAATGGTCCATTTAAAATGCATTAGGTTGGTTTCGACTGTTGACAAGAATTATGAAATGTATCAAACTGTGGTGGAAAGGTCTCTAGCCATGCAAAACAAAAACGACGAATCTCATGCCGAAACATTGTAAAGACGGACGAGTCGGCAGGAATTCTGATTTGAAAAAGAACCGCCAAAGATTCCAACAGAAGAGCAATACGATAGCCAACATGACTATTGAAATTTTGTGGGAGTAGAAGTTCGCCGCAAAAGCGTTTCGAACGTTCATTGAATATTTTCCTGATTGACAAGTATAAAAAAGGTAATAAGAAAAATATATCTTAATGAACATATAATGCTTCCAGGTTCCAAAACTTATTATTTATAAGTGGGTTTGCTTGGTCAAGTTGGTGATAACACGATGCAGACGGCCCAAAAAATAATCGGCGTAAACTAACCTCGATGAACGTGGTGGAGGCTGATAAAATTATTATGAAACTCTTAATTTTGTGCTCTTCATTGCTTCAATTTGTCATTATAAGATCCGCATATTTTGCGCGAAAGGAAAATGTCATTTGGAGGTTAGTCCCGCCAGCAGGTCTCCCTTTGCTTAGAATCCTTAAGACTCTACTCATGCGTTTTGGACCGTCGATTATCATAATGAATACTCCTCTGGTAATGTATGTTTCTTATTTATTCTGGCTTTAAGTCTTCATTCAGGGTTACAGCACCATCAGTATTTTATGATGACCAAATCTCCCTTGGTAGGCAGAGTTGAGAAGTGTGTGTACAGATTTCAAAGTATTTTGCTGTTTTCCCTCCAAGATCTTTGGCTTTTCACTTTCAAAATTAATTACTCCCTCACAAATCCCTTTGGTCTCATCTATCATAAGTTGTCAAATGTTTTTCATGTTAGAGTTGGTTAAGAGTCAGCCTGTCACCATTGATTTCATATCCCGAGTGCATTATATAATTTTGGAAATCAGGATTATTGTGAACGCTTTTAAAAATAACCTTGACTGTTATATGGACATGGTGAAATTGTGTCTTTGATACAATTCTGGGAATCAGGATTATTGTTAACTCTTTTAAAAATAACCTTAACTGTTACATGGACATAGTGAAATGGTGACTTTGATTTTTATGTAGTCTTTTCCATAATTACATCATCAAGATTTAAATGACATAAGTTGTAAGATCTTCAATTTGCAGCGAGTGTTTTTTAATTTTACTTTTCTAAGTTGTGTTTAAACCTCTCCAAAGAAACATTCATCATGGTGAAGGCTTTTTTTTTCTTTTCATGCACGTATTTTTTCTTTTTTGTTACAGATACTGCTACAGATACTCTCTTTGTCCATCAGTAAACCTGTAGTGAAATATTGGAATGTTTTTTGGATACATTGACTTTCATGAAGGTGCTCTGTGACTTTCCATGCAACTTTAATCAGTGCTTGTAACTGATTTGTTTCTGGTATGTATTTATCACGTTCATTAGTATTTTGATGGACAAGCGGCGTTGGAAGTTGTTAAATTTAGAGCTATGTGCAGGCTCTTCTAAGAAGAGTGTAAATTTTGCTATTGAAAATGGCAATGCTTAATTACTTTTTGGTTTAGTTTGGAAGCTGCAAACTTCAATAAATGTAAACAAATTTCATTAATGTCACATTGTATTTATGGACAAGTAAGTCTGATTAGTTTAATCAGCAATATGGGTGAGGAGACATATTGGTTGGGGCCATCCTCATAATGTGACTTTGATCTTCAGTTTATTTCTTGAAGGAATGCAATATATCTGACCAAGGCAGCTGCCCAACCTATCTATGTATTGTATGGTTGTTTGTTTGACAATTGATTTGATGACAATGGTTTCTTAACTGTGTTCTCCCACCACCCTTCCTCTCATGCATAGGTAAAGAATGAGATACCATTCCTCCTTGATGTATTTTGGCAATGTAAGCCCAATTCTTTATCTATCAAGCTAAATTAGCTTCCATGATCATTTATTCTCTCATTATTTTATTAGTTAGTCACATATTTTTGATCACACAGGTGTAGTAATTCAGTACTTGTGACATAGGAATATTTTCTGTAATAGGGGAGGGGCAAGAGGGCAGCCTTTAGCCTCATATATATCAGATTTTGTTTTGAATCACCAACTTGATTTTTCTTAACTTCCAAAATGCATCATGAACTGTAACCTCAACAACAGAGGAGGGGTATTTATCTTTGTCTTATGGTTGGGAACATGGAGATTAAAATTTAAATATGACGCCTGAAGTCAATAAAATTTCAATCTCCAAACTATTATGCAAGCTTACACTTGGCCCTTCAGAATTCTCCGATTCTCTGAAAGGTCTCATTAGTCTTGCATCATTTGCCATTTAAGACTTGGAGAAAATGACAACCCCTGCAACACCACCCCCTCAATGACTCTGTTTAAAATGTGAACTGTCTCAATTTCTTAACATTGTTTTGGGAACTAGGCCTTTTTACAATGAAGGAAGCAAATCATACTTATCACTACTGCCCATTTCCTCTTAGTGTTGGCATTCAAGTCTGTTATGCAAAAACTTATATGCTCACCCAAAATCCCTTCTTTATTTTTTTTTCGTTTTGTTTTCTTTTAGAGGAGGGGGTTGTAAATAGCTGGAACGTACCCTTTTCTTTACTGATTTGCTCTTTGTGTAAATTAGACCAGAAGCCTGCTTAAGCAGCGTTAGTCCCATGATACATGGAAGTAAGCGTGGATGTGATCGGAGGGAAGAGCATTGTTAAAAGCACAGTACTAACAGTGTGTTTCTCTCTAGGCTGCCTCGTCGAAGCTACTGCGAGGACGGAGCTGTGTTATCATTCTACACCCAAGGACCCGTCGTCCATCGCCAGCATTAGCGCGTCCTCTCTTCCACTGCCAAGGCATGCCGACTCGTGGAAGTTCCTGCCCTGTCTCAGGAAAGAACGCCTGCCCCTTCGCCAGGGAAGGGTGAAGCCCCGAGGGAAAGAGGTGTCGCGGGAGGCTCAAAGAGGGCACCATCGATTTTCTTCAAGGTAACACGACTAGTTCACTCGATACGTTAAGAATAAATGTCAGAATTAATGGTAGAGAAAAACGTGACGATACCCTCGGTTCAGCTAGGACGGGTTACTTTTGCTCCGGAGGCAAGATGACTCGTCCGATGTCAAGTATTGGGAGACAGTGTCGAAGTGGCTGACTTTCCTGGTGGCAGAATGTGGAACCACTGAAGTTGGTCAATTCGTGGGATTCGGCGACCAGTGGGACGCGTGAAAAGAAGTACAGTGTCACCATTTTATAAGGCTTTGTATGACATGCTGTGTTTGATGTTGATGCACAAGTCTACACAACTGAGTGATGATCGTGTTGAAGTTGTGATGATCTGAGAAAAATGCCAAGACAGGCTTTTGCCTCTAGCGTTTAGGCGTAACCACTCTAAACTTGGTGAAAACCCGTCTTTCAAAACTACCAATAACCGTGCTACCTAAACAGGCACATCACAGTGAAATTTTCGCCTTTCGGACACGTTACGTTATTCTGATATCTTTTTTTTATAAGTATTCATCGAACGTGACATGCGATGCTGCCCCAAGGCGAAATTTCGAATAGGCAACGTTATTGTACGGTCTGAATTTTTCAGGCTCTTGTCAGTATTACGTGAAGGAAGGACGCTCCACCACTCTGACTCAGGCGTGACACAGGCGAGAAGGATGTCCGTCGCAGCTGGCTGCTTGTGGAAGGAACACAAAGAGGATTGCCTGTGATGGGGTGATCGTCCGTAGCAAAGTCCATGTGGTGGCCGCCGCGCCGTACCATCGTTGAGGCTCAGGTTAGTTTTCATGACAAGCCCTACTCATCATCGTTCTTTTTCGAAAACGAGTGCTCGGGAAGGCCCACGTTCGATTTCAGAGACACTTTATCATCAAATAACTTTTTGAGAGTGCGAGGGTGCGGTTTGTACAGGATACCCTTACAGATATTGTTGTAGCTGACCAGAAATCTCAGGAATTGTGTGAGTGGCCTACCTTCGCTCTGCTCGAGCTGACAGGGTTCGCAGGTGGAATAGGTGAAAAAAAAAAATAAACAGAGCTCTAAAGAAAGCCGGCGGATTGTTACGGTAGTATCGCAATGCATCTGGTTAAACAATCTGCTCATATAACAGAGACTGACAGTTTTTATTAAGGCTTCGGAAAAAATTGCAAGTTTGAAACGTGCGAACGGAGCTTCTGTGTCAAGCGGAGCGAAGGCACGCAACCCACAAGACTCGAGGAATTTCGCGTCGCCCAAAATAAAATCTTTCCGCATTTCCGCGTCCTTGTGCACATGTGATGGACCATGAGTCTTGCCGTTGCGATGTGAAGGTAATGCTCGCTCGGCTTTGGGAGACATTTTGATATCCATTCCACTAGTCACGCAAGGGCGGTGCATTTTAGCGAACACTTAAAAGTTGCGCTTTCACGTTACCAGTACCATACCAGCACAAGGGCGTTGCATGGCCTTTTTTTTCTGTCACTCTCTCTCTGAAAAACCCCTTTGGGTATGTAGTAAAACGCTTGTAGCTGCTTTACCTACAATATCTTTACCTCAAAGGGGTCTCATCGGAATGGACTAAAATTAGTTTATCACCTGAATTTCAAGGAAGGGTTCAGAATGAATATATCGAATTCCGACTAGTTAGAGAAAAACTTACTGATCCTTTTTTTTTACGAAATCGAGTCGTATTTTGGGATCGCTCGATGTGGGTATTGCAGATTTTGAGGTGCAGCTGATTTAGATATTAGTTACGTACCGTAGTTTTCAATCTGCGGAAAACTATTTTTTACTAATTTCTGCCCTTTTTCCTAGCGTAGTGAATTATAATATTGATGTTTGTGTGATTTTATCATCTAAACCCGTCATAAGTGAACACATCTATTTTGAAGAAGCTCTAGCACTAACAAAACAAATATATTAGAGATGTCCTAAGTTGAACGGCGACAGGAAAATTCAATGAGTAAAGCAAGTTCAGCGGAAGGTAGGCAGCCCGCATAGCGTAACTGTTGTGGAGGTTGCGTATGCTAAACACCGCAGGTACCCGGGCCTCAGTAGATGACTAATCTAAAGTGGCTTGGGCGGACAAAGTTGTTAATTTTTTAATTATTTTTTTTTCATATTAAAAAACTGATGTAGCCTCCTCGCATTCTCTCTTCGGTAACGGCTTTGGCTGTGAAGAGCAAGGAGGAATGTACCTTAAAATCATGCATCATTTTGCTTTATCCAATTCATTAATTTAATTTATGATATAGCTCGGATACAGGTAGTTTTCGAAATGACGTGGGGAAGTATTTCTGAAAGTTACAAATGACGTCGAAAGGCTGTTTTTAATCCGTTGATATGCACCTTATTTTGTGGGAAAGCAAAACACATCAGATTTTTTCTTGATAGGCCACATCAATGATGTTATACCATCGACACAGGCAGCGTTGGGCCTCATAAGTTACGTTTTCTCTTTTTATATTTGTGTGTGCCCTGTGGAATAAACGGGCATCGATTTTGCATAATACTCCGTCGAGGCAGCATAGAGGGTTTTAAAGCATGGCAAGTTTTATTTAATAGAATCTTTCACTCTGTTTATCGTGCAATACCCGATCGATACCAATACCAATCGTGTACCCGAATCGAGACCTTCGGCTGACATTGAACAGTTAAGGTTATTGGTTATTAAAACGTGATTAAGTACGCCGAAAATGTATTGAAATTCCCTCGAGTTACCGATTTTTGCGTACGTACAGTAATATTATTGATGATAGCGACTTAAATGAACATTTTAGAAGGAAAACTCGCTACTCCGTGGTAGTGCGGTCATGATGATAATAACAACGTAAACTGACCTCGATGGACGAGCTGCAAAAACGCCTATACTCATAATTTTGTGAACTCAGATTTAAATTCCATGATTTGCACATGTGCTTTGTAGCATTATTTCATTTATTTGATCATCCTCCCAACTTAGTGCGTGAGAGCATCATTACTCGGAGGTTCTTCGTTCCTCTATTACCGTGTATTTATGCTTATTTATTACATAAAATATCTGCTTTGGATAGTTGATTACCAGAATTGATATTCCTCGAGTCATTTTCTTATTTATTCTCACTTATGCTGCCATTATTGAGGATATTAGTACTGTACTTACACACAGATGCTGTATGATCACATAACCTCACTCCATCAAACAAAGCTGAGAAAATGGTGCAACATAAGTATCTACATGTACCTGCTTTCTTAATCTTCTGGGGTGTCGAGTTTTGTACTTTCAAGTTTTTCTTTTCTTTTTTTCCTATGTTTTTCATTATTCATATTTTTCCTATTTTGGTAATAAATTAACATGAGAGCTAGAGATGTGATGTTAAGAGTCACGGTAACACCATTGTTTTTATTCTGTAATCCATATTACCTCATTCATAAATCTTTATTGTAGTGTGCTGTTATACAGGCTTAATAGCATTGTAATGTGGAAAATAGCAAAGCCCTCTGTGACTGCTCATGGAAGATTTTGTCTAAGTAGCCAGTCATGAGAGGAAAAATAACCCTCTCATGAGCCAGTTGGCCATTTTTATTTTTCTTCCTTTTTCTTTTCTGTTGTGAACCTCGCATCAAGCAAGCATTTTTCTTGCTCATTGTTTTTTTTTTGTTTCTTTTTTTTTGTAGTTATTTTCTCTTCTATGTTGCAGTTGTTAATACTACTGAACTTCATGGTCAACCTGTAGCGAAACATCTCATCGCTGTGTGGATATGTTCACTGTGTTGAAGTTCCTCTGGCAATGGACTTTGGACTACCCCGCAACTTTTTCTGGTGCTCCTGATTGGATGAGTTTTTGGTATGTATGCCACCTGTTTGTCAGTACGATGTTCCACAGAACTGAACTAGTTTGCCACTTTTGTAGTTGTTTTGTGGTGGGAGGGCAATGTTCTTTGTTGTGATTTAAGGGTTTACTCCTTTTATTGTAAATCTCCAAATACCTGTCAGGCTTTCCAGTTGTTTCAGATATCCATTTAACTCAAACCAGACTTTTTGTCAAGTGAATATCTATGACTTTTAATATGAACCCTATCACTATCTGACTGGTCATAATGTTTTTGATATCAAAATATTTTTTAGGAAAACATATTTAATTAATGAACTTAGTTTTAAGCCTTCACAAGGCTCAATGTGAAGAAGGGAGGGCAAGTTCTGGGCAAAACAACTTGTCATGTTACTTGTAAAAACATTCTAAAATATTAAATGAAAAATAATATCTCAAAACAGTGCAATTTGGCCATTAGGCAGTTTCTTAAAAAGAAAAGGAAAGGACTTAGAGATTTTCTTTTTCCCCAGGCTGCCACTTTGATGCTACAGCAATCAGATTTCTTCTCGTATTTGTGATGTACAGCTCTAATCCTCAAGATCACATCATCCACTGCAAGCATCAGCTGGTGTCTCTTCTCATTTAATGATGCTACCTACCAATAGAAAGTTTCGTCTCTTTTGCTTGCCTGTTTCCGCTCGCAAGCGTTGTCCACAGACACACGTCTGCATGACAATGCCAACGCTAGCAAAAGGAATATGGAAAAGTCTTAGCTGAAAAACAGCAATATCAAAATCATCAAGGTAAGACAGCAATGCAACTCAATTGATGAAGCCATGAAGTGGCCAAGAATGTGAGAGGAGGCGGTTAGGCAACACGCGTTCTTGTCTGCGATGCGTGTTTCCTATGCTTGGCGGGAACTGGCTGATTTTACCCTAAAAGATCGACAGATCGTAAAAGGGCAGCCAATATACAAACGCACCTTCCTCTATAAGAATCTGCCCCTCGGGAAAAACTGAATTCTCAATAGAAACGTTAAGATTTTTCCTAAAATACCCAGCAGAAACAATTTGATTTGCGTGTCTCGTGATGTTTTTGTTTTCCATCTATTTTCGGTTTTATTGATAGATCATAATGCTTATATGTTCTATGAAGCTGCAACATTCCCTTCATTTCTTAAAATGTTGGTAAATTGTTAAGATCAGAAAGTGTGACGTGACGAGGGAAGGGTCTGGGGAAGCGTGATAGGAGTGACATAGGAAGGAGGGGCTGAAAATATAACCTGTGTGAACGGCCCCTCCAGCAGCTAAAAGAGGGGCTCTGTACCGTGCTTCGCTCAGCTTGGGGAGGATTGGTTACCCGAGATGGAAAATGCAACCTTCATTATGTACAGAACATTAATTCGAGAAGTTTCGATGCAAGTAGCTCGTTTCCTTACTCAAAACGTTCGGGATAGGGACCTGTTGTCGTTGTTGCATTTAGGCATAAAACTGATGGTGGGTGGGATTTACCGACGATTAAAGAACCGTGGAATTTTGTTCGCACCACGCCGGAAACCTTTGGAGCATAGTATATGGCGGCAACCATGCAAAACTAGATCCTCCCCGGTCGAAGGGCCCGTATATCATATATTTCTTCTCGGAAACACTAATTTTGTACATTTATTTTCAGGGCTGGGTTGAGCGTCGCATGTTCATGGGCGTCCGCTCTGCTGCTCCACCGTGGCGTCATCGTGGCTGGCAGGCAGCGTCGCTTCCATTCGGATGTCGCCTCTTCCGCTGTTGCACATCTCTTAGGCCTCCCAGCGAAAGCTGACATCGCACCAAAAATAAATGGGTGAGTTTTGTGACGTCTTTCTCGTATTGCTCATCCACATCATCTAAAATGCGATCAGATTTAAAGTGGAAGCTCCACCATGTCTCCGCACTGCGTCCGTTGGGTGCGGGGACATTGTGAAGACTTGGAACGAATTACCTAAGAAATACTTATGCACTTTCTGTTTGCTTAATCCGCTGCGTTCCCCCTTTTACTGCTTTTCCGATAAAGTTTGTTTATTAGGACAAGAATGGGATATTCTGGGTCAGAATACGTGCGATATAATTTTTTTTGTCGTTGTTTAGTCCCGCTACAAAAATGAATGTTGAACGTTTCAAGGCATCTTATAGATGCTTGTTTTAGAGCAGAGTACTTTGTATTTGTATCAAGATACGTTCTGAAATTATCATGGCAATCACTGCGTTCCCAAGCGAGCCCAATCGCACGCAATCCAATTTTTTTATCTGACCCTACTCAACTTTGCCTAATCGAGGATTTTCGGGTTTTCTGATTGTTCTTTTTTTGGAGTGATGTGACCCATCTTTA
>Ga0058701_10002088_pt1 | contig 14869 bp, 7 predicted proteins | sample AgamicOrMae_FD_97039 | JGI IMG/M metagenome (GOLD analysis project Ga0058701, IMG submission 97039) | Agave microbial communities from Guanajuato, Mexico - Or.Ma.e | ecosystem: Host-associated > Plants > Phyllosphere > Phylloplane/Leaf | place: Guanajuato, Mexico | collected 2012-06-04
CTACAGAAGTCCCCATGCCGGAGGTGGTCGCAGCTGGACGCGTGGAACGAAGAAATAACCAAACAGCCTCCAGGCTTGTAGGTGTAGGAGGTGACAAATCGTACACAAGTCCATCGAACATCCATTCGGAACTAAAAAGTCGTGGGCTTAGCATAAGTATGAATAAGCAAATAAACTATTGAGGAAACAAGCAGCTCCAAACTTATACAACCTATCGCTGGAATGGGCAAATCAACGCCTCACTCATTTGTTTACAAGAAAATTCATCACTGCTGGTAAGCTGTGAGGAGTAAACCGATTTGTGTCCAAGAAATGCTGTAAAAGTATATCTCCGGACAAACACAACATCATTCTTTTTTTCCTTGAAATTCTGTAAAATAAGAGTGCTAAAATGGTTTAGTTCCTCTCTTAGGTAAAGTTGAGTTTCTTTTTTTTTTCCTTTTTTCACTGAACAAATTAGACAAAAAATTTTGTCGTCTAAGAAATATTTGCAGAGGATCGAGGATAGTCCACTGGGATTAAATGGGTTAATGTAATGTAAAAAAAAGAGTTTGTCTTATATGGGAATAAACTTCATGAAGCTCATTTTTGAGGAAAGCGGATTTTTCAAGGAGTTGAGGTGGAGGGCTCCCCTCAATGAGCCAAGCTGTAGAAGGCTTATCACAAGTTCGGACTTTTGATAAGCCTACAACAGTTGGGCATTCATAGCAAAAATTAACGCTTGTTTTAGGTGGCCCCAACCTTGTTTTCGGAAAGGTAAAACAGGGGAAAAACGTAATTTTTGAAGATAATCAATAACAAGCACATCAATTGAGATCTCTCGACGAGACCTGCTCATCAACATAGTTGTTAATACGTTTATCTTCAAAAGCAACCAAATCACGCTATATTTTCCTGTTTTACGTTGATACCCAAAAGAACTATGGGATGGGACTACGTATATAACAGGGGATAGTTTTAGCTGCGTTCCCATCGGGTTATCAGGTTGCCTCGCAATGATCCTCTCGTAAGTCCCTAGTCCATCCCCGCCTACCCTAACAAAACGATGATTTTTCAATGAATCATAAAAAGAATGAAAATTATGATATTGCTACAGATTGCTATTGACTCGATCAGAAGCCAACCACTGTCCACGGTGACAATGGCAAAGGACCACACGGCCGAGGGTTTGCAATATCCTTTGCACTGCAAGTTTTGTATGTTGCATATTATACTTTGGTCGCAAAGTCCAGAGAAGCGAGGCAAGGAACTCCTTCCTCAACTGAAGCTAGTCTACCAAGCTTGATGCCGCTAACTTCTCGACGGCAGGCCACAGATCCTCCAAAAAAGGTCTCAACTGCCGAGAAGCGTGATCAAAATTTTTCCTAGGCAGTTGGCACATCTCCACTTCCAAAGGTCACAACAGCAGAACCGTCGAGAGGTAAGCGGTATAAGGCTTACAGAGCGATAGCACAACAAAGCGAAAGCGAAACAACTAAAGTAAACCTTTATTAGGTTAGGTTACTTAATGTGACTCAAACGCGATTGTCAGTCAATCCTTAAAATGTAATGCAAAGGTTGAACTAGAGCACAGTGCCATGCTTTTTTTGAATTTGACTTAAGAAAACTCGACTGTTTTCTTGATTAACGACGCAAAGGGCAGACATTCAAAAGTGGAATTCTGAGATATTCCGTTCAGGTTGTTTTATGCTGCCTCGCACCCTCGCATGGTATGACTTGTTTGATCCACCCTCCTACAAAACTTTCATTACATTTACGAGTATCAACAACGAACAACCGCGTAGGTTGTTATACATTGAGTCCCCAGTTCCTACAGAACATCCGATCGCAAATTTCCGATGTAAAAGTGGTGAATATTTGATCGGCAATCTGATTCAAAATCCAATAAAAGCAGAATCAAAACTCGAAATTCGATACGGAGTCTTCCTTTCTGATCAGATAACTCAGTATTGATCGTGTTTTCCTTTTGAGACCGGAATTTCTATCGGTACTGATCGAAATGTTTTTGAATAACCGCGATAATCTTTTAAGATAAATCGTACCAGGTTTGGCGAGAGCCAATCGAGGTACAAGGCACCTGTAGCTGCCCTGTGCCTATTGGCTGTCACCAAATCTGAAGCCACCAACATCTGACGGCAGCAAGGCGGCCGCAGCGTGTCACTGAGAAATAAGCGATAGTCTTCGCGACCACTAGGTTAGTTAAGGTTAAGTAACTTGTGCCTCGCTTCGATATCATTCCGTTCGGCATGGCAACGGATAGTGGAACACAAGAGCAAGAGAGGATCCTCTCATTGGGGCTTTAAAAATCGACAGAATGAAGGAGTAGATTTTGATCGAAGAGGGTAGACAGGACATTGCGATAGGATATGGGTTGAGGAGCCATACAGGTGAGTTGAGACATTCCGCGAGCAGACAGCATAAAGCGAGGGGCGGTGTGAAGCGACCGCTTCAGCAATTCTGCTTTTCTTCTCCAAGGCTGATAACCTCTGCGCTGTTATCTTGGTCGCGCCCGGCGCCCGGGCACGGGCGACCAGGGACGGGCGACCGCGATGAGGAAAAAGGGGAAAAATAGCAGACGCGGGTGTCAACGTCGAGTCGGCTGCCCCACGCCGTCGACCGTCGACCGTCGCCGTCCCGTCAACGCAAGCACGCAGCCCCCATGTGTTTACAGCGCCTCTGATAGGCCAGGCAGCGGTCGGCCAAAGTAGCCATTTTGAATAAATTACCCAAGCAAATAAGAATTCGTCAGAAGTAAAGAGGTTAGGTTACGGTTCCAAGATACGAGTTCGCCTCGCGGACTTCAGGTGAAGCGCGATTGGCTGCTGAACTGGCGAGCAGCGCGACTTTGCGGTAGGGAGGGACACAAATTGACTACCAGAGACTGAAAGATTAAGTTATGCGGAGGATACAGTATAGGCCAATTCGGTCCGGTTTTCGCTTATTGTTAGTTTAAGCTGGTTCAGGTTAAGATGCTCTTAAATCTTCAGGCACCTCATAGCGAATAACAACTCACATCATTTCGCCCGGCCTAAGAGGAGTATAAGCGATAAGATGTACTATGAAAACAAGTTGAAAGTGAAACTTTGATAAATTGTCGCCGGGAGATCATCGTCACGATGGGAAAGAGTGAATACCCACCCATAGTGAAAACGCACTCGCTCCTGCGGGTCAAATACTGTTCTGGCTTGGCTAAATATTCGCTCTTTCAGAAGCGCTTCTCTAAATTTAAACGCGACGCATTCTTCCTCTTTTTACCTCCATTTTTTTAGTAAGATAAAAAAAATTAATCGCGGGTAGCCAATAGGGCAAGGAGCGCAACTATGCCCTTCTCCTGAAAGGAGGCGGTCTTAAAAATCGGCGCAAATAACAAACCTACCTGTTTAAGATAGCAGGTCTTCAACCTGTTTTCGGTAAGTTTAAAAGGGCTTTAACAGATGTTCTGAGTAATTTTGAAGATTTAAATAACTAAATCTATGAAGAGGTATGTGAGGGGAAAGGGCCGGGTGAGAGCTGTTCCTCTGTACCTACAGATGGATTCATCTTGAAAACTTACCCATATTTTTTAATGATTCATCTTGAAAACTTACCCATATTTTTGCCCGTTTTATTTTCATAATCAAACCAAGTATAAGACTATCCTTTACAGTTAGTATATTAATACAAAAGCTCTCTTAATTCAGTCCTACATGGTAAGTACAGATGGATTAGGTTATAAATAAGAAAGCTGCTGTGCTTAAAAGAAAACTTTTAAGCCGAAATTAATTAACATTTCTCAGAAACGTGTAAAAACAATCGTGGGAGTTTTCTGTACGATTTTTCGTGTAGTATGAAGATGCGTAAGCCTGTGAGCCTCGGTAGACTATTTAGGAAGAAACACTTTCTAGGAGGCTGTGCATGCTTAGTTTGGAAGTTGAGTTTATCCAGTATATACACTTCAGTTAAATAAGTTGCATTCGATATCTTATGTGTTCTGCCCTGAAAATTGCATTGAATCACATTGACGATAAAAAAGCACGCGTAAAGTTTGCTAGCTTGACAAGTCTTGTGCCTCCCTCTGCTGGGGCTCCTCTCACTTGTCAGCTTGGCGAAAAAAGGTGGAACACGAGAGAAAACGCAATCTTTAAAATCGAAAGTAGCAGTCGAGTAGTGTAAGACGGCCTCGCATAACAGCCGTTCTAAACCGCTGGACCGGCTTTTAAACGAGGTTACTGAATTTTGGAGCTAAGCCAACTCGAGCCACTTATTCCTAGAATTAGCTAACGATAGTTAGACAGAAAAAAAAGAAAAAAAAAGAATAAAAAAATCAAAAGAGATTTCGCGACATTAAGACGGTTTATGATGAGACCAGGTCTGACAACCTTTGGGATATCACCTTTTGTTGTGTTCGGAGGAGGTCCTAATATAGAGACCCGTTCGTTGAAATTGAATTAGATCTCAATATAACAGCTTAAAGTCACCATGTGGTATGTCCATTGTAATTCTTAACTAATATTTCTTCGAGGTGAAAATGAGTTTTCATCTGAGGCTGCACGCGAAAAATATAACAGTGGCACCTAACGCGTTAATTGATATGGCAGGTATAAAAATGATTTTAGACGACATTGCTAACATTTTAGCAGTCATTGCTAACGTTAGATGTGGCTGCTAAAATGTTGGCGATGTCTTCTACACAGACGAATTTGATCATTTGCAGCCCTTGCTAACTTCCTAATAGCACAGCTAACGTTAGCAATGACTGCTAAAAAGTTAGCGACGGCTGCTAAAATTAATAGAAACTGCTGTATAAATCAACGCGTTAGCTGTCACAGCTATTTTATTCTGTGTGGTACTGGTCAGATTAGGCCGGTTTACACATCAGGCCAGTTAATGTTAGGTTACAGGAAGTTTTTTTTTTGAAGTTTGGTCTCGTTGCGATAGATTCAGCCAGGATGAGTTAGAATGGATTTAGTTGGACTCGGTAAGGTCAGGTTAGGTTAGATAAGGAAGGGTAAGTTTATAGGATAAGTTGGTGTGAGTTCAGTTTTTCGGGCAGTTCAGGGTCAGGTTAGACTTATTAGTTACACTGGGCCAGGGTAGGCCCAATTGGAAAGGGTCAGGATAGAAACAGTGACTCTAGGTTTGACAGAGAAAACAGTCTAACATTCACGGCTGATTTATGTATATGGATAACTGATCCCCCGCGTACCAATAAGGCATTTAAAAAGCCTTATGTTTCGGCTGAAGTGCTGTGAAAATTGGCAGGAGCCTGTTTCTCGCACTCATAACCACGTGTTCGTTTCTGGATATGTTAGCGGTGGCAGATTCGGATTAACCTGTGTTTATGCCCTAAAAATATATCCTCCTCCTCTTCAAAAGATAGGAACAAAAATCAGCTGTAGTTATCCTCAAATCTAAAAGTTTTCGCATGAATTCGAAACTACCGTGCTGCGGTTTTAACTGCTGACATTCCCGGTGCCTAAAATGAACTTATTTTCCATGCAAAAAAGGCTGTCTTTTAATCGTCAGAAGTAGGTCTCAAACATTTAGAGGAAATTTTCGGAATACTCGGCAATCACCGAAACGTTTTCAGTTTTATTGGGTGACGGTGACCCATGTGTTCTCTGTCTACGGAGCATACTCCTACGGTTACTTCAAAAGTCTGCGAATACCTCCGAAAAAAAAACTCTTTCTCCGCGCTCTATTCGATCGCATCCGCTGATAACAACCCACAACCACTAAAAACTTTCAGGTCAACGACGAAGCTGTCAATTTAAGAGCTTGTACCTTATGAGTTAGAAGTAGTTTCCCGTCTAGCAGTGACTATCCGATCATATCCAGTACACTTGGCATGTAAGGCACAACCACTTTAAACTTTAACACACGCGCCTATTTATCAAGTGAGGCTCATCAAGTCATCAGTGAAAGCGAACGATCGGTATTTATTGAGCCCACATTTCGGTTCGACGACGCACAACTCAACTCGACCGGCGCGACGCCTCGACGTGCGTCTGCTCGCCACTTCAGCCGACACAAAACTGATCAACAATTCACGTTGTTCGATTACGCCAGGCACCAGCTGCCACTGCCGCTGCCGGCGGCTGGCGGCTGGCGCACGGCGGGCGGCCGCGCCACTGCTGCCTGGCGGCCCGCCTGTGCCAGTTCGGGAGGAAGCGGCGGCGCGGCGGCGTCGCGGCGGCGGCGGGGAGCAGTGCGACCAACATTGAAAGGGAAAGACTACCAAAACAAGAAAGTCACTCGCGCTGCTGACGCCGACCCAAGCAGCCGTCTCACTCTCACACATTCGTCTGCTTCCCCCCCCCCCGCCTAACTCTCACTCCCCTGGAAGCCTTTCTCTCTTCCTCATAAGCATGGAGAATCATTCATGAGCTACGCAGACAAACATTTGTCTTCAATGAACGTTGTGTTTTCTACCTGAAGTGTTTCTACCATGCCGATCGCGGCGAGGAACCGGGCACCTAACTTGTTGTTAGCCTAACCTATCAGCACCAAGCCCGAAGCCGCTTACTCGTCGGTGGAAGTAAACTGCCGCCGAGAAGTGAGAAGGTTCAGATTTGGCACAGGCAAACGCAGCAATGGTGAAGCGTGGCGCTTGGTACCTAAACCTACGAGGTTGTACGTTGTTAATCATCGCAATCAAGGAGTACATACACCTTGATCGCAATGTTTAATGAGAGAATGATTCCGGGTAGAGCACAAGAGTTAACTCTTGTGCTTTATTAATTAATAAAGGCAACCTTAAAACTGGGACAGTTAAGTCCGCAGCAACCCCTGCTTTGATGCTCAAAATCGGGACATGTAAACGTCCTGCTGTGAGTCAGAGGTTTGAAAAAGAGCATGTATTTAACATGATGACTACATGGAGTCCTGCCTGTTTTGGGTAAGAATGTGAATGGGGTATTGACACTTATTTCGGTAAACTTTCAAGCTTCTCGTTGGGTAACGGGTCCAAAAGGGGAGGGAGGGGTGTACGGGGCGATGCCCCCGCCTCCGTAGTGTTCCACCTCGAAGGTGGAAGGTCCCGCGGGTGGCGCTGTCCCGTGCACGGACAGCAGTGCGTACCTATTTTACCCTTCCCTGTACCCACTTCTAAAGAATGCTTCCCTAGCTATGCCCCAACGTAAAAAAGACAGGTCGGGTCACCGTATAGGGCGGGGAAAGCGACAGGGACAGAAGTCACTCGGATAATGCGTTGAAGTCTCCCTGCGAATGATGTTACGAACTAGTTTGCATTTCGAGTAATGCAAAAATGCTTGGGGTGAAACTGGGGATGATCGATTACTTGTATAGTGTATTTTTCGTTACGATTGCTTCTGCTCACCGTGATCACCAATCACATGTATTATTCGTGAGGACAACATAAACAGAATCAAAACACAATATGAAAAATATCTTTTGCAAATTACCTCACATCAAGTCAAGGCCTATGATTATCGAGGAATACATAATTAATTGTAAAACTACTGATAAAAATAATTGGAGATGTACAAATAGGCCTACTGCTAGTGCGGTAATTTCATAATCCATTACGGAAAACTAAAGAAACGGTGGCATATTACAACGAGATAGCCGAAACTGTTAACGTGGTCATAAAAGTTTAAGTGATCGTGATTACTAACGTTACACATCATAAGTAAATTTAACAACAATATTTCAGTAAAGGTTATCAGTAAAGGGGCGTTGCTTCGACAAAAACGGTGAAAATCACTTTAAAAAGCGCAGATATATTTAACCTCGTCCTAATGGGTAATTTTATAAGAAACAAGTAAAGGCATACAGCACAATTTTTTATTTAAATGGTCTTTATCTTATAGTTTCCCTCAAAGATGCACCTCGGTCAGGGTCAGTACCATTGCGTGCTAATGGAATGTCGCGCAGCTGAAAATGGCGTCTACGATGTCGCGCAAATACACCCATGCACGCTCAACCAGTACCAAAGAAATTTCATTAATTTAACTGTGACCGTGCCACTTAGAAATCAGCGGAATCTCACTTAAAATCAGTGAAATCTCACTAGCAATAAAAAAAAAAAAAAAACATCTAATGGGAATCCGCAACTTTTCTGTTTTAAGTAATTCCACTGGTTTTCAGTGAGAATTCCACAATTTCCAGTGGCGTGGTAATATAAGTGAAATTTGACTGGTCCTCACGAAGCGTGTGCGGGACGAGGTGGGCATCGCGCATAACTTGTGGGGATGAGGCTCACGCATACTGCATCAATGGCGGGTGGATGAAAATTGGCGCAAATGAAGCTTTGAGCCATGGGATGTCGCAGACATGGATAGCGCGCACTCGGGGTCGGGCTCACGTGAACGTCGAAACGCGCAAAGGGTAGCTACTTCTCTGGCAGTATTACCGGTATTCAACCATGGACCTGACTGCAAAACGGGTACCCCGACCCTGGCGCGGCCTAACCGACGGACAAAGTGCTCGTTCTTGGAGTCAAGGGCGTAAGAACGTTGTTTTTTTCAGATGGGGCGGGGGATCAATTCCTCAATCGACCGCCTACCTACTGGGGGCTCGCTGCTAAAATCGAGTTGCTAAAATCATTTTTTTTTGGATTTGAAGCAGCAGCTTGATGGTATCGGACACGTTTGCTTTGCACGGCGCGGTGAGCCAAAAAAAGGGGAGGGGGCAGCGAAGAACCTGATATATCGTTCGTATCGTCCCTGTGGATATACCTCCTCCCCTCTGTTTTGGGAAACAAAACAGGTCGGTTAGAGATACCAGCGGATACGCAAGAGGATATCACAATTGCTAACCTTCTTGACAAGAACTTACTGTACTTACGAGGCAAATTTTAATTTATCTAACCCTTTATTCGTGTATTAAACAGCGGGGTTTTAAATACGTACACAATCACCTCCTTCCCTCTTATCTTTTAAGTTTGTAGTTGTGCTTAGTAACTGAGCGATTGAGAACACATGAAACTAAGAACCATTTTCTTTACGTTTTGGTGTTAATAGAACCCGCAAATGCACTTACCTCTTGCTAATAAAACCAGCAAATGCAACTCAACTTCGATTTTTTTTTCAAGGTTATCATAACTTTTCATTTGTTCTTTGAACATGAAAGAAAGAACTGAAGAAAAAACATGAAACAAAATTTATTTCTTCCCCCATTTATTTCTCGCCTCTTTCACCCGCATTTTCACCCTTTTCCTTGACCTCCCCGCCCCTCTCTGCCGCTATGCAAGGGAGGGGCAATGTCCGCGTGCCCCCCCCCCCCCCGGTTCCAACGCCCCTGCTTGCAGTCCTTTTTTGAGCTTACGCGAATATCTAACAATGTAGAACACACTTATATTCTGCTATGCTTCTAATAAATTTAACAAACTCTCAATTACGTTCATTTCCAATCGACATAATTACAGAAACAACGTGCCTTGTCCAGGAAAATTTACAGATGTAATCCAGACAGCGTATTGTCATTGTCTTGTTTAAATTATAGCTATGACGTTGATGACAAGAAAATATTTTGCCATGATTCCGATATTAAAATTGCGAAAACAAATGACCGACATGGTTGAGCTTTAATTAAGGGAGAGTATTGACCCGACAGCCCCATCTAGAATGTATTAGGTTAAGTTCCGTGCGTTCAAGTCACCTCCCATGTAAATGCGTTAGGTTGGTTACGTGCTTTCAAGTCTCCCTATATTAATGCATGCCGGGTCAAGAGCAACACCCTTTGATTTATTGTCCATTTGCCTCTTGCCGATTAGAAAAAGAAGAAAATGCTTGAGTGATTATACGTAGAAGAGTTTCGGAATTGACTGTGACTCCTTGCGGTTTTCTTACAAGTACCTCGTACATACAAGGGGTAACATCTCGCTGGAAATCTGTACATCGGATATTAGGATATCAAGGATATCAGCCGGATATCAGAGGTATGATAAACGAATATCAAAAGAAAATTGACCAAATTTCAATTAGATAGACTATATGACGGATTTCGGCAGAATATTAAAAAATATCAGCTGGATATACCTAAATATTAGCCATGTATCCGTAGACAATGGTCAGAGAGTAAAAAACTTTAGAAACTGCTGAAAACAGCCATGTTTCGACCGAATCCAACAGCCGGATATCAAGGATATCAAACGGATATCAACGGGATATCAAGGCTTTTTGTACCCCGGATATCATGAGTTGTAACCCCTTCCGTACTTCTCTACCTTTCAAAATTGATTCGCTATTGAGTTGATTTCCCATCATTTTATTTTCTTAGAAATACAGTCTGTTTTAATTAAATTAATCATTTTTCATTCTTTTTTTCCAAGAAATTACTGAGAAGATCCAAGGAAAGAATAGGGGAGGGAAACAAAGCTGTAGCACAATATCGCGGAGGAATACTGTTTGTAGGTGCTGTACTTACGTTGAAAGAGGCGAACAGCAAGAAGAAAGACCAACAAAGTGCAGTCGAGGATAGCTTTGAACAATAATTGGTCTCCATTGCTAGTAGGAATAGCAGAGGAAAATAATGTAACAAAGCAAGAAGGGTATAGGAGGTGGTCGGGAAGAGACAGAAAGAGAATTTTATAGTGTGATGCGGGCCACCAACCCGTTGGGAGAGAAGCTCTCATTCACCAAGGATACGGTTGTCAAGAGAATAGGTTATCACATGCTTCCGCCGGCTAACATTTCAACGTGACCCCAGTCTCCCAATCTTGCGCAGCACTTGTCAACCCAATTTTCGCTTTTCGAGAAAAAAAGAAAAAAAGAGGAAACCGGAAGTAGCTACGAGTGGATTTGGATGATTGTCTAGTGGCATTCCTTCACCGAACGATTAGCATATGGGTCAGTCACAGGAAAAGTTGATCTTTCTCCCTCTCTCTCGCTCTCCGTTTTGCTGACTACCGGTACTCATACGGATGAAACGGAGAGTAACTCGTTAAAGCGGCTTTCGTCAAACTACTCACTGGAAATACGCCCAGTAGAGAGTGAATAAAAAACTCTCAATTTCAGTCTTCGTTTGCCATTCACCGGACTGAACTCGGCCAATGTCATCCGATGAGAGAATTATCGTACCAGTCGACAAACGCTTTAGCAGGACAGCCTCGGTGAATGAAAGCATTTAACTGATAAAATTAATACGGATACCTGTTTCAGGTACTCCTCTTATAGGGATATCAAGACACATAACACATATTTTGGTTGGTTTTTAAGACCCTTCAAAAGGCCATATTAATGGAGCTCTCGCGGCATCCCCTTATTCGATGCGGCCACAGATAGGTCTCAAGGAAAACTCGCCCGAGTCGCGTCACCTTCACACCTAAAATGCAATTCAACTACCTCGTCGTAAGGCAGTTTTTGCAATATTATTAATAATGCGCGGTTTTGCCCTTTTGGCACCCAAAGGTAGGCCTACACGTAGGACCTATAGCTACACATAAGTCTGGGGTATCGTACAAAAAACAGTACCAGTAGTTTGGATCACGTTAAGCTCTTTCCACGGCGGGTTAGTCTATAATACTACCCAAGACTTCGACGAGGATAAACCTTACGAGGGAAAATGATGAATATTGATTATCGAGCAGAGGGTTGAACAGGAGTGGGCGGTGATCAATGGATGATCTCGCTAGATCGGTAATCAATCGATGGCCCGGTGATCTTAGAATTTCGTAGAAAATGAGATTTAAGTTTCGGTGGATGATTGCAGATAAAGTTGACTTCGAGATGGTTCACGGTAAGTAGTGAAATTATGAGGTCTCTGTCTGATTGCCGTTTGCGTTTCCAAAGGAATGCTGATATATCAAAGCAAACGCGAACAAGAATGCTCCGTCAGCAAGGATACCCATGCTTTTGTATAACAGCATGAATCCTTGGACCGTCTATGGTTGGGGAATACTACGGGCGCAACATGACTACCTTTTGAACACATTCCTGCACCGTACGATACACAATCACACACTCCTTGTACGGTAACCCTTCCCACGAAGGCTGCAAACAGGCCGGAATGATTCTCTTCGTTTTCGAGGAACTTCTGTGTGGGGCCACCACTGCGTAATACGGAGTGGTGGCCGGAGAATTTCCTCAGAAATAAGGTATGCTCCACCACCTTTTAATAAGCGTGGAAAAATGACCCTGCGATAGGCGATATCGCCTACCAATGTGAGTAAAATCGCCTATACCAGGACAGCATATCCTTCATAACGGGTGAGAAGTATCAACGTAGAGTAGAAGATCGAGCAATTCACGAAAGGGTCGTTATTGCCCTCCTGTTAAAGTACCATTTTAAACTTAAGGGAAGCTTTTTGTGAGTGGAAACAATCACCGTGGGCACTGACCCAAGAGACCTAACTTAGGATATTGGACTGGTGATTCAAGTTTTAGACCTCAACTCTTTTGGAAAACAGCGTGCGGAACACCTGCCTAGGCTTTGTTATATGTGTCCTACCAAAATAAGCTGAAAGTCCGAGTAAAGGGTAAAAATGCCCCTGGAAAAAAAAAGTCGGGCGGGTCAGCCTGATTTCTTTCTAGCCACAAATTAAACTAAACTAAGTTGAGACTTCGATTAAAAAGCCCGCCTCACAGATATTTTTTGTGGTTACGGCAGTCGAAAGTGACGTTGATAAAACAGTAAAAAAAGCAGTGACAAAAAATAAGGCTGGAAGTCCTAAGGAGGTATTTCTGGAGACCTAGCAGTAGTGCCGCCTGCGGCTCTATTTATGAACTCGCATTATATGAACGACTCGAAATGACGATGACTAATAATATTTTGGCCTGGGATCATCATGTGAAAGGTATATCGGTACGGTTTCGGCTTGGGTTGGGCGGAAAGCAAAATCGATACATAAATAATATGCTACGCTACATCAATTCGTTCAATTTTCGAAAATTAAAAGTCTGCATTCGTCAAAATTCTAGTAAACGTAATCAATAACTAAATATGATAACGGAAAATATTCCAGGTGCGCGGAAATGCAGTATGGTATTTTGGCATCGAGTTTTGCGCGTTGCGTTGGGTCGGGAACACGTCTCCAGTGACAACAGCCCCGTCACTTTCACTTAATAGTTGTGGACCTATCATAAAATCGTTTTATTCTCCGCTATCGTTGAAACGTAAATAACAGCCTGAAAGAGTAGCCTACTTAACTCTTGTTCGAAAACGCACGTGTTTAATTAAGATTCTGAGATGAATGAACTAAAATGCAAATTTGTAGAACATTGCTGAAGCTCAACAGACATGTTTGAAAAAGTGAACGATAAACAAAAGAAACGCAAGCAAAAGAACGAACATTTTCAGAAAATACTCCAGCATTTAGTAAGGTTTAAATATTTAGTTCCGTAATTAATTAGTGTCATAAATATTGAGGAAGATTTTTTGCCAGCATGACGAATGTTGGGAGCCGAGCCGAAAATTCCGCTTAACTTACAAAATTACGTGGAATATTTTTTTTAACAAAAATAAAATATGAACAGCACATCATTCTCAACCATGCCGTACCCTGGCCGTACGGTTTTGATTCGCAGCATGTTCACCAGATGTTCACATACCTATCTAAAAGGTTGCATAACCTGCTAGTTCTCGGGGCGACAGTGGCGCCATCGCACCGGTCTCCGGTGAACTAACCTAAGTGTAAATAAATGCCTCGAGTAACTCCGCCACAGAATACTATACACTTTCGTTGCACAAGATAATTTTAAGATATTGCCTTAAATTAGACGCTATTTCGATTTAACATCGCTTTCCAACTGTTAACGGCCATCTAGGCTGTCATTTGAGGTCATACAAGGTCGGCACAATAACTTACCTTTATTTTGAAAGTATACCGCTTCGACGGCGATTCCGACGCAATGTTGACACATAGCAGCACATTTTGAACGCAATTTTTCAAATTAAAGGTTGAACAAAACTTTAACTACGCTCCGCGAATGCCGGCACAAGTGAGAGTGATCAGTCTGCAGCCTTGAACCTGAACACAACTGACTTTTCCTCCCTCCTAGGTGCGTATTACCACTGCCCCTGTCCCCTCGCCCCTCTCTTCTAGCAGACGACGCTGCCACTCAAAACTCAAAAGCGACTTTTCGTATATCGATCGGTCCTCATTACAATACATGCATTACCCTTTAAAGTTCGTCGAATTTTGAGCTATACACCTGTTGAGCGGCTTTCAAATAGAGCGGCGACAACATACCGACCCTTTAACCTTACTTTTAATCTAGGAAACAAACTTTGTTCATTGCGAAATATATCCATTATAAAAATTATAGTTAAATGAGAAGTGACATATTATACATGACCTGAAGAAAATCCTGATGCTGTGTTCTGAATGGGTCACAAGCTACTATGTGACCTTGCTTTCCTTGCAGTATTTCTGCTGTCACAGCAATACTGTCACTTTCTGCTGACTCTCCTTTTAAGTGCTAGCTCAGCAAGTAGATGGCAGGAATAATAAAGACAGAATACTGAGCATCAAGAATGCTAAGCCTACAATTTCTTCCTTGATTTAATGAATCTGTTGTCGTCTTTAACTCAGCTGGATTTGGGAACATAGTATGAAGACAGAATCAGGCTTATAAATTAAGTGGCCGTTCCAACCACTGATTAATTATGGCTAAAATAAATTTGTATCATAAAAGAGAAAATAAAAAACAAAGACAGCTTGAAAAACCTGAAGCCGTTAATAACAAATTGATTTGTGAAGGAAATTACCCTGGTTCTCAAATGAGAAAACTTCACACACTATTTCAATCTTACAAAGCATTCCAATCTGTCAGAAAATTTTGAAATCAGTTGAAACAAGTGTTCTAACAGGTCACAAAAACAGGTAATTATACAAGCTGAATTAACTAGTAAGAAAATCAACAAAAAGGACAGTCATTTGCCCTGCCTGTGGTTGGTTCTCTAAGAGAAGGTGGTGAAGATTTTCAGA
>Ga0058701_10002089_pt1 | contig 14868 bp, 6 predicted proteins | sample AgamicOrMae_FD_97039 | JGI IMG/M metagenome (GOLD analysis project Ga0058701, IMG submission 97039) | Agave microbial communities from Guanajuato, Mexico - Or.Ma.e | ecosystem: Host-associated > Plants > Phyllosphere > Phylloplane/Leaf | place: Guanajuato, Mexico | collected 2012-06-04
AACAAAATATTTTGTTACAACAACAAAATGTTTGGTTCTATCAACAAAACGTTTGGTTGCAGCAACAAAAATTTTATTTGTTGTCCCTAATTTTGTTGCCGTAACAAAACCATTTATAGAGACACGGAATGCAGTAGTTCACTGTGGCCCAAGAACAAAGGTAACGTACTGTAAACAGACCGTCTTCTAAGGTTGCAGCAAACAAGGGTGGCCAAATCATCCCCCACGAGGAATTCACAACCCAATTTTACGACCAAAATGAGTTTTGAAGTGTTACGATTCACACTGTAAACTGTGGCGAACAGACACTCGATACAATGGGAAGAAAAATGCTTTACGTGGGCTGCCACGCAGTTTTTTCGGCACTTTTTCTCCCCCACAACAGTTTTTACCTCTGCTTGTATATGAAAAAAACTATCTGTCCGCATCACCCCCTAATAAGCACGAGTGCTTTTGTATTTCGTTTTTTTTGTTGCTGTTGTTGTTGGTTCCGTTGAGATCACCCCTTCGAGGAGGTCCCACCATAATGAATCGGTATGGTCAACAGAAGCTAGCTTACCTCATAGAAGCGATAAATTGATTTTAAACTTGAGTCACGTACAATGGTTGATAAGATCGATTAAAAGAAGTTTATAACAGTTGGTCTCAACGACCGGTTGTGTCTAATGATGTTTTAGGTAACGATCACTGATCCCTGCGAATGAGAAAACTTCATTGATTGGGAACTTTTGACTTCAACTGTCTAAAGTGAAACTGTACTTTGTTTTACGTTCTTGTGGTTTATCAACCGCAAAACCGTCCCAGACTGGACTTTCGCCAAATATTAAGTAACCACAGGCGCGTTGGTGTGTCGTTTCTCATGTCATACTGTATTTATTAGAAATATCCAACGAGCAGTATTTTTTTTCCTAATTAATGTTTGACCTGTAAAACGAAATTTCAAAGCTGGTTTGGGTTCACGATTAATATGCTTAAGTATCATGGAGTCTAATCGAGATACCGATCCAACCTATCCTCGTCCATCTAAGATCATCCGACACGATATGTAACATGTTTTCAACACGAAAGTTGTACGACAAGGAAGTTCTTCCGTGCGGGTCGTTCGACAAAGAAGTTCTCCAATAAGACAATGATCTCCCGACAAAGAAGTTCTCCAACAAGACAATGATCTTCCGACAAGGAAGTTCTCCAACAAAGACAATATCTTCCGACAAGGAAGTTCTCCAACAAAGACAATATCTTCCGACAACGAAGTTCCCTGAGTCGGAAGTTTTCGGCTTCTTTGACGAAGAAGTTTTCCGACAAGGAAGCTCTACGACGAAGAAGTTCTCAGATAAGTTCATTTTCCGGCAATATGTTGTTCGACACGGAAGTTCGCCAAAAAAAGCAACAAACTTTAACTCACCAACCCTAAACTAATAATATCCGGTGACATGCAGGAAGTTCTTGGCCACGAAACTTTTACTACTTAGATGCAACAAACTTTGAACGGAGGAACTTCCGTGTCGGAGGTCCTTCTTGGCTCGCCCTGACGCCAGCATTCTCCCTCACCTATTATCTCGCTGCATGATCCCTGGAGAAGTACCCAATCAAGGTCAGTCGGAGTCGGAGCTGCCAATAGGAGATTTAGTCGTTAAGAAGGATAGATAACGATACGCAAGCTCCATTAGCCGCGACGCTATCGCCCCCGAACCGAAAGTGACCCCGAAGAGTTAAGCTTTCGTGACGATCACAAGCCGTGCTTCGTTTCTCGCCGTTATCTCACTTTCGCTTAGCTCTATTAAATGCGCCTAGTCAAGTTTAGCCTGCGACCGAAAAAAAATCCCCGAAAACCCAATAGTTACAATTTGAACCCCCACTCTACCTAGACTGCTACTAGAATATCATCACTTGAGGCCCATAATTTAGTCCATAAAATGAAACTACTTTTTTTTCGAAAAAAAAGGAAAATGAATAAAGATTTTTCGCAGTATGATTTAAAATACCAGCTGTTAAATTGATCGCGCGTCTTAAATATTGGCTTCGCAATAGTTGAATTCCTACTGAACAATAGGCCAAGAATATCTTACAAAACTGAGCTGTTCCTAAAATGAACCATGTAAGTCCTTGAGGTTAATTTAGCCCCCCAAAATAAAACGAATTTAAATGGCAACATTTTTTCACCCCAAATTCGACTTTCAACTACAATTAGTTTAACCCTTTCGCGGGGCAGTGAACCTGCTCACCAAATGGGGTAAATGAGTTAACGTAGGCCCCGAGGAGGTGAACGTTGCGTCTATGTAGCTCTGATCTTCACTCAGTAATCTACGGAGGGCCTACAAAATCATCGTTGAAATTCACACGCAACAAAATTCACCCCACCGGTTTACAGTGAACAACAAAATAACTTTACCAGTTTAACCCACTACCACCCAGTGATGCCGTTAGGAAACAAAAAAAAGATATTTTAGAAGATAATTTCAGTTCAGCAGTGTCACAATTTAAAAAAAAAAAACCCTCTGGTAACCAGAAATTGAATTATTTAGGTATTTTCCCAAGCTTAAAATTGCGTTTCAATGGAAAAGAATCCTTCCGATTTTTCTTATTTCACTCCAAATACTTTGGAGCAGTTACCCCGGTATGGGTTAAATGACAGTTTAAAAAAATATCGAGTTTCCGACATCTGCGTGTGACCCCCCCCCCGGTAAATCCTTTGAATTATTAAGACGATTTATAAAAAGTACACAAGCGTAGGTAAGGTTAAGTCAGGTTCCACGTCTTGCTCCGACATGCGTTACCTTAAGTCTCACCGCGCTACTCCGCTCGCGCCGAAAGGTGTACAATAAAAGGTAGGAAATCACTGTTTCAGACGCCTGCAGTTCTCTCGGTGCGTTGATCGTCGAGTAATTAGTGTTAAGAAGAAACCGCAAAAGGCGAAGAATGAGAAAATGTCAAGCTTATCTTATCTGGGTGACAGATCTTTAGGGCCCTTCACGTGGTCGATTCACATCACACACCCCTTTTCTCACAGTGGGCTGGCCCGCGCCGCCGCGCCGCTGGCGAAGCAACCCTTTGACAAGCCCGTTCCAGTCGGGCAAGTGTGAGAAATCGCACCATCCCAATACGGAAAGGTACTTCAAATCTTGCTAAATAGAGCGCTTGCCCTCAGGGGTTCCTGATAAGTACCATATGTAAATATTTGGTGGGTCCGTCGGTAAACTCGATAGATATGCCACTCAGGAGAATCCAAGGCATCTCTGGAGGGTTAGCAATGAACCATTTCTCAAGAAGGAAGAACAAAAAGAAGAATATTTTGATTTTTTTCTTAACTTCAAAGAAAATATGGGATGTCATGACTTCATACCTTTTTCCAGCGTTGTATAGATTCATGATCTTGAATAATTGAACAAGTTTCCTTCGAAGTGTTCTCTTTAATTTGAGAAAACATTCACCCCCTCTTTAGTCGACTTTCATAACCTCACTTTTTTCTCCTCCTAAACGGGGAGCGAATGTTCTTTCAAACCAGGGATTATTTCGTGGATTACTCATGAAAACATGAAGATTATGAATCTATACAACGCTTAGAAGAGTTCTGAAGTCATGGTATTAGATATTTTCTCTGTAGAGAAGGAAAAATCAAAATGTTCTTCTTTTTGTTCTTCTAGCTCGAGAAATGGTTGATTCGTGCACTCGACTGAAAAAAAAAATGTCTTGATAGACACGGACGTTCATCCTTCGACGCGTTAAAGCGTACATTTGTTAAAATTCAGTTAACAGTTTGAGATGTTTGGCGTGCGTGAAGATATGAATTTGACAGTGATATTCGTCAGCAAAAAATAAGAAAAAAGATTTTTTTTAAAAAAAGCAAGACTTACGAACAGAGTTTCGTTAAATGAAGTCAATTACGTTATTATACGGGCAGTTAAAGCTGGGTTAGGTTAAGTAAAATAGTTTTGTCTGGATTCTATATTTAGCTATTGTAGACTTCTCGAACGGAAAAATTCCACCGGAACTTCCACACCAAAACATGACATTGAAAAACTTTCTCTTAAGGAAATATTTATAACGCTTAAAAACTTTCATACTGAATGAAAACTCTCTCCGGAAAACTTCATTTCTAAAAAATATTTCCACATAGGAAAATGTTCACATGGATAGAACTTAATGCTAGAAAAACATTCACGAAAGAAGAGCTTCCATAAAAGAACTTCCACGTCGAGGAACCTCAATAATGAACGTCTTGCATAGGAAGCTTCCTGCTGTAAAACTCCTTTTTGGAAAAAAATCTACTTGGAAGTACTTAAATCTCAGTCTGGGAACTTCCCCGTCGAAGTTCGTGCATCTGTAGGACAGGTCATGATGTGTGCCCCAAGGAATGGCACGCTGAGTGCCACCCTAACCCAAATCTGTTGAAGCTGCAACAATGTCTCCCACTTAAGCAACAATGCAGGCCACATACCTTGAGTGAGGGGTGTCTACCAGCAGGGGGCGCCTCTCAACAAACGGTTTTGCATCCATTGTATCGCGAGGTCCGACGCTTGCCTCGCACACATAATATTTGTTTGGAAATGAATCTGAGCCGGAATAATCAAAGCTTCCTTAGTGCTCGTTTAATAAACATGGCTCCGCACAATGCTATTTAACAACCTTTAAAAACTGATTATTCACGGAATTTCAATGGACTTAAGAGATTTACATCATGTTGGCTGAAGCAGAACGGCATGTTTGTGGAAGATATATAAAGGATGAACGGAAGAATTGTTTGGTAGCAACAAAATTTCGGAGAGCAAATAAGGTCATTTTGCTGCTACTTAAAAACATGATGCGTAATTACGCTAATTAACCCTTAAGCGGAATTTCCTATGCAACATACCTATCGCATATCAAAAGCCGCCTCTATATTGAGCTACTTACCGCGTTTTATCAAAATCGTTAGAGCGGATTTCGAAAGATCTGCAAATATGCCAAAACATCCCCTAATAAACTACCCTCCATTGTACCCCTTATTACACAAAACACCGAAAAACCGCATCTCTGTCCTTGTCTTTTCCCATATCCAGAGTTTCATCGTAATCCCGCTTGTAGGTACTTTCGTCTCCAGCAACCGTCACAGAGTACCCACGGCATTAAAAAAAACTTTTTCGGACTCCTGAGACATCAAAACGTGAAGATTCATTTCAGTCTCGACATCACTTTTTTTTCCACGATGACAATACTTTTCCTATCGGGAAAGTAAAAATTGTTGTCTAGTAACGAAACGCACTGTTGGAGATCTTGAACTTTTTGTTGCCGAGACAAAATGATTTAAGGTCCCATTTTTGACAAATACTTCCGTTGATGTGACAAAATTCTTAATCCAAGGGGAATCCAAAAATATGGTCGAGGGTAAAAATTACTGCTTACAATACAACGTAAATTTGAAAGGAGAGAATTTTCGCCTCATGAACGTTTCCTTGATTCGGTAAAATCTCAGACTACTCCAACATTAATAATCACTTTTCGTGAACGGCCACTGGTTCAAAAAAGGAGGTCAAAAAAACTCGATTTTTTGCACGATGCCAATACTTCCGTGGGACATGGAAGTAAAATGGGGTCGAGAGCCAAATCAGCAAACATATGAGTTATGACGGCAGCTCCCCGCAAAAATTCGATGCGAAACCGAAAACATAGGCAAGCATTTGCATCTGTTGTTAACTACGTCAGGCTAAATTGCGCTGTGATAAACTGTTTCCGGTCTTCACCCCCATTATTTGATGGCGATTTGGCAAACATAAGAAAGGGAGCTATTTGGTCAACTGCAACAGTCACGGAGGGTGAGAGGGAAGATGCCGAAAAAAAGGATGGAGGGGGGAATTCGTCGAACAAGCATCTCATTTGTTCCGAATGATTGCAGATCTAAGTGTCTCGTTGAGGGGGGCGGTGGACGGTCTACACCACAGCCTTTCTTGCGAACGACCAAAAATTGACCCTCCCGCGGAATTCGGCAAGGCCTGAGCGGCGCGGCGCGTGCCGGGGACCGGGAGCCGCGCTACTCGCTGATAAATGCCCTTTTATTCGGGCAATCTGTTCTCCGCGTGGCAAACTGCCACAAATAAACATTTCCTTGACAATGGAGAATCCGACAACACAGCTCCTCTTTCACAACAGAGATAGCGTGTCATTTTCTTTCGTTTCCCATAAAATGAGTGCTTCACCCGTATGACGCGAAATATAAAGTCAAGGGCATAAATGATTAACAGTGTTTTTTTTTTATTTTTTTATTTTTTCGATTTAAGTTGGAAACAGAGTAGAAATAAACTGAAACGCGTGAGCGCCGCACTCTTAACACATTAGCACTACCAACACAAATTGGTAAAAAAAAATTACCAAACTTGTCTCGATAAGACAACGGGAAGTTGGTTAAAAATTAGCAAATCACGAAACCTGGTCGGTCCGAACAGGATACTTTTTACAAACGAAGTGGCTATTCGCCCACCTCTCCCATATAAAATGTATTAGGTTTGGGTTCCGTGCGTTCAAGTCACCCCCATTTAAATTGCTTGACGTGCGTTCAAGTCTCCATGTATTTTTGCGCCGACGGGCGAATAGCCACGACCTTTTACAAACACCCCGCCGGTGAGTCTAAGAAAAAACATGTAAAAAATACAAAACTTGTCAGCCATTTATGCCTTACATCTTAAATGTGTGGAGCTCCTGGGCGGCATTGCTTCGCATTGCGCTGATTTTCCGCCCACAGCTTTTTCCAAACTCAAATACCTTTTTTAATAAATATTTTTAAAAAGATTTTCCTAAGAATTTTGATTTTAACTAACAAATGATATCATTTACTCAAAAAAAACAACAACAAAAAAAAACAAACTTTATTTTGACCGACATTTTTTTTGGATAGGTCTTGAGAGAAATGAGATAAAGCTTACAGAGTCCATAGACTTGAACATAACGAACTTCTATTAGCTAATGACTCTAGTTCTGTTTATATTAATACTTAGTCCTACGAAGTGACTCTAAACGGAAGTTCTTTGACACATAAACTACAACCTATCGTAATTTCTCTCCACATCCAAAAGAATTTATACCGGTAGTACTCCCACATCACGCGAAGTCATGTAAGAACATTCTTCCCGATATTCACACGTATGCAAACAAAATATATCAAGTAGGCCTGCCTACCTTTGAACTCACGCGTTGACCTGATTTTCACATAAGATAAGGCTAACTTTTTGATCCCGCATCTCCCACACGCGGAATCTTCCTCTAATTATTTTGTGTTAAAAAATAAGAATTAAAATGTAACCTGCATTTTTGAAAGTATGTTTTCTTTTTTTTCTTTCTTTTTTTACTTTAATATAAAAAGTACAATGTGAACATAAAAATGGCGCTATTCAATTTATAGACGGTGTGATTTTCCTGCAATCATTTATTTATTTACTTATTATTTTTCGGTTTTACGGAATGATCGATCTTTGTTCAGCTTATCGTAAGATAGACTTCAACAGAATATTACAGTGGCTAAGCGCCAAAAACTAACGTAAAGTCATATCCGTAGAAATATTTTTTAGAGAAAGCAGTTGCAAAATATTTGATGTAGCGTGGTCTGCCTGAGCGGAACATGAGTGATGGGAATTGGTGTTCTTGTCAGGGGCAATTATTAGGGTGGAAGATGTGGACTACCTTTCCGCTCAACTTTGGTGTGAAGTCAAGTGCATCGACGATTGCATGTAGACTAGATGCGAGACAAAGGGGAGGAGACTTGAGAGTGAGACGAGGAGCGGTGCGACACTGGCGAGACGTCGAAGGCGACCGACCACAAGGTGTTTTTAGGCTGTGGATGACCACGGACAAAGAGAGGCCATTCCGTCATTTGAATGCGCGAAACCGCACGACGCACCAGGCAGTCGCTTGCATTTCGAAATGGGCTAAATGCAGTCACTCCAAGCGATGCAAATACCATTATCTGCGGGGCGCACATTTCAAGGTCACCGCAAGTATACAGTCTTGCGGTCTGTCCTCGAGTGGTGGGAACTCGCTCTTGTTAGCAGAGTGCCCATATTACGCAAAAATAAACTCGGCTCACGCGTTTTTTTCTCGTTTTTTTTTCGGATAGGGTTGCTTTTTTGCTCACTAAATATTCAAATTCAACAAAATTTTCTCAGAAAATTTTCCAATTCAACAAAACCGCTCTGCAGAAAATACCCTGCGAAATCGAATTTGGTTATTTTTTCACGTTTTTACATAATTGCTGAGAAAAGTTAGCCTTTTTTTTTTCTTTTCTTCAAAAATATTTTACTATTTTTTTAAATGAATGTTCATAGTGATAATTTTACACAAAAACGGGAATAAAAACAAGTGTTTAAAATAAAAAATAATCGGAACCATTTTTTTCCTCACAGGCGGTTCCATATGAACAGAATGAGAAGAAATAATATTACTCGATGTAACTAAAGAATGTATTTTATGTTACGTAAGCGCAAAAGTAAACGATCAAAATTTTTCAAGATTGTCTCACGGATAAAAATATCCTTGTTTCGGGTACCATATTTGGGCATGCAGATGTAACGAAATATTATTCTGGCCCGGTTTCAAGACGGACATAATAGCCACAGACCAAGGAAAAAGATCGGCGAGAGATTTTCAACGATGTTGCCAGATCTTGTGAAGTTGCTAAAATTAGCCGTATTTATTTTTTACTCTGCCGTATACAATCTGGAAAATAATACTATATCCTATTGGAACTACCCCGTATCAAGCGCTTTCCAAAAAGGCATCATTTCAACAGATATCTCTGGCAGTTTTAGAGGAAATCACGATAAAGGCGATATCGTTAGATCTGGCTACATTGCTTTCCACTAACTGTAAGATGGCTATGATTGGTATCGGAAAAAGGGTTTACCTTAATATCCTACACAAGCATAAGTAAGTGTCCATAGCATATATTTTATCGGCGTCTTTGTGAAAGAACTCGCACATATCCTCTCCTCATTTGATGTACCTCCTTGGGATACAATGAAGTCATTACTTTAATTATAATGGCAAAGTGGTCAGCCGAAGAACAATGTAGAAAAGGCGACTTGATTTTGACGTGAAACTGAGATTCCTGGCTGTACAATCGCGCGATTTTCGAGTGGTTGTTACAAATGTAACAATACTCCGAAAGCTTGGGACACAAAGAACACAACAGTCGCTGGGGGTTCCAGAGTGAGCGAGAACCACAAGAAGGAATTCAAGTGTGAGTTCATGGATATAGGGGAACACTTTCGTATTGCTTCTTGAGTGTTTCCTTTGCACAATATCATTGGTAAATTACAGGTTAATAGCCCGCAGATTAACATTGCAGATTGTAACAATTCAGCACTTAAGTAGGCCGCCGCGCCGGTAACACACTTCTCAGGGTCGAATAAAGCATCTCACGCTCACGATACACAAAAATATACACTGTAAATGAGAAAGGTGGAATTTTTCATCTCTTGTGATCAAACTTAAGCTGAACTGACAAAGCCGACAGACGCAACATTTATTCCAAGATGATTTTATAAAAAAAAAAAATCATCGGTTTTTCATCCGTTGATTGACATGATTTAAGCCAAATCTGCTGAACTACTAGTCGTTGTCACAAGATTCGTAGCTAAAACTTTAGAGATAAAGTCCAATCTGAGCAAATGCAAAAAAGCTGCAATATCTCAATACGGTAATAATTTTCGGCCAAAACTTATTTGAATGAGCCAGATTTTCACAGAAAAAAATCGAGTTCTTGTTAACTGGATTTCACAATTACTCAAAAACTCGACTTCCCAAAATTTGCCTTTTTTTATGTGGCCTTTTTGTTTGATTAATTCAATTTTACTGCTTCATCGTGTAGATTTACGTTGTGAACTAATATACTTTCAAAAATGTTTCTACATAATTTGAGAATGATATAAAATAATAAATGCTTTCAAAAATGTTTGTATATGTTCTTTGAAAAGGATATAAAAATAAGTGATATCTGATACGTAATTAGATGATTACCGGAAAACCGTTTTCTACACTTTTGGAGTATCGTATCAAAGAGCCTGTTGAGTCGATGCAAATTGTTGCAAGAATACTTGCATTGAGGATTAGAAGCAGCCACCGGTTTCACAGATTCGGATTCGCAAAATTGATCTGCTGACGCTTTCCTGTCGCCGATATCGGCCAACAACTCGCGTCGTAAAGTACGCAAAGGCATTGGCACCAATTCACTTGGAAGCCAACAGCAGTTAATCCGCTGGAATCCGACTCAAGATTGCGATCAAGCTATTCCGACTTGTTAAATAACTGCCTCGCTTAAAATTCAAGTTAATTTCCACAAAGGTGTTGCTGTCACCCATTCTACGAACGCATCCAAAATTATCCTGAGCGACAAAAAATCACAGACTTTCGGATTCGAGCACGTGTTACCTTTTGCGAAGAGCAGAAACCCAATTTCTCTTACTAGTTCAGCTTCGCAAATTTACAGTAAAGAATCAAACTTTATTCAAAGTACGTTACGCCTTTGGAAAAACTGGGTAAAACAATAGCCAGTCTTAAGTCGAAAAAAGTATCAGCAGCGAAAAAAAAAAACGATTTTGATCCTTATGTGACAAAATGTGGCGAAGAAAGGGTTGAAAGGAAAGTTGGGGAGAGAGGGGAGCCTTTTGAGCGCTGCCTTTTCTCTGTTCCATCAACCAAATCCTATTTGATCGTTTCTGGTTGGTTGGCGGCGGTGGTCCTTTAATTGCACTTTCTTTTGTTTACTCTTGTGATCGCAGCGCTCGGGACAGCGACGGTGTCGTGACCAACTCGCGTAGGGTCATGCGACCAAGTCGACCAGTGCCGGCAAAAAAAGGGCAGCGATTAACCGCTAGTTCAACTCTTTGTGTTTAACTTGGATAAATAAAAAAAATAGATTCATTCGCGTAAAAATTGAGTAGGAAAGATGACAGTGCATAAAAGGGTGCCCATGTCAGGATAGCTAAGAGTAGGTTACCTATGCCTAACTCCGCTCTAAAGGTAGGTTACTAGGGTAAGTGACCATATTTTGAACCAGGTTTCAGGTTTTTAGCTCTGGCAACTGTATTAATTGCAATACTGGGGCAATTAAACTACCGATTGATAGGGCGGACCCTCCCCTATTTGTACAAAACTGGTTGTCTTTGAGATAGGCTGCGTCCAGGAGAAATATCAAATGAATTTAAGGCATCCAAAATGGCTCAAAATAGGGACCATGACCATAATTTGAACCACCCTTCAATTTTATCCATATTGACAAATTTTGTTAAAAAGAACACAAAACGTATATTCTCAAGCACAAAAAGTCTGAAAAATATTCAGAAAAGAAAATAGGGGGGCGGGGTTCAATTCAGGGCTATGACCCTATCTTGAACCAATCGCAAATTTCGCTAACTTTGGCCTACTTTCGACTAAGGCAACCTGAAATAAGTCGCAAAAGAAGATGTCAGTAAATTTTGCGGTCATATAGGCCTACTGCTCGTAGAATGCTCGGCCTTGATAATTTAATGTTAAAGAGTATTGATGAGATAAGTTTTTTTTTCCTTGAAATGCGATTGAAATTCTCCCGATGTGGTAATTCGAGCTTTGTCTCCCCACAAGTGGAGAGAATATGTCTGGGTGTAAAATATAGGCCTGAATCGAGCGATGGGCGGAGCCAAAGTGTGAGGCGCCGGCGCTACGCCGTCACCTCGCATTGTGATTGGCTGAGCCCTGGAACAGCTCGTGACAACCGTCGAGTTCCCACCTGGGAAACGACCAAAATGCTTCCTGTCCCCACGAACATCCAATACAGATTTTATTTACCTGTTTTTATCAAAGGAGCCCTATACACAAAAGGAAATGGATAATTTCATCATTCATCGAGAGAACTGTAGCATTTTTTGTTTGGGCTCGGTAGAATACTCTATTGATTTAGGTATATATAGATTAGCAATATCAAAACCAACAACGCTTTAACAAAAGTTCACCTTACACTTGGATACGGGGTGACTTTGTTCTAACTTTAACTTCAATGAATTACTTTCCAGATCAAATTTATCTCTTCTTGAATGCGAATACTGTATAACTTAAAAAAAAGTATAGCACTGCACACCCACGTCTACCTCTGACACACGATGCATTTCAAATATACTCATACACACTGCGGACATGTTTCTACCTCTCCTGCTTGTTTAGCAAACAACTTGTATCAATTTTCCAAAATTCAACTACCGGTATGAAAGTCGATGGTTAAAAAAGTAAAGCCATAATACAGTAGTTTGAGGAAGGTTAAATGTTATTTCAAGGTTGAGTCCTTAATTCAGGCAAAGTTGAGGCCACATTTCTGCTTAAAATATACACAGTACGGGAAAATTCTGGTCGTTGAGAAAATATTTGCCTTTGAGAACCGTCCGCTGGGCTTAAATGGGTTAAATGAGCTCCAAGTTATGATTTGTATTGTCGTAAGCTACAGCAAGTCTAGCGCCATCATCCTCAACGTAGCAATTATTTTCCGCTAAAGCTTTTGAATTGAAAGTTTTCTCGCATTCTCTGGGCAGCAAGCAGGCAACCGCGCTAAACAAAATCCCAATCCCACAAATTTTTATATTAAATGTGACATAGTTGATGCTAACTGCTGACAATTTCGTAATCAAGATTAAGGCAAAGTCTGCTGGCTCAAAGTCTGCGTTGTAGTGACACAAAAGAGGGACTCACCCCGGCAACACGAGGCCATCCGGAGGCTGACCCATACAAAGCAAAGTCTGTTTTGCGTTGAAATGATAAGCAGCAGGCGAAGACGGAGTTGGCCGTGACAAGAGCCAAACCGAGCCGAACCGAGCCGAGTCGGGCCAAGTCGAGTCGCGTGAGGCGAGGCGCAGGTGAAGACGATCCAACGCAACGATAACACTAAGTAATTATTAAGGAGCTGGCTCCCTTTGATCCTCAATACACTTTGAAGGACTTAAGATAGTTCGGCCAACTGGAAAATTTAGTTGCTCGGGCTCAGCTACGAGTATACCGGGATTTCTTACACTGTCAATTTGAATCGATTAGTCCCTGGAGATATTATATTGTAAGGAATTGGAAATGTTGAAATTGTTGTTTAAAGATATTTTTGGGGGTAAAAATTTCGCGAAATGATAATTAAAAGCTGATTAATTACTTGTTTGGTAAAAGTTAAGGCCACGTTTTGACTTAAATAAACACACCTACGATATGGGATCCTCGTTGTGGAGCATATATTAACCGAAGTGACTATTCACACGCTGCCCCATTTAAAATGTATTAGGTTGGTTCCCGTGCTTTTAAGTCACCTCTGATTTAAAATGCATTAGGTTAGTTTCCTTGCGTTCAAGTCTCCGTTGTATCAACATAAGCGTGCGAATAGAAATTGCCTATATTTAAAATGGACAGCCCCGTTAGGATCGGACGGGTTAAAAGTTGATTTTTCTGCTAATGCGTTTTACCTACCGCGGCTAAGCCGAGCGGTGCGCGACAGGCATTCAAACTAATTTTGTTAACCTAGGCTTGCGGTCGCTAAAGCCTGGTGCGAATTACGTCCCGGCGGCAATTAAGTTTACTGTTGCCGAAAAATAAGCGGCGTCGGGTTTAGCGACAGCCGAGGGTGGCTGAATAAGCTAACAGAAGTAACTGTACCCTCTAAAATTTCAGCAATTATTCCAAAATGTCCTCTTTTATGCCAAAGGGCTGTTTTGGACCTGTACGCAAATATATAAACGACAAAATTCTTTACACAATCCTATTATTTTAATTTATATTTTAGAAAAAAAAGTCATTTCTATTCGCACGTCTATGTTAATACGAGAGAGACTTGAACGCACGGAGACCAGCCTAATGCATTTTAAATGGGAGGTGACTTAAACGCACCGAAACCAGCCTAATACATTTTAGGCAGCGTCTCAATAGTCACTTAAAAAAAATATATATATCTTGAGTAAAAAAAGGGGGGGGGGGAATAAAATGGTTCCCCACAAATATTTCACAAAATCAAGCGAAAAATAATGCTCGCTAATACCATACAAATCAAAGGGCGCAAACTGGTCGATGAAAATACTCGTAGTCTAGGCCACACCATAGTCGCACAAATGTTTTCTGAACTGACATGTTTTCCTGAAAATCGCTGGACCCGCTGTGCGACATGCCACGCTCTGCCACGCCGGAGACCTCCCATGAATGGTTTGGCTTTCCGACCTGACAGAGAATAGGGCTCCGCGAGCGGATTCAAGGGGCTGATCGGTGATGTAATCGGGTTCCGATTGTGCTGCAGCACAATTTTGTGCATCAAAAGTGTCCCACGGCCAGATTGACTTATTCATAACGGGTTGCTCTGTTTGGGTGTCATCTTGACAGTCGCATGCGGCGGGGGCGGTGTGATGATGTATTACGGGTTGCATCGGTGGCGGTTGCGGCACTACATCGCCGTTGCGGCACTGCGCGGCACTGCCAGGGAAACAAGCCGCTCAGGAGGCATGGGAACTCGCATTGATTTCCTCGACGTGGTAAACACTGATTGACGGCAACACTAAATCAAATCCTCGATGGAACTCAGCTAATTCAGCGAGGGAGTTCCATCAGAAGTACACGCTTAAAAACTTACGTGTTGGCATTGAAACTCGCAATCAACCCATAACAGCCCAAAACATTTGGAGTGAAATTTAGCTTAAGAAAAATTCCAAGGCTTTTTCCCATTGAATCGCGCAATTTTAAGCTTTGGAAAATGCCTAAATTATTAAATTTTAGATTTCCAGAGGGATGATACAGTATTTTACTTCCATGTCAATGGAAGTATTGGCATCGTGCAAAAAATCGACTTCGAGATAAGACCGGATTTGGGATGTACAACCCCCAAAACGGCGAGAAAAGTGGTTTTGGACAATCCGT
>Ga0058701_10002090_pt1 | contig 14868 bp, 9 predicted proteins | sample AgamicOrMae_FD_97039 | JGI IMG/M metagenome (GOLD analysis project Ga0058701, IMG submission 97039) | Agave microbial communities from Guanajuato, Mexico - Or.Ma.e | ecosystem: Host-associated > Plants > Phyllosphere > Phylloplane/Leaf | place: Guanajuato, Mexico | collected 2012-06-04
AGAATTGGATATGATATCAAGATCGCATACCCATTAATTGAATACGGTAAAAAATTTAAACCCTAAGAGTCCAGATTCCATAACCAGAATTGGATATGATATCAAGATTGCATACCCATTACTTGAATACGTCAAGAATTTAAACCCTAAGAGTCAAGATTCTATAACCAGAGTTGAATGTGATATCAAGATTGCACATCGTACCCAAAGATTCCAGATTCCATAACCTCAATATATCAAGATTGCATAACCCGGGGTCGAGATTTAATACTCTGTTCAAGATCTTCATGCCACCTCTCTTCAGTTACCAAGGGTGCCAACCAAACCGCAAATGCACCGTTAAAATATACTCATAATAAAACACTTTAAAAAATGGAGCACCTTTGTAATTTTAGGCACTATGTTTCAGAAGCGCTACTTTTACAATCCTGCGAGTTCGTTCCAGCTACTTCACAAGCTAAAAATATGTGTGCAGAATCATAAATACCCAAAAATATCTTTTCGCGCGCCTTTAGCCTCTCGAAAATAGCCAAAAACTCTACCACATTTCGGCTAGCAACCGCGAATGTCTGCGGCGAACAAAAGAATGTATGATGCAGTACGTTACGGATGTGCGTTAGGATAGAAGTGTATTTTGGTCCCGTGCCAGACTTTATAAATGTACGATGTACTGGTTTGTATCTTTCTATCATCACCTATCGACAAAGTCAGCTCATCTCGGCGTTTAGCGGATGCTTAAGCGGTCAGATAAGCGTGTTGGGACCGGTCAATCATCATTATCATCCAAAAAAAGATCCATTCATACGGTAAGTAGATGGATTTCTGAGGCACTGCGAAAATGAGTCCGTTTTCTTCAAACTGACGGCCAATATTGCTATTTCCAATACAATTTGAAATACCCCGAAAATTTGAAATGGAACATCAATACCTCACTTTCCACCCTAATTCATCGTTCATTGCATTATGGGGATTCACGAAAAACAACAATGTAGGTTTAGTTAACCTATTTTAGGTTAACCTAGATTAGGTTAAACTAGGTTAGAATGATCTACGTTAAGTTGATCAAGGTCAGGTTGATCAAGGTCAGGTTGATCAAGGTTAGGTTGATCAAGGTTAGGTTGATCAAGATTAGGTTGATCAAGATTAGGTTGATCAAGATTAGGTTGATCAAGATTAGGTTGATCAAGATTAGGTTGATCAAGGTTAGGTTGATCAAGGTTAGGTTGATCAAGGTTAGGTTGATCAAGGTTAGGTTGATCAAGGTTAGGTTGATCAAGGTTAGGTTGATTTAGGTTAGGTTGACCTAGGTTAGGTTAACATAGGTGAGGTTAACCAATTTAGATTAATCGAGGTTAGGTTAATTTGGGTTAGATGTTCGGTGAGGTTCACCAAGGTTAGGTTACCCTATTTTAGGTTAACCGCTAATTTCGAGTTTGTAACGCTGTACACTATATAATTACACACCATTCACAACACCATCTTACCGTACGTTAACCTTGGTGAGGTTAGGTGTTTGGCTACTGCCTGGCGTCACTCTTACTCCGAGGCGATCAACCCAGGTTAAGTTAGATTAAGTTACATGCCCTGTGCATATCTGCTCGGTTCGCGGTGATGGATAGACGAAGTTAAATCCAACTCTCCAATTTAAAGAATAAGTTATACCTAAATCAGTTACGTGAGCTCGGACAAACCCGAAACTGACAACGCGCACATCGACTAGGACCCTTAAAAGTTGGTCGTTCTCAGCCATATGGCCCACGGAATGCCTCTTTTCGCAAGCACGCGTGAATTGAATCCTCTAAACAGCAGCCAATTCCAGTCTTTCACTATGATTAATCCTCACATACATCACCCGGCGCGCCTACCTTCCCTTCCTCCCGCAATCTATTAAATCACCTCGTCCCGTCGCTAACTCTTGGCTGCTGCATATACTGTGTATTTCAACGCTCGATTGCTCAAAGCTACTTAAGTGTCGGTAGACCGTTCAGAATCAGTGGAAAATACTTGAAATTTTACGCAAAAATGGGAAACTATTATTTTAGGCGATTTCTTCTAAGAATTCATCCCGACTTTCTTTCCATATAAACTTATTTTTAGCCGACACTAAGTCTTAACCTGTTTTAAGCCAAATGATGCTTCAATATTTTTTGTTTATAAAATTATTAATGATTTTATTTTTGTCAAAAATTCTTATGAAATGTTCTTTTTCGAATGATTAAATTGTTGTTCATAGGCAAAGTTGAAGCCGCACGTTTAGTTAAAAAAAGACATAGTTTAAATAGGAAAATATCTTGATAATTTTTGCTTGGTGAAACTTTCTATTGCGGGATGAAGTGATTACAATTAAGAAGACATTTACTTAACTGATTGCGGAATTAATTTATTTTAATTTTGTCAAAACCAAGAATGTAATCCACTCATGAATACTTACATTTTTACAAAAAAAAATCTCGCTTTAAAAAAAAATCCCAGTATTTGCCGTCTACAAATCAGCTATTAACTTCGAGAGGATCGTATTCTGCTATGTTTTGAAGGATGCGATATCTACTGTGTTTTAGGTCCGCCCTTTGACAATTCATAAACGAGGTGACTATTCACACGCTGCCCCATTTAAAACGGATTAGGTTGGTTTCGTGCGTTCAAGTCATCTCCAATTTAAAATGTATAAGGTTGGTTTACGTGCAATCAAGTCTCCCTTGTCTTAACACAGGCGTGCGGATAGAACTGACCTTTCATAAAAGTCTACGATTGGCGATAAACAGCCACCTAGGTTAGGTGCACCGTGCCTCGCTTCACTCTCACGCCGCTCGCCGACGAGAAGTACAATACAAGCGGTTGCAGAAGCAACCTTAAGAATTTTACACAGTCGCCACCCGTTTACCCACACAAATCAGCCAACCTTGACCTTTTGTAAACCCGGTGACTGAATCGATTGTCATGAACTCATTTTTGTTGTCTAATATTTAGTCCATGGACGAAGATATTGGCAGCCCTGAGAGGACTGCAAGGTAACCTCCCTCATCGAGGCCAACCCGCGACTTTGTTGAACCAACGTCAAGCAAAAATAGAAGGCTGTGCTTACGAACACAAGGACCGCAATACGACAGGCACCGCCTCCGTTATTCCAAACCTGATTGGCGGACGAGAAACGAGAGAGAGACAGAAAGAGGAGTGCACTGAGAATCGTGTTCACCTGGTTGGAGCTTCATCGAATCGTGTTTAAGAAATACATTTTTTCATTTTTGAAGAAAAAAAATTGAGGTCTATTTTTTTTTCATTTTTTTAAGGTATGGTATTTTGGAACAGAATAAAATTTTCCATGTGGTGCGAAATCAGCGCCAAACTTGGCCATACACATTCGTAAACAGCTTCTTGAAGACTCACTATTTTTTTGTTTTTGTTGTTATACCCCTTTTATATGAAGCGTAGGAGGCACTAAGCTTTCTCCTCAGCGGCCTGATTGTGATTTCACACTGTAAAAAGAAAATCTTAAATTCAGGTGCAACAAAAGTCAAATGTCTGATCTGAAAAAAATTCAGTCGAATTACGCTCTGAACTTCAGACAGAGTTCTTCATATCTATAAAATTCTTACTTTAAGAACGATGCAACTAAAATTCTGTGAATATTTGAACTTTTTTTTTGTTTTTGTTTTTTTACTTTTGTTGCATCTGAAATTAAGATTCTCTTTTTGCAGTGCAGATACACTGCAGATTTGAAAAGCGGAATTTTCTATTTCCGGTGCCCCAACTTCCATAAAAAAAAACGGAAATGACGGCACTGCGAGGCGCCGTAATCCTAACCTTTTTCAACTTACTGTTAGACTATTCGCGGTAGTTTCTACCGTGGATCATCTTAATGAAGTACTAGAACGCAGAGAGGAATTGAAGCAGTATAAAAAGTTCCGCGAACATGGATACCGTAATAGGTATACTTTCATCACTTACTCATGCGACTTTAAACAACGGGTGTTCCCGGATAATCGCGTAATGTTGGCAGTATGTTTTCTCGAGCACGCAAAATATCAGTAGTGAAAGCTGTCAACGTCAAAAATTTTGTTGGGCCATTTCCAATCTTGGCTCAGAGTTAATTCCGTTTCCTGCAAATGTTTCCGTGTGCTGACAAATGACAGCTACACTTATTCAAAACTATTACAATCGTTTATTGCTGATCTAAAGGAGGATACCATTGTTTGAGCGGCGTCTAATAATAGCGCGAGTTTTCGGCGATTTCTTTCGAAACGGGAATAGGTCCGCAGCCAAAGGGTACACGATCAGACAGTAGGAGCGACAAAGACAGGAAAAAGGGAAGTCATTCAAACTGAGAGAGGAAGAGTCAATTACAAGATGAGCAGTCAGTCACACTGTCAAGACAGTACACCAGTGAAAAAAGACAATAACAATCAAGTACTGACCGGAAGTTGTTTTGGGAACCGCATACCTTTTTTTGGTATGAAGGTATACATTTGATTTGGTTAGTTTGAAAGATAGATCTTCACACCCACCAATAAGACTATCCTTTAATGGGAGTAACAAAATGGCCCAAAGAGATGCCCATTGGTCTGTACAGCTATTCAAAGGTTTATCGCAAAAACGAACCTTTTTTGGGGTAACTAAATGCATGAAGGTTAAACTAGTTGGCCTATGGATATAATATACTTTCAAAGGGGTCTCCCTGTGATTATTTTTTTTAAAACCACTGTCCACTGATATCTGGCGAATGTCCAGGTATCCAGAAGTTGGTAATATTCTGCCGAAATCAGACAGATACTTTGGTAATTTTTCTCTTGATATCCGTTTAATATACCGTTGACAGCCCGCTAATATCCTTGACATCCTGGTATCCGTTAGATTTTTAGCGAGGTTTTGCCCCTTGGAAAAGCACGTTATTAAGCAAGAGTGAAGGGTTTGAGTGTAAAAGGAAGATATCAGTGCGTGGGCCTACCTAACCACATGGAAGCTGTTAAAAATTGTAATAAATTAAAATATTTAATAAGAAAAAAAAATATTTGATAAGAATAAAGAAAGACCCTGGGCGGAGAAGTGCAAAAGCGAAAGCGGTCAGCAAGCGAATTTCCTAAACTCCGCCCCCCCATCGGGCAGCCAGCCAAAAAATTACTGCCTCCTTCCTAACGAAAACAGAGAGCGAAAAGTCAAGAAAATGGAAGGATGCTCCCATTGTTTCACGCAGGGAAGAGTACAAATGATCAATGCCAACAAAGTCCTCAGTTTTCGTAACTTTGATTTGCAAAAGTGGTGTTGTATGCGCGTATTTCTACAGCTCAGGGTTGTTTGATACACAGATGAAATTACGCAAAAAAACGGGTTTCTTGCGTAATACACAAAGAATTAAAAGATAATTTGTAATTTTTACAGGCTGCGGGTTTAATCCAAACATGATTGTGTTTCTAGAAACTGTTCGTTAATTTGACGAGCTTTAATTTTGCTTTGTTAAATGCGGTAAATGGAATAGGAGCTCCTAAGGGTGCAAGATGCCCACTGGTTTTATTACGTTTGGAGAAATTCCGTCAGGTGGAAATTGGGGTAGCAAAACGCTAGGCAAGAAGAGGTTTAAATATTCTTGGAGGCTGGATTAGGCCTGAAGAAAGAAGGGATTGGCTTAAAAGAGGTTGGGTTAAGGTAAGGTTGTCTTAAAAGTGCGAATGATTTTTCTGTGATAAAATATCGCACATCAAACAATTGCTTTTTGTCAGGACTTCATTCTACTCAATGAGAACTTACCCAAGATACTATGAGGGCATAGTCTAACCTCCCCATCGATTTTTCCGTTCCCTCGAGCTTTATCACCACGCTATATAGGCCTGCATATCGTTGACCCTAAGGGACCTTTAACGATTTCGTCGTAAGCATTCTGAAAGTGGGTCCGAATGAACCACACACTTCCCTGGAAGATAATCATTTTAAAAATGAGCGTTTGCGGAAAATGGCGGTGGACAAGTTCTCAATTTCTTTTCCGCCGCCCCGACAAAACGGAAAACTGGAGACGATAGAGGCAATGTTCCGAGATACCTGTTCACAGACATCTGTTCTTTTCAGACAGGCAAACAATAGAATATGGATTCTTCTTCACAGACTTTATTTCTGGACTCCTTTCAATCCACGGCATACAGATGCAGTTCACTGCATTTGCCTATCTGCATCTTCGGCCTTCTACTCTAAATTTGAATCAGTGAGAATCTAAGATTCAGTGAAAATTCACCGAATTTCAGTCAATATAGCACCACGAAAAAAATCAGAGGAGAACTCCGAACAAAATATATAGCACCACTGAAAAAATTCAGGTGGTATATGGACAAATTCAGTAAATTTTCACTGAATATCAGAGACTTTTAGTGATTCAAATTAGGAGTGTTGCATCATGCGAAATATGCACTGAAGCTTTCAAGTAATTTTTGTATGTCGTAAGCCCCTACATCTTTTTATTGACGTTTCATCGATAATTGAACAATCATTACCACCTCTCGTCATTTTTACAAAATTGAGAAACAAAAGCTGCTCTTGAAAATTTTCTTGCACACAATTTAATAACTACGAAATCCACTTTTTTATTCTTAAACGTAGATTTCACTTAATTTAAAATGACAATTTAAGATAAACGTATAACAATTTTTGTCGTGATTTATGATGGATTTTAGAAATTTTTCACAATATTTTCTGAATGTAACTTTTTTCGTTTCAAAAGGTCACGTTTTCCCTTCAAAATGAAATTTCGCAAGGTTTCATCATATTGTACAGTCATGTTAGATTTCGCGCCCTGACCAAAAACTATAATAGCTCGATCGAGAACCACTAGATATCTCCCATCATGAATGTCTTTTATCACCTTCGAGCTCAGCTCAATATCAGATCACTAATTAAGCGTTCATCGACAGATTAAAAGTTAAGCGCGACTTGGCCCACGCCGGGGAATATGACAACACTGATTTTGAGTAAGGCGGTCTGAAAGTGAGTTGGAAATCGTCAAGGCCTCGACTTTGGGACAAAGTGTACGACGGCAGGTTAGAAATAATTGAACATTGCGAACTTTGTCCAATAGTGCACGCTTAAAATAGACGCAGTAAGCAGCCAACATATGGTGGCTCATGGCACACTGCCTATTTTTGCTAGCTTCGCAACGCTTGTGGAACAAAATTATACCTTTTCTTACTGACGCATCAATGCGGAAAAATGAAGTATTTTATCCGGCTCCTATAAGCCTGACACCAAACATAAATGCATTAATTCACAGGAGCATTTAATGGAACAGGCACGTGTTAGTAATTAAACAGATTTAAATCGCTCAACTGAATAATGCCCAGAAAAAAACTTGAAGAGTTGTAACTGATCTTTTTTTCTTTAGAATTTCTGAAATAGTAATCACAAAATGGCCAGATTTTGCTTTATAGGGAAAAGTGAAAGGTCACGTTTTTTGTACAAATTCTGTTTCCAATGGTTTTTCACAGTTTTTCAGGAAACTCTCTACATTTGAATCAATGAGTGTCGCGCTCTGAGATTCAGTGAATTTTCACTGAATCTCAGATACTCTCACCGATTCAAAGTTTTAGTGAAGTAAATACTGTTTTGAGTTTAGTATTACATTATTTCCTTACCGACACGATGTTAATGTTGATTATGGCACCCACCTGAAACAGAAGAAAAATGGAAGGTCAATAATGATACATTGCATTTAATAAAGGTGATAAATCATTGCAAAAATAAGGATAAAAAATCTTTGAATCAACCACGTTAAGTCTTTCGTTTCTTTTGATGGAACTGGAATAACGGCACTGCAGTCGCGGTAGGCAACCCGCGCTACACTTGTGTTTCGTGGTTGCCTACGTTCAAATTTCTCCCCTTCGCATCTCACTTTGCGAAACCAGAATGACGATGTTTCAACATACAATCGACAATGTTGGAGATTTATTGTGCTATATAGGCGTTTTAACTGATCATGGCATGGAAATTTAGGCGATCTTGCTCAGGAAGGGATTTTATATTGCTGAATACCATTAGCAATTTTCGGTTTAAATTTAGTAAAAAGGTGTTAAGACAAATTGTTTGACGCACGAATGCGGTCTTATTTTTTATTAAAAAAATAGGAGTTTCGATGATTTATTGTAAAGGTTGAAAAATTTAGGTTTTCTAATTTTTGTAAGTTAAAAAAAAGGATGATAATTCTATCTTTAAATATCTAAACCCACATTGTTCACTATAGACAGCTAATCACGTATTAGTGCATTTAATCATTTCATGATCTAATATTAATAAACACACATAGAAAATTTATAGCTTGTAGGAGAAGAAAAGGGACACTGCATCTTGGCAGATGCATCTTGGGAAAATTTGTGACAAAAAGATATTGTTGACTGAAGGTTGGCAACACTGACGTCAACGCCTCCTATATTTTTAAACGTTTGTTCGTTATCTCAGATCTCAGAAGCTATTCTTTAGGCGCGCCTTCGACCAGGTCGTAAATAACTGTTAATTCTTGTTCTCTCCTTGTTAATTGCCCATCGGGGACAAATTTTGTGTGTACTGCATACTTACACATTTGAAATACGGTAGCGCGTCTCGAGTTTCGCGGTGCGTAGTTTTGACACGCCTGCCAACTTCAATATAATTACTATTGAGCGACATGCTCCTAAAACGTATACCTCTTCTCAACGGCTAATAAGTCAGGGTGGCAAACCTTTCTTCAGAAATCAATTTTATGTTAAAAAAATGAAAAAATGCATGTCGCACAGGGCTGTGCTGCCAACCTTGGAAAGAAAAAGAAAAGAAAAAAAGAAAAATGAAGAAAAAAGAAAAAAGAGGAAAAAAGAAAAAAAGAAGAAAAAAAGAAAAACAAGGAAAAAAGAAGAAATATAGACAGGTTGGGAAAAAATTGCCTAAACTGGGAAAAGTTAGGTTATGTAAGGCTAGTTTCGTTAGGGAAGGGTAGGCTTATGAGAGGATTGAAAATAACAATCCCAGAACAATATTTTAGTCACAACTTCAACATCATTTCGGCCAGCATACCAGCCCAACTCACCAGGCCAAAACTTTTCAGAAGCAGCGACTAAAAAAAATAGTTAATTTGTAAGTTTGATACTTAAAACTCCCTCGCCCACCAAGAGAGCGATACAGCAACCCTTCCGTTGGCTTAACCGAGTGGGAGCGAGATAACACTCTCTACAACTTTTTTACAGTTCATCCTGACAATTTTCACTTCCCAACCGGCAGAGATTAAGGTCGAGAGAGAAAAAGGCGATTTTTGTGATAAGCACCAAGATCTCTGATTAGATTTACGACCTTTTTCTTAAACAAGTGCGAGTTACGCACTGATAATTTTTCCGTCATCTTTCTTATCATAAGATAGGAAATGAGGTTTAAGCGAGCACGGTAATAAAGATTTGCAGAATCAGTGCAGAAAAGATGAGAGTATCGACAGCTGGAAACGTAAAATTGACCTCCTTATTGAGTTAGCTGGGAACCATTTTAAGACAGTCTGGAAGAAAATGCTAACAACCCGGTCTGAGACAAACCGTGACTTGTAGCTCTATGCATTTTTAAAAAAGATTTTTTTTCACCCCGGAATTTTTATTTTGAACTTTCAAATCTCTTTCACGAATCGAACTAAATAAATACAATAAAAACTAAATAAATAAGGTGAGTCCTTCTCTACTGTAAAAAGAGAATTTCAAAGTCAGATGCAACTAAAGTCAAATCACTGGTCTGAAAATTTTTCAGTCCAAACATTTACCGACTTTCAGTTGTATCGTTCTTAAAATTAGAAGTATATAGAAATTAAAAACGAATGTCTGAAAGTCAGTATGTAATCGGACTGACTTTTTTCCAGATCAGTGATTCGACTTTTGTTGCATCTGAATTTAAGAATCACGATTGACAGTGTCTGCTACTTTCAGACTTCGCTCTCAGGATAGACTCGTCAAGGTAGGCGTTGTTTAAATATTCTTTCTAGTTCTTGGAATATGGGGCTCTCCAAAAATACTTCGTTAAGGATACTTTTACATTGGCTTAACGTCTTTTTTCTTAAATCTTCTAACGTCAAATTTATCTTTTTTAAATACCTCAAGCCTTCCCTTTGCGTCAAAATCAGCATTACACGGAAAAAAATGGTTTTATCACGGCAACAAAATTAGGGACAACAAATAATTTGTCAGTTGCTGAAACCAAAAATTTTACTGCAGCAACCAAACGTTTTGTTGATAGAACTAAACATTTTATTCTAACAAAATATTTTTGCTATGCCTATTTTAACATATTATTTTGTTGGTATAACAAAATCTTTTATTCCGTGACTCTGTTTTCTTTACGTGGTCTGAAAACTAAAACAGCTTTGTCGAGGAGCTTTCCTCGTTACAATATACTGCGTTAGATCTATGTGGTTCTTCATCGATAATAATCGCGAGTTTCTGACGGAAGAGGCAGCTGTTACGTCGAACGGACTATAGTAGCGGCCACTTTGATGATGAACAGCAAACGACAAAATGACAGCGTTGATTTTCCCACAGGTGAACAACGATTCAAACACGCAAGTCTCGTAGGCCGCCTCTTGCGCTCAACAACGTTGCCGCCCCGCGTACGACCCAAATTCCATACTCTCTCCTTCATAAAACTTTCCTGACAATAAAAAGGTGGAATTTAGAATCACGTGTGTTCCACCTTAAGCCAAGCGAGGCACAGGAAGGTTGGGTTGGATTAAGACCTATCCTTGCTTAAAACTAAGAGTTTGGCGAAATGGAAAAAAATGACCGATCCGTTTGGACGGAATCAAATTGCAAATAAGACGGAAAAACGCATATGCTCTAAAAGATGTTCGGAAAATGGAGGACAAACTAAAGGACACGGTATCTTGGGGTCTGATTCAAGTTAGATGAAGTGCAAACTATTTCACGTGTACGATTAACCCATGACAGCCCCAAGTATTTGGAGTGAAATTTAGCTTAACAGAAATTGGAAGGATTATTTCCATTGAAATACGCAATTCTAAGCTTTGAAAAATGCCTATATTATTGAATTTAAGGTTTCCAGAGGGGTAATATTCTTTGAATTGTGACGATTCTAAACTGAAAAGATCGTCTGAAATAAATTTCTGTTTTTCCGAACGGCATCCCTGGGTGGTAGTGGGTTAAAGTATTAGAAACAATGTCGAGAAGTCTGTCGATAATCTACAAATCCGCTTTTTCAAACATTTCGAATCGAAAACATCGGCATTAAAAAAATCATCGGATCATTAATCAGCAATTCTATTAATTTTTGCTACGATAATAAGTCGAAAATAATCAAATATAAAGAACTGGTGCCTATCTGCCTATTGACATATTTTTTCCAACTTGCCTTAGCGCTGCATTCACTCGAAATTTGAATCAGTGAGTGTCTCAGATTCAGTGAAAATTCACTGAATCTCCAACACACTCATTGATTCAAATTTAGAGTGTTTGTACCTTAAAAGATGCCTTTGCTTGTTGCGCGTTGAAATAAGAAAACCATTCGATTAAAAACCGATTATTTATAATGCTTATTGCCGAAGATTTTAACAGAATAGACTTGAAGTAGCCTTTTATAAGCAGGCTCACAAATTTAATCGATAATACAACAACGGATCGATTCTCGAAGAATGGAAAATAATATTTAGGGCCGGCAAGGCCCATCTTGCGTCTTACCTTCAAGTTAACATTCATTTCATGCTTCGTTGGCTCACAGGTTTATTGAAGGTTTCGGAGAATTAATTACAATAAATTACAGGAAAAAGTACGGAAAATAGCGCCTCATTGAGAAGGAAGACTAGCACACATTTCCAGGATAAAAAAAGTTGTTTCTAAGCGGGCATTCCTTCTCAGCTGCTGACCGGCATTCCTTTTCATTGTATAAAAGTTTCCAACTGGTTGTGATGAGACGTCACCAGAATATTTAACTCGGTAAACCGATTTAAGACTAAGGAATGCTGAAAGAAAAGTAATTTTAATGAATCACAGAAAAATCTCGCTAATTTTTTGCAAAATGTTACATTGACTTTGAAGGGATTCTTGATTTGCAGGCAAAGTTGAGATTACGTTTTTGGTTAAAACACATTTTGTTGAGATTTACGTCGATGAGACAATATTTGAATCATTGAGTAAAGGCCCACTGAACTGGGTAAAAACGTCTTTTTATAACACTGAACTTCTAAGAATCTGTGTTCAATATTTATTATGAATAAACATTGAACTTGATTAATTCTACAAAAAAACTTTTAAAGATTATTTTAAAAAAATAAAATAATAAATCGACGTAGTACAGCGGACTTTTTTGTTATCATTTATTTTTTCTTTATAGGAATCGCTTTTATAAAACAATATAACCCGGTAAAGTTTTCAAGCGGCCTCAGTTAAAATTTTAATACCGGTATTAATTTCCCACTACATGTAATTGCCTAAAAAAAAGCTTTAAAAAAAAGAAAAAAGAAAAAAAAACAGGATCGTAAACGCTCAAGTCCCTCGCCCTTCTAAAAGTGCAATATTGCGAATAAACGGCTACTAATAATTTTATTGTCCCTCGTGTAACAAAGTGCCGTAAATTCAAGACATTTCAACGCACTACTACCGTAATTCATCTCGAAATACTAATCATCTTTTGACAACACAAGCAGACGACAAAAAAAATGAATTCCGTAAGGCATCTGGCGATGAATCTTTGCAGGTGGCAACAGACAGTTGAAGAGGGAGGGGGGATTGGCGACCATAACCTCAAAATTAGACTACGTGAGTCAAAGTGCGTTATAATACCAACTGTGTGATCCTTAGCTATTCCAAGGAACTCATGAGTAGTTAGGACTATGACAGTTCTGGCCCACCACCTAACCTAACTTAGCCTAGGGTTATTTTGCAACCTAACCTAACTTAGCCGAGGGTTATTTTGCAACGTAACCTAACTTAGCCTAGGGTTATTTTGCAACCTCCCCTATCATCGATAAGCCTAGGTTAGGTTAGGCTAAGTTAGGTTAGGTTGCAAAATAAACCTAGGCTAAGTTAGGTTAGGTTGCAAAATAACCGTAGGTTAGGTTAGGTTACAAAATAACCCTAGGCTAAGTTAGGTTAGGTTACAAAATAACCCTAGGCTACCTTAGGTTAGGTGGTGGCCCAGAACTGTCATAGACCTAACTACTCTCATGCCATGCAGGTTTGAATGATTACACGTAAAGCGGGTGTTTTAGCTACCTAAATCAAAGGCTATTGTTGTATGAGTGCTGATAAGTCTGAGAAGCTAACATTAGCGACGCTATTTTTGATAAAAGTCGAATTTCGGAACAGGGTAGCGGCTTTGGCACGTGCCACGAGCGAAGCACCTGTGCGATCTTTTTGTGAGCGAAGTCTCGGACAAAGAATAGAAATAGACAGCGGGTTTTGAAATAAATTCGAACCGCAACGTACATTAGCATACGGCTACGGCGGTCTTTGTTTCATGCGGTTTTCAGCGGTTGCCTCTCAAATGACTGATTTACATTGCAGCCACTAAGCCCTACTCTTCCAGACGAGAGATAATATCAGAGAAAAGCTCTCCGTCTGTACCGCAAACATAAAAAAATGCAGTCAAAAAGTTATTGAGCAATATCAGGCATCGACTTTAGGCTCATTAGCGACAGATAAGCGGAGCAGAACAAGCTAAATTTGATCTGACATTCAGTGAAAATTCGCAGAATTTCAGTACATATGGCACCACTGAAAAAATTTGGTCGTCGATACAGCACCACTGAATAAATTCAATTTAAATTAACAGTGAACCAAAGCGAGGCACACAGCATGTGAATCAGTGAGAATCACTGACATATCAGTAAAAAAAAAAAAACTGAATTTCAGTCCATATGGCGCCACTGAAAAAATTTAGTGGTCAATATAGCAACACTAAATAAATTCAATTTAAATTAACAGTGAACCTAAGCGAGGCACAATCATGTGAATCAATGAGAATCTCTGAGATTCAGTAAAAAATCACTGAATTTCAGTTCATATAGCACCGCTGAAAAGTTTAGTGGTCAATGTAGCACCACTGAAAAAAATTCATTGGTGCAACACTGTCTTAAATTTGATGAATTTTCACTGAATCTCAGGGACACTTACTGATTCAAATTTAGAGTGAACCAAAAGCGAGGCGCAAGGCAAGTGTTGTCTAACCTAGGTTTACCTAACCTTGCCGTTGTTTGTAACTTATCCTAATTAAACCGAGGTGGAATATACGACGGCAGAAATCCTATCTTAGAAACTCACAGTATCGAATGCCAAATCTAGCGTCACTGGCTTCGTATGTTCTCAATCACCCCTTGTATTCCTATTTTAAGCCTAAACGCGGGTGTCGGGTTCAATTTGTCGTGCGAAACTAATTCCTTATTTAAAGCAATTCGTGCGTCAGCTGTTTCGGGGCAAACATAAGGTAACCCAGAAATACGATCAGTGAAGTTTGCGCGAGGGATTGTGGGCTTAACCCCACCGCAAGCGTCGGATGGCTGGGCGGGTCACCATCGCAGGGAACTTCTTTATCATTCCTGATATCACGTGATTAATAATTCAGCCAAAAGTTATAGAGGCACCGTTTTCGGGTGACGAGTTGTCAAGTAGCCGCGAGGCAGACGGGGGGCATTCGATAGCGCCAAAAACCACAAGCGCCAAGCGCCAGTCCGTAACCGCCAAACGAGAAAAGTCGCAAACGCCAAAGTTCCGTATGGGCTAGGTTAGGTCACGTTAGGCTAGGTTAGGTTAAGTTAGGTTCAGTTATGTTAAGTTAGGTTAAGTTAGGTTAGGTTAAGTTAGGTTAAGTTAGGTTAGGTTAAGTTAGGTTAGGTTAAGTTAGGTTAGGTTAAGTTAGGTTAGGTTAAGTTAGGTTAAGTTAGGTTAA
>Ga0058701_10002091_pt1 | contig 14868 bp, 3 predicted proteins | sample AgamicOrMae_FD_97039 | JGI IMG/M metagenome (GOLD analysis project Ga0058701, IMG submission 97039) | Agave microbial communities from Guanajuato, Mexico - Or.Ma.e | ecosystem: Host-associated > Plants > Phyllosphere > Phylloplane/Leaf | place: Guanajuato, Mexico | collected 2012-06-04
ACCATCACTTCATGCATATTTATAGATTTTTCTAAGATCACGCAGGTTTAGCTAAAATTGAGAAAAGCCCGTAACGCTTACTCTACGAACATGGAAGTATTAGGCCGTCTTCGGACCCATTTTTCTTCTTTTTTTGTAACATGTAGACTTCAAATGATTCGGTCTTACAAAAACTGGATCCAACTCGCTCGAATGTTTGAAATTTCCCCGTTCCGGGAATACCAATTTCCTGTAGCTGTAATTAATAGACTAATCAAAGCAAGCCCACCTAACCTAACGGCACCAAAGTTATTCGAACTTTATTCAACAACTTCTTCCGGTCTTACCCAACGAGACCTAACCGACTTCAACCTATCCTAAGTTACGTACAGAGTCCTGACCTTCTCTAACATCTCCTAATCAGTCATTCGCAACATAGTCCAACGTAATCCAACCTAACCTAATCCAACCTATTCAATCTTGCGTCTCATGTGAAAACTTCCATCTGAGCTGGTCTTCTGCACGTCAGAGAATACCCTCCTAACCCCTTTAAAATCAAAACGCTTTTTAAGAGCAATTATTCAATTTGATAAATCCAATTAACTCTTCTCTCCATAGGAGAATAGAACTTATTTATGATTACTTTTTTTTCTCTACACGACGTATAACACTTGAAACTTGTTTTGTTGACAGTTTCTTTTTTGAATCCAGTGTCTCTTTATCGATAAAGAACAACTGAATTCCTAAATAAGACCGCTTTAGGATGGGCGTATGCTGGAAATTTGATTGTGTGGCTCCGCTTGCTCCAAAGAGCCTAGTGTTATTGTATTGTTATTCAGTGGAAATCTGCTGCTGCTGCTGCCTTTGTAATCCCTTTAGGAATAATTTTGTGGAAAATCCGGACGCACTTTGCGAACGTCCATAAATTACGCGGCAGTTGAGTGTTTGATTCCTACTTGCGGAGAAAAGCTTATGATAATCTAACGTAAATTGTCTTACAAATTTTCTTTGTCAGAAGCGATAAGTTACGCCCTGAAAAGTTTATAATCTTTTGTTGATAGCTCCACGCGTTTCTCTCCGAATTTGAAAAACTTTATCATCTAGTTTTTGTCATTTTTTTGGGGGGGGAGTAGCCCAAAATGAATGGTAGGTTTTGAGAACGCCGAACAAAATCACTTCTTTTCTACTTTAAAATTTTCTTAAAAACAAAAATCTTTGTCGCGTTGTTAAGATGAACAAAAATCAGGTCTATGAAAAACAAATCTTCACTACTACTTGATTTAAAAAAAACCGTTAAGATCGGTGACAAGCACTTTTTTTCATATATAGCGAAAAGTGCATTAAATCAGCAACTATGTGGATGGACATACCTTTTTTGTGGATTCATATTTATTGCACAATGAAGATGTCCTAAGAGGTATAGAATCATTCCAAAAATTGCATACGACTTAAGGTGATTTTTAACTATGATCTAGGTTATACCCAAAGAATAGCATCAAAGAATTTTTGAAGTATTTTTCAGGCCAAAATTGTTTAAAACAAAATTCCCCACCACCACCACCGTGCACGTTATTGTGGAAACCAAATAAACAGCTGCGTAGAATGTGGGAATCCTGCAGACGTTATGCGTGTAAGACTGTGAATACGGGCCTGTTAAGTGGCCAAAGTTTTGTCCCCGAGTTGCCAGCTACTTTTAAGTTACGTTCTTATTAAGGATTCTCGGGCTTTCGCAACTTGTTTAAAGATGATAACTTTCGGAAACGAGTCTCTCAATTAAGCGGGCGTTTACTCGTGAACGCCTGGTCCAGATCCACTGCCAGTAAAGCCACGGAGAAAATGACTTTGTTGCCTCAACAAACGGTTCAAACAATAACAAACCACAACTGTTGTGCAATTTCTTTTGTCGCGGTAACCACGGCAGTTCTGATGGTAACAATTAATATTGTTGTTGCAACAATTAAAATTGTTATGGTAACAATTCATATTGTTGCTGTAACAACTGAAATTGTCTTCTCAACAATTCTGTTTTGCTTAGGTTGTAATAACAAAACTAATTGTTGAGGCCACATTTATTTGTCCGTGAGGTTGCGCTTTTCGTAAGTTTTTATGCTTTTCATGAACAGATTTAGTGGATTGTCTCTGGAGCGAAGAACAATATTAAGTTCATACTAATTTTAAGATATACTCGAATTTTTAACGATGCCAACGAATAGACATAAAGGGTACTTGCTACCTGGTAACGCCATAGCCTGATTATGCGAGAAATATTTGGTGCTGCCGGTAGCTAATTCGCAGGTCTCATCGTTCCGGAATACTATTCTCGCTTCGAGGACCCAGGGATATTCATTGAAATAGTCTTTTCTCTGACTTTTCGGATATCCAGTACCTAATGCATATCTGTGCGAGGATTTCAGTGGAAACCGTCAAACTCAGCTCGTCTGAAAATGACAATTGAACAAACGGGCCGTCTTTGGATGAGGCTTTAATTAAAATGGCGTCCAACAGCCGGACCACGCCCGGTCCGATCCGGTCTCCGCTCGGCGGCCACCCGCCCCGATGCCCGCCGAGGCGACGCCGAAACTTTCCGAAACATTGCTCTGTCCCTCTCTCTTTCTGCCCCTCTTTTTCTCCGTCTGTCTTTCTCTCTCACACAGAATCTGTAATGAGTGAGGAAGTGCATTGCTTGGGCAGAACCCTAGCCGTGGAAATCTCCGTTCAAATGGGGAACGCAGCCCATTCGGGGGGGGGGGTCGTAGCGTCTTCTTTATTGTCTCTGACCCTCCTCTTTCCCCTAGAGAATTAATTCGAGACGGCCACTACCGATATTAGTGGTGCCCCTTAGTTACGTGTAGGCTCTCTCAAAAGCCTCACGAATGAGATTCACTTGTTTTCGCTTAAAATTCCCGCCGCTTTTAATCGAGGTGATTGCCGCGCGCCATCTTGGTTTCGACGTGCCTTTTTGGTTTTAAGGGTTAGGATTTTTAACTTCTGAGACGGTTCTTTCGTCTCCCAACCGATCGGAGCAACGGAGGCACAAGACACGGGAATTCATGCAAAACACTGAAATTCAGGAGAAACTGAAGCGCCCAGATAGAAACATACGATTATGCCCCGAATTCTTATGACAAAATTTTTAAAAAGCAAGGATAGACGATCAAAGCAACGTCCAAGATGAACAAAGACCGACTTATCTAGTGCCGGTCGGACCAGAATTTCTTTGGTATTGTCCGAGAGAAGTCCTCATCCACTGCGTCCCGTGAGATTATCCTGATAAATAAGCCTTGGCTGAAAATGCGCCCCAGCTTAAGTAAAACTGTCTCGTTGGAACTAATTGTTGGTGCAGGGACAAACCAATCGTCCAATTGCTCTAATTAGTAGAAGTGCCGGTAGCTTGTGCCATGAAGTACATTTTCTCCAGCACAAGAGCTAAATCTATAATAATTATGAAAAAAATCTCATGTATTTAACGGGTCGATCGTAGTTTAGCGGAGTTTAAAACTTTCAAATCAAATTAAATGTAATTAATATATTTGGACATTAGAAATTATCTCACCGTCTTTTCGGGTCGCCGCATCAGTCTATATACCGTTGCGTCAAAGGAAAAAAAAAATGTTTCTTTACATGCTAACGTTTGCACGTGGTTCAATATTCCGCTGTAGGACCTCATGACTTGCCTTTAAAAAATGATTAAAATCAAATTTTCGCGGCAATTTTATGAGTGCTTGCGGATAAAACTCACCACATTGAGACATATTCCAAGCCATGGCCACCTGTTGTTCGCATCTTTTTTTTCTTCCCTCAATGTGTGCCTAATGGTCCATGCAGCCCAATGTCGCCCTTCTTGCCATAAAAGCTGCGGCTGGCCACACTAAATGCGGCATTTCTGGACGCGCGCCAAATGGCCGTGGCCGGGCCGTGGCGGCGCGGTGCGCCGCCCAGGGCGCCGCCCTGCGCCTGGACGAACGCCTCCCAACGCGGCCCCTTCGCCGCGCCTCCTCGACTGTTCCCCAACTCATGCGATGAGGTTCCCTCTGAGTAATGGCTGCTTGAGGGCGTTTGGAGACCGCGCTCCATACCAACCTCTTCGTTACTTGAACGATTTTCCGAAGGTGCTGGATATCGAATTTAGGCCAGAAATGGACCCACTCTAACACCTCTTTTGGCAGACTCTATCATAGTAAACTGTTTGATGACTGTCCGCAGGCTCAAGCTATTCTGCATGGATACTTCAGCGCCGTTTTTTCGGGGCGGTGCTGTGAGAGAGCTATGCCAGAACTAGTAAAGTTTCACTGACTATTCTCCAACCATACCGTGCCACTGGAAACTCAGTGAAATATTTCTGAAAATCAGTATAATCTTACTAAAAGTCAGTGAAATTTCACTAAAAGTCAGCAAAATTTCACTGATTTTTCAGTGAAACTTCACTGGTTTTCAGTAAAACATGGCTGTATTAGTTAAATCTCACTGAAAATCAGTAAGAGTTTAAGAAAATCAAATATTTTCCTCAAACGAGCGACATTTCACTGATTTTCAGTAAAAATTTCACTGCATTTTCAATGGCGCGGTCTTCACGGGAACCAGTTGAATCTCACTTTTAGCGAGGCGTGGACGTTTTGTTAACCGGACTGTCTGGTCGATGTCGCTTTTCAGTCGTGTGAGATTCCTAGAAACTGGCATGCGGAAATACCTAACCTTAGCTCGATCGTTCCGCTAGATCCGCAGCTTTAAAAAATGATTTAAGTATAAATCTTGGGTATGACTGTTTGAATTTTATTCAGTGGGTTGGTCCCAGACGAAAGACGGGAATCTAAATAAAGAGGAATGTAGGAAAAAGGAGGACGTGTATATACAGAGGGGCGTGTAGGCAGAAGGGAATCTTGACACAAGGGGATGAGGATAGAGGAGCATGTGGTCTATGGATCTAGACTAACTGCATGGCTGTCCGATTCAGGGTGTTCGTCCCGACGGACGCCCGTTCTCAAAATGTACCGTAAAGCGTTTTACGCGGCGATGGGACAGCTCCCTTATGGGGGTCAGTAAAGCGGAAAGTGTTTTACAGCTCGGCCACCGCCGCGCCACCGCGGCTGGACGGCGACAAAAAGTTCCGCTTCGCCACTCACGCCCTCCCGCAAGACGTCATCACTCCCGAAAAAAAAAGGACAAGAGAGGACTTGTACCACTCGGTAAGAACCCCTTCCGGTCAAGATAACATTACACAAGCGAAACGCCTGCGTGAACATTACGCACATCGGCATGATTGATATCGCTGTATCAACATTCCTTCCGATATCAAGCCATTCTTTGTACTGCAGGTGAAGTTGTGCCAGTCAGAGCTTGACAGACATTTAAATTTGAAGCTTGCCTGTTCGGTCTTTCTGAAATAAATATCGACTAAGTAAAAGCGCTGATTTGAACAAGCGACCATCTGAAAGTTGATATCAACTGTCGAACAACATTGGTTGGGTTTTTTGGTCGGAAAACTCGGACTTCTTCCTAAAGACCTAGATGTATTTCAAAACAATTTACTCACAGTAAAAACAAGCCCCTGTTTTAGATATGAAGGCAGAACAGGGAAAAGGCGTATTTTTTTATATATATTTTTTTAAGATACGAACAATCATATCAATGGAGATGTCTTGATGAGACCTTTTCATTGATATGAATGTTCATAGGTTTACCTTCAAAATTAACCAAATTACGCTCTCCCTCTGTTTCACCCTTACCTAAAATACATATGGTACTACGTTAAACAGGCTTAGTTTTTACTGTGCTCATTCCAGAAAGGGTATCATTTTTCTGTGTTCTGATTTTTCGTCATCTTTCTGTCATTTTCTTCATCTTGCGACCTTTTTCAAACGAGTGCTAACGATGAAGAGTACTATTTTTTACTATTGCCAAAATCGGATTCGTAGCACGCGTCCTTGTATCAGCGAAAAAGTCCTCGCCCAAAGGTCACAATGACAGTTTTGCGGAGTCGAAATATCTCGCCCTCGACGCAGTTATCGCCGGCAGGCACCGTGCATCGCCAACAGCACGACCCCCCGCAAGCTTCCGTGTGTGCCTCGATGGGGTAACTCGAAGTCTGTCTACTTGTGCGTCGAAAACTGCTAGCCGCTGGATAGTCGTGTACCTTTTGGTTCGTCGCTGGGTTTCTCGGACCTTCCAAAATGAGATTTTCCAGGTGGTAAGTCTGGCCGTGAATTCGGACGGCCCTTCATCCTAATCGGAAACGAATTCTGCTCATTCAGCCGATTAGACTGATCTGGACAGTCTGGAGAGCTTCCTTCACCTATAGTACGCTGATTATTCAACTCGATCGAAAATTTAAGAACTGGCATCAAATAATTTCTTGCATTAATTTCAATTGAAATTTAGATCAGATAATACTCCGTCTCTTTTTGGACAAGCGCAAGTCTCTCTCATAAATGAAATTTGACTACTTTTTTTTTTTGTACAGTCCGGGGCATGAATGGCTGACAAGTGATTTTGTGTTCTTTCGACTTTAAGTTTGCAACAGCATTGAAATCAGCTGAAACACGGTAGCCCCTTCTTATCTAAAGATATTAGTAGTACCAACAAGTTATGCAAATTAAAACCTTTTTTCAACCATTTATTCCTTTGCCTGTTCCCCTTTCTTTTTTTTTTTTTTTTTTTTTTTTTGTAAAGAACGTTAACCTATCACCGTCCAGCATTGCCATCCTCTCAAAATATCATCCTTTCAGTATTTAGTCATTTTCAAAACATCTAATTAGCAAATTTTAACGCAAAAGTTCCTGTTCGTTCCATTAACTTTAACATTAACAAATTCGTACCGTATTTTAAAAAAATCATTTTCATTTTTTTATACCTTTTTTGTGGGTAAACCTATGGTGAAAAAGCCCTCTTTCCGCTGGCACGTCTAAAGAAATTCGCCCTTAATTTGACATAAATTTATTTGAATTTGTCTGAAAGCGCTTCTTATAACCTCCCTGACTTCCTCGCCACTTTTATTCAAGACCGATTTTTTTATTCGGGACCAGCGAGATTGAACCAATGCTGCGAATACCATCCCTTCTTGCCTTTCCCTGGAAATAAAAAATAAAAAAAATCTAGGAATGGCATGATTCCAGGCCGCTTATCTTGGGTCCAACAAAGAGGTCGAATTTTCATGTTAGTGCTGAACTTACAAAGAACGTTAGTTGAATCTTGACTGTGTCTGTGAAAGAGAAGAAAAGAAAAACTCAGAAGATTCCAGACAAGGAAATAGAAGAAAGTGGTACATTCAGTGGCTCTGCCATCTGTATACTTCTTATGAAAATCCAGTTGCACGAACGTACCCTGTCGCCACAGCAAAAATGTGGCTAACAGCTGCTTACTGAGCAGTGCCTACCGATCCATTAGCAGCTGTAGATGACGTCAGCAATCTCTGTGGAAATGTTAGAAGTAGCTGATGAAAGGCTTGAGCCAATATTATTACACGTTAGCTGCCACTGCTAACCGATTGTGCGTGCTTTCGATCATGTTAGTATTCTTTGATAGCTTGTTAGGAGTTACATGTAATATTAGCGATGTCCGGTAAAACGCGGACTGCTGCTGCTATTTATTAAGGTACCTCCTTGTATTTAGCATATATTAACCCACTACCGCCCAGCGGTGCCGTTCGGAAACAGAAAAAAAAATATTTTAGAGGATCTTTTCAGTTCAGTATTGTCACAATTCAAAAAATATCACCCCAATGGAAACATGAAATTCAATTATTTAGGCATTTTCCAAAGCTTAAAATTGCGTCTTTCAATGGAACAAATCCTTTCAGTTTCTCTCAAGCTAAATTTCACTCCAAATACTTTGGGCTGTTATAAGTTAACGCCTTTGCTGTTTTTTACTTCCATGTTCAAAGAACAAGGAAGGATTTTTCTTGTCGTACCTGCTATCAATCTTTTTATTAGGCATTGATAACTTGTAGCTGTTTCACACGAATTTCTTACCTGCCCTAAAAGTGACTATTCCTCTGCAACACTCACATTATCGCTTTCGGTACTCTTTAGGCTTCATGAACTCATAATGAAAGTAACAAACAATCATATATAACGTCTCAATGGTCATTGATCGAAAATTTTCTGATCAATTATTTTGTTTTGCCTGCGAAAATTTCGTAGTACTGAATCTGATCCCGATAAGGAGGTAGTCAAGGCAAAAGCGAAATTGGACTTGTTTGGGACGAAAAGACGGGTTCAAGTTACACTTCCCCTTTCCTCAAGGGTGGCATTAAGGTCCTTGGAGCAACACTGGCCAACGCAAATTCGCGCCTTTCATGTTGCTATAATCAAGGAAGCCCTCATCCAGTTAGTCAAGATGAAGAATTAGAGGGCGCCCAAGTCGAGAGCAACAAGAGAAACTTTGAAGAATCAAAGGAGCTATCGGGCGTGTTGCACAGCCGCTACTGTCGACTTCTCCAACGGGTCAACAAATCCCGAACTCGAATTCGTCTTTTTGATCGCAAATTTTTGTATCATGGCAAAGGTATTGCCTTCACTTTCCCCTGAGAAACCCTCCAAAAAATGTCATTAACACTGTAGTCTCTGATGAACTTACAGAGAAATATGATTGTACTGTATCTCTTATGAACTCACAGAGAAATACCTTTTCAGTTAGGAACAAAAGTGCAATTCTATGGCTCCTGACAAGAAATAGCTGCTTTCGCTTTATCCATAACACTGTAGCTGCCACTCGCCGATTCAAAACAATGCATCGTCAATTGCTCGCACATACGATACATTGTTATGAATCGCGTCGCGGCAGCTATATCATTTTGAGTGTGTGCACAGCTATCAACTTCTCGACCGGAGCCATCAAATTTCTATTTTTAAAGGAACGAATCATTCACAGTGTGCAAAAACGTGATTTTTCAAAATAGTCATTATGATACTGAAGAAAGACTTACTTTCGAGGGATTAGATTATTCTTTTTCCTGATCTCATCGCGGATCGTAAAAATAGTTGGAGCGCGGAACGCTGTTAAAATTGCGAATGAAAAAATAAGAAATGTTTTGAGAACGATATTCGTATCTCAGAAGTCATCAGTCCTAATGCATATTTTGCTTTGTCCCTCAGGCAACTAGGTTTTATTAAAATCCAATATTTACTTGAAAACAAAGTTGTTGGAAAGAAAGTTATACAGAAACTTTCTGTCGATGGCAAGCATTGACTTCGCAGTTTAAATTCTTAATGAAAAGTTTGATTTACAGACATAAAATTGATTATCTCAAGAACCGTTTGAGAAACCGGAATATCTCTCTCTGCATTAAGTTATAGGCCTACATAACTTTGTGGCTAATGTATCGTGTTTTGAATATTTTGTGCAATGCTAGGTTTAGGGGGAAATGGTATTTTGAAATGGTTTAAATCATACTTATTAATTATTTTACCAACCGTTCTGGCTGAAAAATCATAAAATCTTTGTTTCTTGTCCTTTTTCTTCAAAGATTTTTTTTTATTTGATCGTTCTACCGACATGGAACTGCTCTTCGCTAGTTACGCCCGCAAACGATCATCCGATACGGTCAAGTTTTTAAGAGCTTTCGATATTGCGAACGGTCTCTAGCTAATGTAATTGCAGCCCGTTAGTTAGCCAATCTTGTGTGTGCTCGTAAGGTGAGTTTTCGATTTATCGACCACTTTCAGAAGTAATTGAAAACTTCCTGGAGGGTATTTTTTGTGAGTGCAATCAAGAGGGTAAAGAGGAGATTTTTGACATATGTGTAACTAAGGATGCAAGAGTCTGAAGCTCAGAAGCGGATGCTGCCCCCTACCCCGTTTGTGAAACTTTTCCAAAAATATTTCGTGTGAAACGAGAAAAAAGACTAGTCGTTTATTTTACATTTCTTAGGAATAAATAATAGCCTTTTTTAAAATCAATTATTGGAAATCAATATTGCCTAGACATGTTTCAATGGCTGACTATAATACATTGCTAAAAGTCATTCTAATGCCAATATTTTTTTTGCGTAGAAATAATACATTTTTTTATTGTAGGTTTTGTGAGAAATCCGCTGCCCTATTAGGCGGACTGAGGCAACTAAAACCTTAAACCCGTGATTTTTTACTTGCCTCACTCTTGGCGTAGACCTTGTATACAAAGATTTTTCTCGAGCTGAGCATCTCTTTCTCTCTTCCACCTTTTGCCTTTAAAGAAGGGTTGCGAAGTCGGCTTTTTGTTTCCTTGGAAGTCATTATTTCTGCCCCTGCCCATTTTTTATCACTACTAAGGGCCATAAACGTCACATTTTTTCGACAAGAATAGACATGTCTGTATTAGTGAAGGCTTTGCCGCGGGGAAAGTGCTGTTGCCCCCGTCAGTTTGAAAGATGAATTTTACACCGATTTTGCTCTTTCACTTACGACGCCGAGCGCGGCGATAGTGGAGCGCGGCATGAGCCAATCTCAAGATCAGCAACAGCAGAAGAGGTATAACCCAAACACCCAAACTGTGCGTTTGCCTCTCTAATCTGAAGTCGAACAAGGGTGAATCACAGAAGTGGAGAATCCAATTTTTAATACTTGAAAACTTTGAAACTGTGAGAATGATACTTAGCTGGACTCAGTAAGTTTATAAGCTGATCAATATTCTTGTTAGGCCGAACCATATCGAGAATATTTTCACAGTTGTTCAATTGTTTAAGAGCAAAGGCCGCTTCACAGTGAAAACAAAACACCCGTTTCAGGGAGCTCTATACCTTTAAACCTGTTTCGGGTGTGAAACTAAAACGGGGGTAGTCCGGGTATTGGTTAATTTTAAAGATAGACCTATGTTCAGCCACATCAATGGAAAGCTCTCGCCGAGACCTTTCGAATGATGGTGCTGAACACAGATCTATCTTGAAAAATACGTACTACCCCCGTTTTAGTTTCACACCCAAAACAGGTGTTTTGGTTTTTATTGTGTTCCTCCAAGCTTCTTGCCCTTCCTGTATCGCTGTGCTGGCGCTTCGCTTGTTTTTTCTTTAGAAAGTAAAACACCAGAATTAGAAAATAAAACTAAAATTTCATTCAAATTTCATCATTTAAAAGGCTACCCTAAACGAATAGTCAAAGGGATAAATTCAAACAGTCACAGTTAGAGTCTTTCCAAGGTGAACGCGGCAAGTATCACCCATTGAGAGTCGTAACCATGCGGGGAGAAGTTTGTGAGATGGCAGCCAGGAAGCACCTAGGCCGTATTTTCGCGTCGCCATTTGTCGTGTGTCGGAAAATGGACGAAGATTTATGCAATACATCGGCAGCGGATGGGTTAAAAGCACTTTCCGGACATCGATCGTGAACACGTATGGCTGCCGACACCGTCATTTTTCCTCAACAAAAGATGCCGAACTCGGGTTTGGAAGCTTTTTACAAAGTGCATACTTCTCACATTTATACCCTCCAATGAGAGAGCTCTCTCAAGGACTCGAAGGAAATGCCTCTGTTATGACAACAGTGGCGTGAACTAAATTAGGATCTGCGGTTTTTTCAGTGGAGCTTTCGGTTGGCAATACTCGATCCCTCCTATGAAATATCAACCAGGTACAAATGCGTATTTTGAAAATCGATCAAAGGAACGCGTTATTTTTTTAAAAAAGATCAACGGCTTTTGTTATTTATAGCAGTTGACCGATTGTTGAAACGGCTCTTTCACTTGATCGATTTTTGTAACACGCTCTTCCACTTGATAGGTTTTTCGTTAGAGGGATCTTACTGCACCCTTGCACAAGGTTACTTTGAAAATTTGCAATTTCCACCTATGTAAATGCCGATCCGAGTGGAGTTTAAGTGGTAACCAAGCCAATTGCCACTTTTCGGCGGCTGTGGTATTGGATGCATGTTCATTTCAGATTATATTTTTTTTCGGAATGAACATGAGGCAAATCGCAAATATCTGGTCCCACAATATTGATTCGGTTCTTGGAACAGCTGCGCTATGTTTAAAATTTTAAGTGTGTGACTTGCGACAAAAGGTTTGGAAAAGATTGCCCGCCTAGCGGTTTCAGGACAATCGTGTTTGGCGAAGCAGGGCAGCCCCATTCCATCGATATCTCCCAACCTAAACATTTGTTGACTGGAATTGAAATTTGGATAAGGAATGCTGCGTGCTCGAGCTTCCGCAAAACTGGAGCTGGAGACCGGAGAACTCAACTCCGTATTTGAAATAGATTTTCCCTCTAAATCTGCGTCCTTTCGCGTTGACAAGCTCCTCTCGTGTAAACTGTGTCACTAAACCAGTCCGAATGTAATGTGATTTTTGTTGCGTTCTACTCTGTAAAACGTCTGCGAGATCGAGGTTCTCAGTGAAAACAAGATGATAGTTTTTATTGTGTGCAGTGACTGCTGCCGAGAAGTAAGCGGTATGACGCTCGCAGACCTTACAAATTAGATAAACTTAGGTTATAGACCTTGTGGATCTTTCTGCTACCTCTTCGATCTGCTTGACGACGAAGGATGGTACAGACGGGGTGGGGAAATTCTACATTTCAGAATTTATGGTGACATTTTTGATATTGGTCGACGTCGACATACTTGTAACCTGTAAATTTTTGTACCGCGTGATTGAGGAGCTGTCCTGAGAATTCTTTTTAGGACAGAGCATGTAAATATTCGCTTAGATTTACATAAATCTCCGAATATCAAAAAGGACTATACTTTAATACATGATATACAGTATTATGACGATAAGATATATGCGTATATGCGGTACGCACTAGGGTACGTCGAAGAAAGACTTTTGGTTTTGAAATCGATACCAGCCCTATGCGGAAAATGTTCCTTTTCTAGATACAAACAACTGTGTAGATTCCCATTTCGATCGGATACTTTCTTAAAGGTCCAAAACAGCCCCAAACTTGATAAAATTCGCAAAATGGTAAAAAAAAACCGCCATGTGCATTCCAGCTTGTTTTTTTAACGTTTACAAGCCGAAATTGGTCATACATGATAAAATAGGGCACTGTTGCGGTGAGGCATGCCTTTCTTCTCATCCTCTGTACGTCTTAAAGATATATTAGCCCTCGTAATAGAAAATATTAACTCATATATCCCTGTAAATATTTATTTTCGAACAATATCTTCTTCATATCGTAATCTCGACTCTTTAACATGCAAATAACTAATTGTAAAAATCCAAATACCTTTTCTTATTTTTGAAATAATGCATTTTGAGCGCAGTCAAGAAAATCGTTTTGAGCACCGTAGATTTTTGCTACTTAACGTCAATCTTGCAGTTTTTGTTGCGGCTAACAATTACTCTAAATTTCAATCAGTGAGAGTCTCTGAGATGCAGTAAAAATTCACTGAATTCAGTCAATATAGCGCCACTGAAAAAAAAATAGTGGTGCTATATCAACTGAAATTCAGTGAATTTTCACTGAATCGTAGAGACTCTCTCTGATTCAAATTTATAAGTAGCTTTCAAAGATTCCTTATTGCAGGAAAGCAGCTTAGTCCTGAAACATCCGTTCATTTACGTTTTGAATTGTTCCGTACATTGTTAGATGCAGGGTTCTCTTTCGTGTAACACGGTTTTCTTCTCTGAAGTGGGAACGTGGTAATATGTGATTTGTCTCTACTTGGCGTTGCCCTTTATTTAAAATCTCTTTTCGTTTGTCGTGCGCTTACTTTTGCATGTCTCCTGGATTGGTGTGTTCACGGAAGTTTATAAGTTCAAAGGGTAGCCGTTGTGTTTCGCATTGACGTGCCACGGAATCTCGCCGACGAGATGATCGACTTGATCCTGAGAGGAAGGGCCTTTGTAGGGCTGGCCCTTCCTTCCAGGGTCCCTTGGCCCTGGGCACTTTGGCTCGGACCCCGAGACGTTTGCCAAAGACTTGACTCGGCATTGTCAACAAGAGTCTCGGAGGCCTCCCAATCATCACGTTAGTGTGGGACAGTCAACACAGTCCCTAAGTTGCACTCTGTCTTATCCTCAGTTTATTGAAAACAGTTTTGCTTTCGTGATTGTGCCAAAATTATCATGTTATGGCAGTTCAGCGCAAAAAAAAAATCGGTTCAAAAATTGAGTCAGAAATCAAACCGAGTACTGCTTGTGTACCCTTTAAAACATCGGAAAAGCCAAAATTTCCGTATCAATTGCAGTAATTCGCAAAAAAAATCAGTGCAAAAATTGTGTTCGAAATAAAACCGAGTACTGCTTGTATACCCTTTAAAACGTCGAAAAAATGGTTTTAGCTACACGGTTTAAACGAAATTTTTGAATTTTCAAATCCGGTGTTTGGAATTTTCATTCAACTCCCGGTTAAGAATTTCAAAATACTTAAAAAACGTTTCTTAAATTAAACAACTTTTTTGAAAATTTATGAGAAAAGTATTTTGAAAATTCATAACCGGGAAGTGAATAAAAATTCCAATCACTGGATTTGAAAATTCGAAGATTTTGTTTTAACAGTGTAAACGTCTGCATATCCATGTATGTATGTCCCCTTTTCGATTCTAAAACGTAAACTTGCGCAAAAGTTATCCAACCACCTAACTTTTAAGGAATCTCCTTTGGGTACTGAAATCATGGTTTTCACGACGTGGGTACCTCAAAAAGGCATATTTGCCCGTGTACCTGTCGTGACCAAAAGATGTCGCATTGGGCCGAAGTGATGTTTAGGTCAGGGCGCACGTGTTGGCATGGCCTTGGCATCGACGGACTTATTGAACATTCATATCTCGTCCCAGCGAGCAAAACAAGCGATTCATAAACTTTTGGGATTGTGTATTCATGAAGGTAATAGTTGTTTTGTGTCGAAGAAGCCAAAAGGGAACCCGAGTGGTCACCTGTGCACAGCTCAGCGTCCGCACCTACCGCAGATTCGTATTCAGGGCCGTAGCGACGGCCCGCCTGCCCGCCTTCCCGCTCGCTACGTGGAGAGGGTTATAA
>Ga0058701_10002092_pt1 | contig 14868 bp, 17 predicted proteins | sample AgamicOrMae_FD_97039 | JGI IMG/M metagenome (GOLD analysis project Ga0058701, IMG submission 97039) | Agave microbial communities from Guanajuato, Mexico - Or.Ma.e | ecosystem: Host-associated > Plants > Phyllosphere > Phylloplane/Leaf | place: Guanajuato, Mexico | collected 2012-06-04
AACGCTAACCACTCGGCCACCGAGAAGACGTTTAACGCCGGTGTTCGGAGGAGTACTTTAGTGACGTGGCCTCGGAGAAAGAAAGAAAGAAAAATTGCAGCGGAACTAAGAATCGAACCCGTGTCGCGAGATTGACAGGCGGACACGCTGACCACTGAGCCACGGCACTTTGATGCCACGGCGATGGCAATGTAAGTCAGAAGATCAAAACCTGGTTCTTTTTAAAGCGCTGCCAAACTTCCTCGTCACACGTCTGCATCAGTTCAACAGAGTCTAATCCACTTCATCCCAAACCTTTCGGTCCGTTACGGTTTCGCGACGAAAGGTGGAACACAATAAGCTAAAAATTCTTCCTCCCATCCTCTAGTATAGCCCCCGATTAGAAAAAAGAAAGTTCCTTCGTAAAGTACCTTTTGCACCTCTGTCCACTAAAATCACAGCAATGCTTGTTTTAATGCACTTATGCGAGGGCTTTGATGTCTATTACATCCTCAGCTACAGCCATAGCAACACCCACGCCGCTGATACCAGTGCCGCTCCTTTCACGAATGAATCTATTGCTTTAATCGTACAAGTCCGGCTCAAGAGAAGCAGGCTCGAGCCGCTCATCAGCTCTCATGAGTTCTCACGGGTCTCTTCCCTCCTCTTTTAAACTAACCCATACCAACGGGGCCTGTTGAGTAGCGGCGCGAGGGCAAGCGACTTATATCCTTTCATGCAGGAACCTTACATGAGCGCTGCTGCCTTTGATGGCGCCTCTCATGAAGATCACTGTTTACTGGGCAAAAAATTATTGAGATCAGCGCTCGGGAGTGCGCTCGGGCGCACTGTGGCACGTTCGGCAACCAGCCAACAACCACCAGCAATTCTATGTGGCAGCACGGTGCGTGATAATGGGATGGAGCGGTGCAAGTAGAGGCGGTGGGGAGAGGAAGAACGAGCCATGCTGCCAGCTTTGCCGCGCCGTGCGGCAGACTTGATTCCCATCCACTTAACTCTACCTTCCACTTGCTCGTGCTTTGTGCTTTGACAGCCCCCTGATATAGAAGTAATGGAGAGGCGCTCTCGCCAGTTGTACTGTGCGTTTCTGGGTGAGTACTAGAGCAAAGACGGGACTAATTCAGACGGGCTGGAGCCTTAAACAACACTTGCTGACTTCTCCTGACCTTAAGCAAATTTGCTGCCTTGAGCTGACTTTGCTGACCAAGTGGCAGCCGGCAGCCTTGGCTTTTGGTACGTCGAGCGGGCCTACCTGTTCGATCTCCGGCACTCCCAGGTTGCTGACGTCCATGAGCTTCTCGCCGGCCTCCTGGACCGCCTGTATGGCGGGCTCGTGGGAGGCCAACTCGGCCTCCAGCCGCTTGTGCTTCTTCTTGAGGTTCTGGACGCCGGTGAGGTCGCGGCCATAGTCGTCCGAGCCGACCAGCAGCTTCTTCTCCTTGATCCACGACTCCTCGTCGGCGATGTCCCGGAAGAACTGGTGCAGCGTGTTGGCCTCGTTGAGGCGCGCCTGCCGGTGGGCGGCCAGGTTCTTGATTCGCTCGTAGCGCTCGTTGATCGACTGCCGCTTCTCGTGGATGCTCGACGTGTCGAACTGGCCGCTTTCGATCAGAGAGTCGGCCTGGTTATTCATGTCTGAAACACAGAGGAGTAGCGTCATATTTTATCGGTGAAGTCGGCTTCTGAAAGACCTCTGCTGAAGCCAACACTACAAAATAGATGTCCACACTTTACGTTCACGTACGCGAACTTGAGTTCAATGACGTTTTCAAATTTCCTAACGGAGCTGAAGCAAGTACACAATTACACAATTAGCATTACAAAACCCGGAATTTTCTGCATTTTTTTTCCATACTGTACAGCACGAAACATCACTTTCCGGGCCTGAATAAAAGATTAATCTACCTTGAAAGACCGAAACGAAATTGATAGATTCCGGATGGTTTAAATACTTGGCGCAGCTCCTTGAGATGAATTCATAAAGCTTCACGCGAAGTGGGTAACTTTAAACTCTAGATTGTTGGCTAGATAAGGCAGACGTCTCTGATAGGGGATGGGGGCGGGCAACGCGTTTACTCACCCTTAATGCGGTCATCGTGGGCCTGGATGTCAGCTTCAACCAGCTGGTGCTTCTTGATGAGGTTCTGGACGGACGCCAAGTCCTTGCCAGAGTCCTCGGAGGTGAGAAGCGACTCCACTTCGCCCAACCAGAAGTCGAGGTCCTTGACAGCGGCGATGTAAGTGCGCTGCTTGTTCGCTTCCTTCAACTTAAGCGACTTCTCGGTGGTCTTCTGGGTGAGGAACTCCCATTGCTCGGTGATGGAAGCCAGACGACGCTGCAAACATCACAATACATCTTTCACGCCACTGCCTCGCTGCACCACGACGAACATTTAAAAGCACTTTTTTCCTTGCTACCATTAATCTACGAACTACGACAGAAGAACGACATAAGCTCGTTTACTTAGACAGCCCCCGGGTCCGAGACCAATCTTACCTGGACAGCCTCCTCGGATCCAGCGCACTGCCTCTTGTCGATGAGATTCTGTCCCATGGCGAGCACCGCCTGTATGCGCTCGGCGTTGGCGGCTAGCTCCGCTTCGAAGGCCTGGTGTTTCTGGTGCTTGCTCTGGATGTTGGCCGGGTCCCTGTACGACTCCTCCGTGGCCAGCTGCAGCTTCTCAGCGATCCAGTTCTCCATCTCATCAGCGTCTCGCGAGAATTGCTGAAGAGTCTGGCTCTCGCCGAGCTTGGAGCGCTTCTCAATAAGGGCCTCCTTGAGGTGGCGCCACCGGTCCAGCACCTGCAGCCTCTTGTTGTTGATCTCCTCCGACGCATAGTGTTCCGCGGCCATCAGCTGGTCAGCCAGCGTTTGCAACGTAGCAATCTTCTCTTCCTGAAATGGTTAAAACACCACAACTTTGTTATTCACACAGTCGCAAGAATAGCGTTCTAGGATTGTTTCGCTTGGATCCACAAGGGGTTCCTTGATTTCTAAGGATATAGAAACCGTATACCAGATTTTTCCCATTAGAGAAATCATGTTTAGACGACTTTTTTCCGACACATGATTCAGCTTAAATCAATTCAGCTCAAGTTGATATAGGTTAAGAAAATGCTTGGCTTAAGTTGACCTCATTTTTCGCGATTGCAATATGATTTGATAACAGTACCGGCTCGTAAAAATGCCGTGAATTAATAATCGTGGCGAGGGGAGGGTTCAACGGAAGTGTGACCATCAAAGTATATAGTAAAGCAAAAAGCGCAACTAAAAGGAGTGACGGGGTCCGAAAATGATTTATTTGGCCTAACGTAAATAAAGGACCACTAAATACAGAACGTTCATAGAAAAAAGGTTGTATTCCTAAATCTTGCGACCTACATCAGAAAGTGAAGATGTCCTTAAAATTAACCTCAGTACGATACGACTGGTAAAGACATTTTTACCGCAGCGCTCTTAACTTACGTGAGCATTGATGGCCTTGTCGAAATCTTCGTGTTTCTTAATAAGAGCTTCGACGTTGTCTCCCTTGGAGTCTACCTCCTCGGAGGCTAAGAAGGCTTCGCGGGAGCTCATCCAGTTTTCAGCCTGCTCGCAGTCGCGGTAGAACAGCTGGAGTTCCAAGCACTGGTCGAGCTGCATCCGGCGAGCAACCCACGCCCTGTCAACAAATTTCGTGTCAGCATAAACATTACCTTTCAATTTTCTTCCGCACTCTCCGTTTTGACCACTAAGTTTCCACAGAATGCTCATGAGAAGAATACAATAAAAATAGCGCGCTCCGCACGTCAAACTTACTTCTCCAACTCCTGCCGGGCCTCAGTCATGCTCTCCATCTTCTCTTGGATTTCGACGCTGGCGTAGTGGCCAGACTGAAGCAGCTGCTCGCCGAACAATTCAAAGGCCTGGAAAGTTCCGGCGCGGGCGTCGATTTCGGTCCGGTGTTCCTGTAAAAGAAGCCAGTTAAAGTGACGTCTCCAGTTTTCTAGAATCGTTCACGCAGCTAGAAATGTTAGTCACAAAACTGCGATCGCCTGTAAGGGAAGCAAAACACTAACAACGGCTAGTCCAGAAATGCCACAATTTACGAATGTACCAAGCCATAAGTTTTGTGAATCCCGCCGAGATGCTTGGAGATTTAAGTCAAGTAACAATACTTTTTACGGAAGTTGTTTTTTTTGTTTTTATTTAAAGAGGCAGCCAAAGGGCAAAGAACACATATTCCATTGCTCCAAATTTAAACAAATTATTGAACCAGTAAATAGCTGTAGCTCCAGAAAAAAGAGTGAAGCATAAGTAAATAGTGCAGGAGCAAAAATCTCTCCACAGACCACAGACCAGAGTTTTTCCACAGACCTAAAGTTGAAGTCCTCCCCTAAAAATGACGATGCCGAAACCTAATTTTAGGTAATATGGACAAATAAAGATCAATCAATCAATCTCCCACACTTGATTTTCCCGATCGTTTGGTTTTTTCTTGTTTGGTGCCCTTTTTTCTGAATTTCACATTTGCGGCATTTCTGTCTGTATGGGCTGGAAAGGAAAGGGGCTTGTGTAATTCGAATATCCAATAGGATTTCAAAAAGCGCCAATTAGCTGAGGGATCCATTAACTACGAACCTGCTTAACAGAGAGGGCCTGAAGTACTAATAGTCACCAAGAAGTAGGGGATACGCAACGGTCACGTGCCGTGCTCTCAAATTTTAAACAATTCATGGGGACAAAGATGTACCTTACGATGGCAACACGAAAGTACCTCCAAAGGGAAAAATTTTCAAACACAATACAACAACGGATTAGGTCTTGCTACAAGGAAGGACAACTCACCGGCTACAACGAATTAACGAACAAGCTACGTTCTCAAAAACAGCTCAACGTCTACGAACGCACTGTCTAACGGAGGGAGTGGTCCTGAACCGGTCACTTGTCTTAAATGCTGTTGTTCCAGCAAACAGTGCGACTAAAATCCTCTGACCAGAGTCTCATCGCTACAATTACAACACTAACACTGCAAAGCAACTTGAACCATCTCATTACTATGAGACTAACCCCGCCTGACAATATTTACGTATCCTTGCGTTTGTCAGCTTGGCAACTTAAAATTGCTGAGTGAAAACCCAGTGCGGATCTGACGATTCTAAATAAGCTCGAAAGGTTTGGTGGCCGGAACTTATTCCATAGTTTCTGCCATGTGTTAACTTTGGAAAACGCTTCTCATTGGGGTTATTAAGGATAAAGCTAATTCTGAGCTGAAAAAAAAAACCAAACCGCCCGTTAAATGTCTATTCACACAAACTAATCAAAACAGATATTAGCACAATGCGATAATGTTTCTTCGATGGGATAGCTATACACTTGTTACGACAGTATTAAAAACAAATCGTCAAGGGCTACATCGATATAAGGGAGAAATAAAAGAAGGCATGGCTCCGTAATAAACGGCTAAAAAATCGAAACAAATAAGAGGACTAGCGTGCTTGAGTTATGCAGCAGTTAGTTTAGCCACACCACTCGACTTTAGACGCCACTCTGTACCTGAGGCAAACCATAGTGAGCATCCATCTCAGCTCGCAGGTTCTAAAACAACAAAATTAGTTCTCAAAAGTCTCTTTAAACAGGCACCTTTTTCTAAGAAGCCCATAACCCACCACTACACTAAATAACTACATCATTTGGATCAAAACTAACAAAGCAGCGATTCAGAACATGGGTTGACCTTGAAGCTACTCGTGTATAAAGATGGTCAAAGCACATAGAGGGGGCAAATCGCCAATCTTACTTTTCGATAAAATTTCTTTATGAAGGGCTGTGCCACTACCAGAGAGTCTTTCAGCGCGGTTAATAAAATTTTAAAAAAAGAAGTGAAGTTTTTAACAGATTTATAAACTGCGAAACGTCTTGGTGTAAAGGTATCTAGCAAACTAGATCGATAGTATTGGCTGTGGTTCCTTCGACGCTATTCCGCACTCGTGCGATTAAAGTAAAAATTCCAACAGCCGAATGGCCTCTAAAAAGGCGGAAGTACATTCTAACCACTCGCCTGGACAACAAACACATGTCCTCCAGATTTCTACAGTTGATGTTTTGTAACTAAATCCAGAGTTCAGCGATGTTTGCAAGTCATCTGGTCTAACGTACCCTTGTTCATTTAGTATTCCTGCTTCAAGTGAGTCTACTACAGCAAATAGCATCGGTTTAGGGTGAAGACACAGAAACGGTGTTCCGAAGCAAGCTAACTTCGGCTATGTCATTTCAGGCAAGGCAAACTTTTAACTCATTACTGTCCAGCAAAACGTCGGAACACCTTATAAAGGAATTTTTTTTAATGGAATCAAAATGATTTTTTTTTAAATATCACCCTCTCCGAACCCTAAAATTTAATACTTATTCATATCAAATGAGTCACACTAAGATGTTTTATCGCAAAAACATCCTAGAAAACAATCACAACGTAAATTTCATTCTAAATACTTAGAAGTTATACCCGGTTAAGCTAAAGATTAACACTGAACTCTAGATATAACGTGGAGTATCGACGTATATTGCGTGTGAGAAGCGCGGCTAGCCTCTGAGAGTAACGCATTACCTGGTGTCGCTCGAGCAGAGCCTCGGCTCCAGTCACGTCGGAGGCGAGTTCGTCACTGGACACGAGCCCCATCATGCTGTTGATCCACGACATGAGGTCTCGGTAATCGGAGAGGAAGCGCTGCAAGTCGTACGAGTCCAGGAGCTTCTCCTTGCGGCTGTTGGCCTTGGCAGTGAGCTGGGTCCATTCCTCGTTGATCTCGCGCTGTTTCACGTACGTCTGATCAGCCGTCTCTGGGTGCGTCTGCATCAGGCGGTTCGCAGTTTCATCCAGCTGCCGGATCTGCAAACAAACGAACCACAGCGATACATTAAACAATAGCATTAACAAACTCGAAAAATTTAAACTACCCGTGGTTGAGCCCCCCCTTAACTTCCCAGATCTAACGGGATGGGGTGTTTGAGGAGCTACCTCCTGAGGCGCAATTCGTCCGATTTGAGGCCAGGTAGCGTATCATCTCAGCGGCTCCGTGGCTGGCGAAGTGTTACCCATCCGGCAAAGACATTAATACAAAAATGCCAACTACCGCGTTCTCGAGCCATTTAGTGATGTATTACGAGAAATAACGCAAAACTGGCATCGTTAAAACACATTTTCTGACAGTGACCTCCATGAGAAGCGCGGCAAAAGCTGTCGCTGCCCGTACCCCCAGCCCCGCTCCTCGTGAGCGCGCCCTTATCGAGAGGGAACCTCTCGTAAAAGACTAAGAATCGAACCCGCGTCGCGGGATTGACAGGCGGACACGCTGACCACTCAGCCACGACGCCTTGTTGGCGCCGAGTACAAACCTACGCAATAAGAACAAAACCTGGTTCCCTCTAGGAAGCCACCAAGTCTCCTCATCGCACATTTTCTGCGGCTCTGACAACAGTCCCAACTGCGGCGGAGCTGCATAGAGGATACCGGAGGTATTCGGAAACCCGTTGAGTATGGGGTAATCGGTGCAATACCGCTAACAAGGTGATCCTGCTCGGTCTTTTGCGGGTTTTGGGTTTTGGGTTTGTGCGGTTTGTGCAGGCGTACCTTGTCTCCCAGAGCGGCCAGGTCCCTCTCGAGCCCCTCGTGCTTGCGCTGCAGCGCCTGCACGGAGCGGAGGTCTTTGCCGAGGTCGTCGTCGTTCAGGGCCTCATCCTTCTCCTGGATCCAGTCCTTGGTTTCGTCCACGTCGCGGTGGAAACGCTGCACCTCGTGGGCCGACCCGAGCTGCGTGGCCCTCTCCGCCGTAAGTTGTTTCAGAGAGTCCCATTTCTCGTTCAAGTCCTGCACAACCATCACACATTCTAGAGACGTGTTCAAAATATACACGCTAAGGACATTTCATTTTTGGGGCTCTTGTTTCGGCGATTCATGCCCACGAGTAGCTCAATAGTGTCTTACACATAAACAAGTCTGTGCTGTCACCTTATTTTTGATTGCGATAAAACTGCCCGCTCTTTGCAAGTGAGTTAATCCATTCCTACCAGTAAAAGACTGTAGATTTTTGATAGGGGCTTTACGAACCTGGAATTGCGTCTTGATCTTGAGAGCAGCTTCGGTCTGGCCTAAGCTGGTGAGTCGCATCGCGATTTCGTTCATCTCAGCAAGACGGACTTCGTTGGCCTTCAAGTCCGCGCGGAAGTCGTCGAACTTCTTCTGCATTACTTCGACCTGCTCCAAGTCTTCGCCGACGTCCTGCACCTGCGCGTGGTTTTCCTGGAAAAGACAAACGGAGATGAACTTATTTGTTACGAGTTATCTCCTCGACACTACGCCGAGCACTACGCTATTTTCTGGTTTCAGAGGAAGAAAGTATCTTTGATTCAAAACACGGTACAATGTAAACTTAAAAGGTGTCATTTTCCATCTTTTGTGCTTCGTTGTCAACTCTCGTGGGTACAACTTGACGGTCGCCCTGCCTGATGCCGCTTATTCCCGGCGACGAGAGGTAAGCGGCATGGCTTTTGCGACATACGAGCGAAGAGGTACAGAGGCAGAGGCGAAGGTATGTGACCGAACCTAACCTAAGAAGGCTAACAGAACCTAGGTTCAGTTACGTGCCTCGTACCTCGCTCCTCTGTTTGCCGACGAAAAGTACAACACAAGGTGTAGGAAAGTCCATCTTTTAAATTTAGACTACAAGTAACTGAGAACAAAAAAGACTTAAGGTCCGACTTCATTTCTCGCGGTGATACTATTTCCACACCGCTGCGATGTTTTCAGTCCGAATCGCGAAGCCTGTCAACACTGGACAGCGGTTGGCATCACTGTAAGAGTCCTTGGTGCTTACCTTGTCCTTGATCCACGTGGCCAACTCGGCGGCCTCTCGCACGAGCACGTACGCCTTGACGGTCTCGTTGAGCTTGTTCTGGCGCTCGTGGGCCAGGTTGAGGAGCGCGTCGTACTGTGCCTCGATCTGCGCCTGGCGGGCGACGATGGAGCTCGAATCCGCCAGGTTCTGCTGCGAGGCGGTCAAGCCCGCCTCCATCTTCTTGACGTAGGCCGCGGGGACGAAGCCCTGACGATCGTTCACCTCAACTTTCCACCAATCCTGGGACAAAATATACCAACTCAAGTTTGTGTACTACAACACTTCCTCCGAAAAACGGAAACCTATCCCGCCATTGGCCATGGCCGCACGTTAAGAGTTTGAATAATATAACTGAACTAAAGAGAAAGTCCCTTTAACCCATAACAGCCCATAGTATTTGGAGTAAAATTTAGCTTAAGAGAAATTGGAGGGATTTTCTTCGCTAAAATACGCATTTTTAAGCTTTGGAAAATGCCTAAATTATCAAATTTAATGTTTCCAGAGAGATGATATTTTTTAAATTATGACAATACTGAACTGAAAATATCCTCTTTAGTAAATTTTTCTGTTTCCGAACGGCATCGCTGGGCGGTAGTGGTTTAAAACAAGATCCCAACTAACCTTGTTGTTCGAGTTGAGGAGAGTAAGCATATCCCCCTTCTTCATGGACACTTCACGGGGGGACTTTTCTAGGTAGTCGTAGAGAGCTATGACGCACTCCTTCCCAGTCACGTCGATGACTGGCGTCTCTTGTTGCTGTAAACCAAACAGACATTAGCTTTCCGGTCACGCAAAGGAAGAATCTTAGAGAAAGGCAACTTACCCTGCACGCAGCGGCTTGCTCCTTCAGGGCACTAACGGTGTTGCCGAAGGCTTCCAAGTCAGAGACGAGAGCTTCGTGCTTCTTGAGGAGAGCTTCGCTAGAATCCTCGTCTTTGCCGTAGTCCTGGTTGCACACAATCGGCTCCTTCTCTTTCATCCACGACTCTGCTTCGTTGGCGTCCGCGAAGTACTGGTGGGCTTGAAGGGAGTCTTCCAGATCTTGCTTGCGCTGAAAGAAAGAAGAGCTGGTAAGAGAAACTGTTGAGTGAGAGAGAAGGATGGATTTTTTTCCGGCAACGAACCTGGAGGGCCTTCTCCTTGAGCTGGGTCCACAAGTCGTTGAGTTTGTTGACGCGCTGGCGGATGCCCTCGGTTGCGAAGTGGCCCTCTGCCACCATCTGATCGCCCGCCTGGCAGACCGCAGCGATTCGGGGCTCGTGGTTGTTGATTTCGCCCAAGACGGCTTGGTGTTTCTTCATCAGGTTCTGGACGCCGATCAAGTCACGACCTGCGAGCATTTACAACGATTGTTGGTGGAGTGCAAGTAAGAACCCGCAAATTTATACAACTTGGAAGCGGAGAGGCAAGCTAAGAAATCCGACATCACGGCTAAAGGTAAGGATCGCCCAGTGTATCTACAATGTCCTACACCTTTCCGCACCTTTCACCGACCGCTACACCAAGCGAGCGAAAGCGCAGCGAGGCTAAGATACTTAGTTTGACCTTATTTAGCCTTCGGAAACGGTTCCAAGCCTGACATAGCTTACTCCTTGGCAGCAGTTACCGCCGAAAAAGGCACTCCCGAGCAGAGCAAGGCACAAACGAACATAACTTAAGCGACAGTATGTCGTAAAACCTCCTAAAGCCGACTCACCTCGGTTGGTGGAAGCAGCCACTGGCTCCTTCTCGCGGATCCATGCCTCCTCGTCCTCGATGTCTCGGAACAGCTGCTGGACTTGGAGAGAATCCAGAAGGCGCTGCTTCCGCACGGACATCGGCCGCTGAAGAGCAGCGTAACGGTCAGTCACGCCCTCCTGAAAGAACAAACGTCACTTCAGTTCGTATTCACTATCGATAAGATAAGATCACTCGAATAAGCATCCATAGGGCTTCACTTAACCTACGTTTGCAAAATATCTTACTTGATCAGGGGGTCTGGAAATTTTTCAGATAGTAATTCACGGTCTTTTCAAGGGTTTTCAGGGGTCATTTATTTTATCAAGGGCCTTTATGTTTTTTCTTTTTTTGAAAAACAATTTTAACTGACTTTTGGAGCGCAGTATAAATTTTCGGAGAGTAAGTAAAAAAGTTCTGGGTCGATTTTTCAGAGGAATATCAGCCATTCCCAGACTTTTTCGAGGGAAATTCTTATTCAAGGCCTTTTTCCTGGTTTTCACGGGTTGCCAGACAGCCTATTGAATAAACTTTGAATCTGGAGAGCCTAGATAAAGTTTACCAAACTTCTACCAAAGTTGGTTAAAAAAAAAAGAAGAAGAATATTGACGAGTGGGAAACTTACTCCGACTTTTCTTGACTTATAACAAAAAAACTGCCTGGTTTTCCAGAGTTTTCTAGGTGCGCAGCAGCTGCGCTGCAGGACACATTCGGGGGCAGCCACTGACCTGCTTGGCCTTAATGTTGTCGGCGTCGAAGTGGCCGCTCTTGACGAACTGCTCGGCGGCGGTGCGGATGCCCTCGACGCGGTCGGCGTGCGCGCTCACGTCCGCCTCCAGCAGCACGTGCTTCTTCTGCAGGTTCTGCACGCTGGTGAGGTCCTTGCCGTAGTCCTCGCTCAGCAGCTGGCCCTCGATCTCCGACAGCCACAGCTCCACGTCCTCCACGGTCCGGTTGAACTGCTGTTGCTGCGACGCCTCCTGCAGCTTCGTGCCCTTCTTCTCCGTCGCCAGGGTCAGCGTCTCCCACAGCTCGCTGATCTCGTCCATGCGCGACTGGATGCGCTCTGACAAAACGCAAACACGCTCAGGATAGGCGGAGAGCAGAGGATGAAACATCCTAGATGATTTTGTCGGCGCACTATTCATCGACCGTTCTTTCCAATCAATGAGCAAAATTTTTGGAACAAGGATTCTTCAACTTTCTTTAAAACGTTGATACGATAATATCGCGTGAGATTCAACAGTTCAGAGCTCGCATTTGATCTTCAACCGAGCTTTTTTTAAAAATAGTCAATCGGAAAAAAAAATAGAATTTCTCTGAGGAAAATGCGATTTTTGACTTGGCCTACGAAAAATGAAATTAATCAGCTTAAACGCGAACTTCCTATTCAGCGTCAAAGGTCAACTTCAAGCGAAAAATTATTAAGTTCAAAGATAGCTTAAGTTGCTTATAATGAAGGCTTAAAATGAGATCGGAACTTCACTGAACCGGCTTTAAAACTGCTTTTCAAATATCCTACGAGTTGAACGGGTGTAATTCCCTACCGTGTCAACGTTAGCCTAAACTGATTTCGGCTAAATGATTTTCAAATGTGACTATGTTTAAAAAGGCGTTCAAAACCAAAACTCTAGACGTCTACTGGTGTGGGCACACCACAAATCCCTTAAAAAACATTACTGTCCAAAACAAGTCTATCGTAATTTAGCGTGCGTTTAACGTGAAGGTAAAACTCACCAGCGGCGTAGTGGTTGGACTCGATCAACTCTTGGCCGGTGGATGTGATTTCGTCCATCCGCGACTTGTTGGCATTCAGCTCCTGCTCAAAGTTCTGATGTTTCTGGACTTTGCCGTTGAGGTTGGTGGGGTCGAGGTACGAGTCGTCCGTGGCGAACTTGAGCTTTTCGTTGATCCAGCCCTTGGTCTCGTCGCAGTCGCGCTCGAACTGCTGCAGGCGGTAGGCGTCCTGCAGGATCAGGCGGCGCTGTGCGCTCTTCTCCAAGAGAGCGGCTCTCCTTTCCAAGAGCATGGCTCTCCGCTGAGCGACGTCGTCCGCGGCGTAGTGCTGCCCCTCGATCAGCTTCGTGGCGAACTCGTCCAGAGCTTTGATCTTCTCTTCTTGGGCGGCTAGCGACTTCTCGAAGTCCTCGTGCTTCTTGATCAGGGCTTCCACTGAATCGAGCGAATCACCCAAATCTTCGTTTGCGAGGAAAGCCTGGGAGGAAAGTGAATAATTAATGGATGGTTCATACAGCGTATCCCGCTTGTAACTATTTTTTGACCTTAAGTTTTATTTCAGTCAAACTTTCATGCGGGCAAACCTGATGCAGTGCTTTGCATTTTGTTTTAAAAATGTGGAAAAAGACGAATGTTACTGATGAAATGGTGGAATATAAAATGATACAGCCACTGTAGCAGGATCTAGTGACCTGATCCAAAACTACGCGGTTATACATCATTAATCCTCATAATTTGATGAAAAATTGAGCCACGGTGGAAGACAGGAGGTAAAAAATTTCGTATAATACGTTTACTGGGCAACCCGCACAGATCATCCTTGGAGCATTTTTAGGCTTCAAACAGCCAATCGTTCAACTTAAGGCAACTTCAAGTTTTTTAGAGTAAAACAATAAGATTTGCTGACCCACATTAATACGAAAGCGCGTTACTGGCAACACAAGACAGTTCAAGTCCAAGGAAACAAAACAAAAATACGGGAGTTTGGGAGGCGCTGGTTGACAAACAGCAGTCAGCAAATTAAGTTTCACTGTCAAGGGAGAAGTCAGTGACCCGTTGTTTTACGAACGAGTGCTGAGGCAGCAATTAAGTTTAACAATATTTATCCCACGAAATGCTTATTTTTAGCGGGGTATTTACGGAAGTCGTTTACAAACCGGAAGAATTTTATAAACCAGTTCTTTGAAATTTACTAATACACCGAAGAGAACGATTCACTGAGTTGAAAAAAAAAATCGTAGTCTTTTTTTTTAACCGACGAAAATTTTTCGAGGCCACAGGCTTAGAAATATAAAGTTGCGCTGAAAAAATACCGTACCTCCTGTTTCAGCATCCACGTGTCCGCCTGCTCCGTGTCACGATAAAACAGCTGCAGGTCCATGCACTGTTCGTACAGGATACGCCGCTCTTCCCAAAGAGAAAGCAGAGACGACTTCTCATCCTCCAGCTGCATCAACTTCTCCTTGACGCCCTCGGCAGCGTAGTGTTCTCGGCTCAACAGCAGTTGGCCAGCCTCGGCAGTCGTTTTGAAGCTGTCTTCACGAGCGTTGATCTCTCCCTGGAACGAAACCAAAGGTTATCTCGGGCCAGATTTTAGGAGAGAAGGAGCGGATCTTCGATCCAACGAACCTTGTGTTCAATGTGGTGTTCCAGGAGGGCTTCTGCCCCGGCGACATCTTTGGCGAGCTCATCCGCGTGAATGATTGTCTTCATCCCGTTGATCCACGAAATAAGATCACGGAAATCAGCCATGAAACGATGAAGTGAGTACGATTCGTCTAGCTTGGTACGACGGCCCTGTAAACCAAACGATACAAATTGAATTCCCAAACTAAAACTGATTCAAGAGGAATTCCGATCCCTCGTCAACTTCAGTCGACGTAATTTTATACTGAAGGATCTTTAACAGAGAAGAAAAGCTCCGACGGAAAAATTTCACTTCTATCGTTGAGAGAACTTTGAAGCAATTGGGCTGTAAATATATATGGCGGCGGCTTACCTTCGCTTTGGCGGTGAGACTCTCCCAGAACGCAACTATTTCAGCGCGCTTGGCCTGAATTTGGTCGCTGTGGTCCGCGTGAATGCCGCACAGTCTGTCGGCTTCCACTCCAAGGGTCGACACCTTGTCTTCCAGCGCGGCCAAATCGCGTTCGACGCCTTCATGTTTGCGCTGAAAAGTTACATCATCGTTAGACATTCTGATTCTTGCACTCATCATGCTGCCATAACCACAAAATCAAGCAAGTTCATACAAAGCTTTTCTACAAGTGCGAACCCCCCTCCAATATTTCCTCCAAACAATTGGCCGTTCTTTATCCCGGAGCAACAACGCCAACTTTGAACTACTCTTTACGCAGCCTCGAGTTCCTACCCCGATGGGCTCACCTGGAGGGTCTGGACGCTCGCCAGGTCGCGTCCGTAATCGTCCGACGAAAGGACGACGTCTTTCTCGGCGATCCAAGCGACGGTCTCGTCGGCGTCGCGGTTGAACCGCTGGATCTCGTGGGCGCCGAACAGCTTCTCTTGACGCATCAGCGCCAG
>Ga0058701_10002093_pt1 | contig 14864 bp, 5 predicted proteins | sample AgamicOrMae_FD_97039 | JGI IMG/M metagenome (GOLD analysis project Ga0058701, IMG submission 97039) | Agave microbial communities from Guanajuato, Mexico - Or.Ma.e | ecosystem: Host-associated > Plants > Phyllosphere > Phylloplane/Leaf | place: Guanajuato, Mexico | collected 2012-06-04
AAGAAAATTAAGAAGTTAAATATTTCAGAAACGCAGTTTTACGAACTTCCCCAAAAAAGACTAAGCTTCTTTACATAGAAAAATTTCATCAGGTAAAGAAAGACATTTCACAAAATTTCAAACAAAATGAAAGAGAATGTCTTCAAATAAAAATTTAATAGCACTTACTGGATTCGATTGAGAATATCTAGCCAGTTAGCAGAGATTGGTTAATTTTGTGAGCCGTCAACACCCACAAAACTCGCTCGCAAAAACAAACGCACAGCATGACATAAGCCAGCCCATGTTTACGACTATCATAATGGCAAGCCATGAATCATTTTCGCCTGATATATGTGACTTTGTCAGCTTAACGTTTAATACAACGACCGTCCGGTTTGACTTCTCTTGGGCAACATTTTATCGCCAAATATTCCTCGCCGTCTTGCCTTGCCTATCGCTGCGCCATCGCCAACCGGCGCCGATAAATCGCCCGAGAAAACGGCGTGCGGATACGAGATGCCGAATAGCAACCAACTGGAAGACGGCCTCTGCATAGGCACGGTTTATAACTGCAGTGCGGATGAGTAGTGGACACTTGAAGTCGTAGAAAGTGACTTGCCAAGTCGATGGACCGTTCTTCAGCACGTGATGAACGAGTGCCACGATCTCGGTTGAAAAGATTGCCTTCCCATCCTTCGAGGTGGTGCAAGACTCATTGAGACTAAAGAATACGCTTTTATATCGGATATAAGCTAATAGGCGAATGATCTGGGCGTTTTGTTCTATCTCTCTAAGGCCTGCTTCAAATCCCGGTGAACAGAAAGAAGAACAGTACGGGTAAAATCAGATTTAGCCTACGGTTAGTTTCGCATGATGCGTTCGCTTCTGGAGCGGAAGGTGTAGTGTTTCAGCACGGCCGCACACGCTGTGACATCAAAGAGCCTTAGATGCCGAGGCATTAGATGCCGTGCCGTAAGATGTTGTGATAACACCCTTGCCGATGGATAAATAAGCAACTGTCGATGTAAAATAGAATACGTTATCGAACGACAACCGGCCGCCACGCCGCGCCGCTCCGCACCACGGCCACGAAGCTCACAAACTGCACGTTCCTTTTGTCGGAACGGAGACTGTGGCAGTGCGGAGCTGTACAACATGACAATTGAATAACGACGCCTGATAGCAACATATAAACGTTGAGTTATGCTTAAAATGCGTCGACACCTGTCTGTTCGGGTGTCCGCCTGTCTCCCTAATTAACAGACTCGGTCTTTTTACAACATCACTTCACCAATCACGAAGCCATTGGGGTCCTGAATAAATCTTTCTTATCCTCTCGCCGCTGAGATGGCGGCGCGTCTGCGTCTCTCTCGCTCCTGCGGGCGACGCCGAGTGCGTCTCTCTCTGCCACTTCACTAACACGCCTACACAGATCCATTACCACGCATTATGTATTCAAATGTATTCCGAAGCGCTCATAGCTGATGTGGCTCATATCTTTACTTCTCTTAATAGGTGTTCGCGGCAGCGGATCGCGAAAGCTGTGGTGACGGGCCCACCACTCGCCGGCCAAGACGGGCCGTTGCACGAAGACAAGCGGTCCGTCTGCCAGGAAGGGACCCTCCTGCCCTGCCACCATGCCCCGACAACGGGGACTAGCCCGACCAAACAACGGCTCGGGCGACCAAAACACACCAAGGATTCATCACATCACAAAGTCTGTTGGGTCACCACACCAGAAATGACTTCACCGACTCTTTTTGGACAAGAGAATAGTTTTTAATGTCACAGACTCTTGAACATCACATGTTCTTTACAATATCACAAATCAAGTTACAATATCAGACATTCTTCAATACTGATGAACATTGGGAACAAGAACAAACGCTTTCGGGCGAAAAAAAATCTCTTGGAATATCTTATCACGGATTGATTAGCACGTAACCAAGTCGTTCAAAAAATTGCCTGTTAGAGCATCATGAAGTCTTGTTAAGTATACATCACAGGTTGTGTTAAAGCATCAGATTACTAGACAATTCCGGACATTCCATTTAGGACACATAGGCTTGTAGAATAACACAAGACAACTATGTAATACATTAGCATATGTTTGGAAAAAAACATCCCACTGAAATAGCTGGAAAGATAACTACCGTAAAATGTTAATATTCCGTATAGAAAGCAAGCCTTCGAGGTACCTCTGTTGGCTACTGTATCTCTGTTAGCAGGAAACACATTCGTATGAGATCGTTAAAATAACTCTAACGTTTATCGTGATGTTCGATAACATCTTGTCAAAATGCGAAACCGTCTTCGAGAGGGAAATATATTGCTTCCTTCCTTTTTATTAAGTGTTCAATGCTGTATCGGACGTGACATCACCTGGCGGACTCGTTGCCAGGGATGTAGGCAGTAGCTCGGCCTACGCGAGAGTCCCACCTTCTTGGGAACAAACAACGCCACCGTTTATCAGCTCGCGAAATGAAATCCTGGATCCTGCCCATAGGAACACCACTTTATGGGATGCACAAAAGCTGGGTGCCCTCACGTCATGACTTGCTCCCATGAATTTTCATCCCTGTCTATCCTCTATGCTGTTTCCTTGCGCGCTGTTGCTTGAAAACAAAGCGCAGAGGTCGTGACAAGCTACAATTTAATGAGCCCTGAACATAGTTTCAACTAAACGACGAAGTAATCCTTGATTTAAGGATCTAAGGAGTTAAGTCCACATGGGGAAGTGGCAACGTAGTCTGGAATGAGCAACATGAGGCGAGAATGAGTTTGGTATGAGGTAAGATGAGGTAAGGTGACGTGAGGTCAAATTTGGAAAGAAATAAGATCCAAGAACGTAAGGTTATGTTCGGTTACAGGAGGTAAGAAGTGCGGAGGAAATAGTCAAAAATTGATGAAATTTTGTCGAAAGGAAGACGAGGCGTGGCATGGTTGAATTGCTCCAAGGTTAGCTTCCTCTACCATCTCATTTGTCTTTAGGTTGATTAAGGATACTTCTCGTTTGATTCATCCCAGGTTCCTAAGGTCCCTTGTTGTCCACGTAAGAATTAGTGGGATAACATCGGTTAAATAATGTTAGGTTAGAAGAGTAGGATTCTGGTTCAGTGAGCATAAAAGACTCCATTAGCCGTAATGACGCTGACGCAGTCACCGACAATGGAAATGGTATTTGATAATGCATATTTGAGGTCAAGTTAAGTTAATTGCAGACTAATAGTGTGTCCCTGGCGCGGCCACAAATTATTTACGAGTTATCCAAGCGGAATATAATTTGAGTTGGTCCCTTGACAGCCGCCGCACCGCGCCGCCTCCAAACCTGTCATTGAGTCTCAGACTGTCCATTACGAGTCGTTCCCATCTATGTCATTATTACGCGGCAGACTAAGACGCCTGTTCAGTAGTAGCACTCAGCCATTCCCGTTATGAACGACCAGTGATCATAAGACGGTTGCGAAAGCGTGAGTTTAAGTCCTCTTCAACACGACCTCACTTTTTTGTACACTCTCAGACCTCAAGATTACCCTTTCTGTGTTCTTCATTGACATAACGTAAAAAGAATTAACAACACACAACCATATGGCTTAATTTGCGTGCTCTAAGATCCTCACTCTATTATTGTTCCGTTCGGCTGTCACCGATCATCATGACGCTTCGTTCTCTGTGGTAGTTACTGCTGCAGGGAAGAATGAGGTGACGGTGAAATGTTAAGTTTTATGACCTGTGCCTCCCTTGACAATCACTTTGGTTGGCTTGGCGGAGAAAGGTACAGTGTAACAAACAACGTAGAATTCATTAATGAGAGGAGTAATTAAAATCAAGAATCAAGTTACGAAATCACGTGTTAAACTGTTCGTCAACACGAGCACAGAGCTCCGTGTGTCTGTCACCTGGGTGCTGACTTGTGAGCCGCGTTGCTGCGCTGGGCCGCCCAGTGGAGCACCGAAGACAAATGCCAGATGTCACTTATTCTTACTCGGGATTCCCGCAGCGAAGTGTCTATCTCTTCAAGACGGCGGGTGTCAAACTTGCGTTTGTCTTGAGCTGCAGCAAACCGCTCGGTCTCCGAGTGTCAAATTAGGGGAGGGAAAAAGAATTGCGCTGCGCCACGCCGAGGCCTAACAGCTTTTCACCAAGATAAATGGCGCACCCAAACTAATGTCGATTTGCTGTCATCTTATTGGCATTCCCCTAACCCCCTCTGGCGTCACACGCGAGCTCACCATTTGTCATGCACAGCCTGCTGTCCGCTGCCGTTGGCCTAGCCACACGTGGAGACCGCTGCCGTCCTGCGATGACCAGTGCGTCGCACCGGCTTCGTTGCGCCCCAAATAGACATCCTTTTGATGGGGCTGTTCTGCGCTTCATCATTTCCCAGCCAGACAAGTCATTTACGGTACCACACCACTTTTCAGTGTCGGCATTAACCAGAAAAACAGCTTCTTCCCCGAGTCAAAACACGAAAACGTCTTGAACCAATTTTTGGGGGGAATACGATGGCGGGTCATTGTTCTTGGCGCGAGTCAGTCTGTGCGACCGCACATTGATGTAAGGGGCCGTACCCTTAGTAAGCGTAGTCTAAGTTTACCCAAACTGAATTTATGCAACCTATAGCAACTATTACGGCGCTGACATAAAGCGTAACCTACGATTAGGTCGACACAGGTTAAACTGATCCCCCAGCTTGAATCGGTAAACACGTCGCTCAAAGATAACTTCTGTTCGGCGATTGACAGTTCATAAGCCCGGAACACGAAGGGTTAATATGTATTTGCACGCAACATCTGGCCGTCGCATTCTGCATGCAGCTCTATCCGCAGCTACACTCATGCCGAGACAAACGAGTGACGGGACTTATCAGTTTGCACATGCTCAGCGCGTCGTACTCCATCTATTCGTGACAGGCACTCTTAGGTTCAAAGAATGGATTTTCCGTCTTTCAACTTCACCCAGGTTCAACATTAATTCCATTATGTACCAATAGCTCCAACTATAACCTTTAACTTAGGTAAGTCCAATGGCTCTGATTTCGTTCCTCACGGCGACGAAAGGTGGAATAACACCTTAGGGCAGAAATTCAACCTTTCAAAATTTAGTTTACATATACCCTGGCAACAAGTCCGCCAGGTGATGTCACGTCCGATACAGCATTGAACACTTAATAAAAAGGAAGTGCATATACCCACAGACTAAGGGGCCATCGGTTTGCACTCAACGCGTGCATTTTCCGTCCATTATCCTGGACATAATATGTTCGACGAGCGATGTCAGTGTCCTCAGCTAATCATATCTTCCCTTCTCCTGACGTCTCTCGTCTTAGCGCTCACGCTTGGATCGCGATGGACGTGGCTATATAATTACAACGTTGTTCCAGCCTTTCCCACTTTATGGGGCGTGTATTGATTACGGTCGTCATAAATAATTAACGGCATTATGAAATTATTAGTGAGGAAGCCAAAGTTAAACGCAAGGCGTGTTGGCAGTGCATGCTACACGCAGGCTTCAGCCTGGCCCGGCTCGGCCCGGCCCGGTTCTCGACCCGTCTACCGCAGATTGATTGCCTTAATAATCGCTCGGCGACGCGGTTAAACGTAATGCCTTACTTTTATCCGCACGAAAATGTCCGCCAGCTTTCGTTGCCAAACGAAAGGGTAGGCTGGCAGATCAGCGAGCTTTGCATAAGATGGGCCAATCCGGGCTCGGGACCATTGTCCGCAGTCTGCAGGGTAGTGTACGTGTCTACACATTCGGATCGTGCAATAGTTTTTTTTCACGTTTTGGAACCAACAATAAGTTGGAAGTTAGGAAGAAGTTGTTAGAAACAGCCTAGCCAGTGTCTCAAAGAAGAAATTACTTCCAGCTAAATAAAGTCAAGGTAGAAGATCGTGAATTTCGCTGTTACACCTTAAGAATCATAACTTGGCCAATGCTGAGGTATGAATGGCTACTATAGCAAGTAGTTAACATCCTGAGCTACCCTGCACATCACCGGAGACTTATAAGTAGTGACGGATTGGAGACTCGCAGGCGACTCTGTGGACACAAGAAAATGATCACTCGCACAAGTCCTTAAAGCTTATTCATCTCCAAAATCATATTCCCATTCAGGTAAGAAAATGTACAATAGTTCCTTCGTCAAATCCAGCTTCCGTGTCAGCAAAGCTTTTTACAGAAGAGAAAATGTTCGTGGTATAGGCGCACTCTTCAGCAGCTGTTCCCGCCGGGTGCAGTAGATTGTTTCAGGCCAACTTGTCACAGCAAGCTGCCGCAGCAGCAACAGGATTCCTGTCACATATCGGTATAATCCTGCTGCTGCTTGTACCCACGAGAGAGAGAGAGAGGTCCTGTTTTGATTGAAAGACGGCGATAAGTCGGCTACCACGATGAAAATGGCGTCATATCTAATGGCGTGGCCAACGGACTCCTCTTGACAGAAAAGGCATCAAGCTATAAATCATTCCGTAATCGTTAATTATTAGCCGTCCGTGAAGCCTCTGATACGGCGTGTTCTGGACCAAACAACACGATATCTGACAGGCATAGCATCTGGTCTTTAAGACCCGAGCTATCTCGCAACCCAGCAGCTAATCAAATATGAGCTTGTCATTGATGACATCTGTATCAATACAACATTGTAAATTTGAGGACAGGAACCCAAGGTGACGGTAACACAGATTTTTTTTTGCATTGGCCAAAACAAATTTAAAGACCTTTTTTGAAACAGAAAATCGTAGTTTTCCTGAGTTTTCCTGATAAACGACTTGCTTTGTAAGCTAAAACGCATTCATAGTTCTGAATAATACAAATGCAATAATGAAGATGTATACATGCACTTTATACGGATATGTTAAATATTATATGCGTTATACCTAGATATGAACATTTAAATTACTAGAGGAACTTCCTCGTACATTCACCGACATTACTGTAAGTAAATAACTTCCCAAAGACAAAACAGAACTTACTTGATTTCTCCAGCGAAAGGAATAATTTCTTGATTTTTCTTCGAGTCCAAATCTTCCAGGTTTGTAAAACAGACCTCAGTCAACATGTGTTTGCTATCTGACATCTCTGTCAGTACGACGCGTGGTAAAACTCGAGGACACGCAGCCAAGGTGATAAGCGGAAAAATTCACCCGTCACGCCGCGTGACATGATGACGGTTAAATTTAAGGCAAGCGCGCCAAAATGGCGACGCCCATGTTTCAGCCCCTTGACGGCTCACAAGACGAATGCGGTGGATGAGGCTTGGCGACGCTGGAAAGATGTCGGACGGCCGATCAGAGCGACGGGACGGGACGGGCAGGCGGGCGGGCGTCAAGCGTAGAGCGCTCTAGTCGGACACGCGACCCACGAGAGTCGGTCACCCTTGTCCACAACACACCCGCGAACGCGACAAACGCACTTGTTATCTTTAAAGCATGTCCGCACACACGCACCAGGCGATGCTACGCCGTGAGGCACTGTTGCCACCTTTCACGATTTCGTCCAAATTACCCTAGTTAACTTCAGAACAAATGGTGATAATCTTGCACGTATTACACTCAGTTTTGAAGGTTGGATTTTCCACCTCTGAAATACACCTTTGTTCATCCTTTAATCTCATGAGAATTAGCTATTTACAACCGTCTCCTGCTTGGAAGCCCTTGTGCCTCACTTCACTTGCGGTCCACTTGGCAACTTATGTTGATTTAGGTTAGGTTGCTTGCTGCTAACTTTGCGACGATACATGGATCGGGAAAGGTAAACACTCGAACGTTCAAAAGTTGGAGTGTATTATTTGGACCTCTCTCTCATGTGCTGAGTGATCCAAAGATCAACTTTTCACCAGTTTACCTACAAGTAAACCGCGTTAAAAGACATACAGTCGGGGAATATGGCTACTAAATTCTGTGGAGTTAATCACATGTTTATCTGAGCTTGTTAAAAAGTTCACTGTGTTTAAAGATTGACGTCGTAGTGAAATCTGGCACGATTGTTGCTGGCCCTGCCCTGCTGGCACGTCAAACAGATTGGCGTGTTCTCCGATCGGGCATTTTGGCAGCGCCATTAACCTTAAGGTCGGCCACCCAGGAACACCGTCCCTCAGACAGTTACCAACGACATGACATGATTTGGCTGCCATGCCTCAACACGCCCGTCGCTCGCCACAGGTCCCCGTAAAGTACTCAGTTGGTACAGTTTTTATTTCTTTCCCACTGGTGTCCCACTTTGAATATCGGTAGGGGAGGGAAATTGGCTCAGAAGTCTCATGACCCAATATTGCGGAAGCACTCATAACCAAAGTCCACATCATCGTCTAACAGCAGTTTTACAGCTGTGATACAAACTAAATTTTCAACCTTTCAAATCTCGGGTCGAAAAAGCATATAAAGTCCACTCCTCTGCGCCGCGGCCGGCCGGTTACTGGCGACACGGGCTTGCTCTTGCTCAGGTCTCCTTAAGTGATTTCTGTAGTACCCCCGCGGCCTTATTGATTTGTTGGATCGTATAAAGAATAATAGCACCCTTGAGGAGAATTGAATTGATGTGCGGGCGGTCGGTCGGCGAGAGGAAAACGCGCTCAGCATGGTGCCGGCCAACCATCCTACCAGGCCACACCAAACGGTGCTATGCCTCCAAGACATATGTAAAGAAGAGACTGGCCGGCAGTCCAGCAAGCGAGGGCGGGAATCAGGCCATAAAAAAGACAGCCTCAACTGACCGTCTGCCTAATTAGTTTGTCTTAAATATATACGATTCTTTTGCTTTTAGCAACAGAGGAAATGAAATGTGATTTTATCTGCGGAAATCTCTCTTGTTTATGACTGCCGCGGCCGCCATCTTCGAGGTGTTTATTTATGGGTAGAGATTTAATGTAAAGGTATTAATTTAACATTATTTATGGGTGGTGGGGTGAGCTGCCGGGCCGACCCGAGCTTGTGTCTCCATCCTCGTCTTGATAATCGATTGGGGATTGTTCGGAGAGCGGGATGCGGCGCTGATTTTATCGCGTGACTTTCTGTGTTGCTGTTCTGCGATCACTTTTATTACCTTTTCTTCCCGAAATAATACCTAAGCCGAGTGTTCTCCTCCGAGTAAGCGCCCTCTGACCGACCACAAAGCTCTTGTCCTGGCTTCGTTAAAAAATAAAGAAAGGAATTGACTCCACGTAATCGGTATTAAGTATTAACCACAACCGTATCCGTTCGTGGATCTTTGACATCACCAACAATTTCCTCGCTTCTTTTTGCCGACTTCGATAAAATACAAACTCGTAAGCACTGGGAATGAACGATCCAGCTTGAAATATTTCGGTACCTATATACAAGCATTAACCGTCCAGTTCGAGAATAGGTTTTCTTAATCATCCAGCTCGACAAGAAGTTTCTTTCACCATCCAGTTCGACTACCATTCAAAACTGCGTTTTCCGTGATTTGTGTTCCTTTCACCGGTATGGCTGTATTTCGGTCAACAGAGTTTGTAGATAAAGCTAATGTTAACAATTTCTGCTGACCAAAAAACACATGTTCGGGTGAATGGAATAATTACAGGTCACGGAAAACGCAGTTTTGAATGGTCCTCGAACTGGACGGTTAAGTAAACGTCCTCTCGAATAGGATGGTTAAGGAAACGTCCTCTCGAACTGGACGGTTGATGCTTGTAGGTACCGATTTAGGTTTGAGCCTGAGATCAAAAACAAATCCCCACCACCACCATGGTCGGAAAATTGCCCTGTGCCAACAACTCCGCTCGACTTGTTGAAGATACACAAAACGCCGAAACTATATGAAGAAGGAATGTGTTCGACGCGGAAAGTGTTCGATGACACGGTAACATATGTAGCTGCCACTATCTATAACGATGTATGTGCATAGGTGAGCCGATGCTAATACATTGTTATGGGTCGCCTTGTGGCAGCTAAAGCGTTATGAGTAAGGAGATCACAGCTATCAACTACTTGTTGGGAGTCATCGAACAGGCTATAATTAACTTTCCCATTGTGACGTTCCAAGTTGCATATCCTCTTTGAGGGATCCATCTCCTTCCCCGGAGGACGCACCAGCAGGATTTTTGATGAAGTGTCTCCGCGCGATTTTGAATGACTGAGGGGAGTTTATCGGATCGACGTAGCGTAGTTGCGATGACGCGGTGACGGCGGGCAACAAAAGAAACGAGGCGTCACAAGTTGAGAAGGAAGGCTTCAGGCATGGCCTTCGACAAACTGCCATGCCAGTTCAGTTCGCGTCCGTGCCTGCTTGATTGATAGAATATTGTCGGAGCCGTCATCAATCATGATTGGCCGTGCTTTGGCTTCGTCCATACTGTCTCCGCTCCACTCACCCTTCCCTTTTTCCCAGCAGCTGTTATGATGGATCGAGTCAACAGGGACGCGGCCCCCTCTATGGCCCCCTGATCTATGGAAACCCACTTCTTGCAAGCTGAACCCAATCTGCATTAGAGAGCATGCGTAAGTCTAATCTTATTCCCGTATTAGACCTTGCCCTACCTATGTCAGACCTTTCGGCATTGGACCTACCCTGACGAGAATCCGCCCAACCCTTCCGTGGACCTACTCATTCATTTCTATATTAAACCCACATACTTCTTCCGATATAAGGACTGCTTTTGAACAGAAAATATTTTTGAAAATAAAATTTATTAGGCTCATGCGTAGAAAGCTCAATGCATTTCTAAAGAATAAGAAGCTCTTTCTGCCACAGTAAAAAAAATGCTATGGGACCTTATTTTATCGAGGTGCTAGGAGGGGACGGGGAAAATTCCGTAAGAGTTGACGTAGGATTTTATGGCCTGCTCCTTACGTGTTGGACTAGACAGGACTACCCGTCTCAAATACTTTCCTGCTCTAACCGTGTATCGGCATCGAATTCGTTGGAAGGAGTTGAGCGGATTTTCTATTTCAGATCTCCCGCTGCGGTGTCGAATTCTCGCGGTTCTAACTCGGCGACGCGACGCCCTTTGATAGCCGTCCTGACGAGTGTCTGCATCCGACAGCCCTCTAAGAAATAGATTTCTCAAGATTAAAAAAAAAAACGCGTGCTGGTATTTTGCTGTAAAAGTAATTGATACCAAACAAAGCTCCCAAATAAAAGAAGCACAGTCTCGTATACTGTAGTTATCTCAAAACACGTTGCGCTAAAACATTTTTTTTCGTGGAATATTGTATGCTTGTTTTAAAAGCCAGTCATCACAAAACATGCCAAAACAACAGAGAGAGATTCAAAATATTATGGCAAAAATTTAAGACAAAGTTTAGATGATTCTTCTTGAATAAAACTTTTTTTGTGACGAAGGGAATAGGCTATCTTGTGGGAATATAAAGAAGTGACACTCGATTCAGTAAGATTTAATCCTCCGGGTTAAAGTTCCCTGATCTCACGTTGATTGCAGGGGAAAGCGTCAGTGTGCTGTTGGGTCCGATCAGCGATAGCAATGGTAATCAGCACAGGTTTACGAATAGCAGTCGCTTGCTGTTGCCTCCAACGGGACTGGCCTGGGAAGGTTGCTCACTCCGGGAGAGGCCGCCTCTGATACTAATGTTGCTGATTTAACGCAAAAGAGTCGCCAAAATAACTCCTCCCTCGAGAAAAAAACAGCCAAGAGTAAATTTTAAAGGTAGAATTTCCACCTTTCATTGCCGAGCCGATGCAACTTTCTAAGTTGGATATACATTTCGATTGGTGATTGGGGCAAAAGACGGGAGACAAGAGCCCACCAAGAAAGGAAAGACGCGCTGGCATTTATAGTTTCAATCAATGTAGTTACGCCGCCTCGCACAACACAACATGCGGCGACATGAGTCCAAGTCCACTAACGGTTCAATTTACAAGTACAACTCAGTTACTCACCGCAACACTTTCGAAAACTTTCCCCCTCGAGACTTACCTGGCAAAAGAGAAAATAAACATTATGCAAAATCCGAATCCTCTCGTCTATAAACTTTTTTCCCAATCACTCTCATTGTCATACATCACAGTTTGATTTAAAAGATAAATCGTGAAAAACAGACAGCAGATTTTTGAGAAAAAAATGGGTCGCATCAAAAACTGTTATTAATTTTAAAAAATTCAGGCTATTTTCCATTTTCTCTATCTTTCTAAATCTATTTTCTCGTGAACTAGCATCCAGACCATGTTTCTCTTCTAAAATAATGATATTCTAGGCAGAAGAATATATTTCTAAAGAGGACGTTGAATTCACGTAGCGGTGTTTCCTGATCTTAATCTTCATGAAGAGTTTAAGATCAGTTTGATTAATCGGCATCGTAAAATTATTCTTACATGGATTGGCTTTCACCTCAAGACTAGTTTCGGCCATTGTTACCTAATTGATCTTCCGGTGTTACTGGTAAGACGGATTAGAATTTAAACAGGGCAAAGTAGATTTCCTAAGCGCCAAATCCGCACGATTTCATAGCCAAATTGATCCTATTCACTTCGCTGAATCCATCAGCAGACGTCTAATCAGTTAAGCTAAACAGTTTTTGTTAGACAAACAAAACTGATTCGTAGTCGAAACTGGGATATCCAGTTTGCTACCCGTCAGCGATCGACAAGTGAGTGCCATGTCAGGACAACCACGCAACCATATCAGTGACAAATGGAAGCGATATTTTTGCCCAATCATCAAGTTGCAGAAAGCATAAGCACGCGCAATGCATTTCCGATTTACGGCCCGCCCACCTAGAGCGATGACTCGATGTAGCCTTACGCCGCACCAAAAAAAAACACTCTTTGATTCCGCAATAAGCAGGTCACGACATCTTCGACAGAAGGTCGTGGTGGGGGTCGACTTATTGGATCAATCAATCTGTCACTCACGATAAACAAAATAACATTAAGATGAAATCTCTTGATGCTGACATACTACATAAGCAACTGCAAGACACTTTCAGTAGTTGTACATTCTATTGTTCAATGTTACAATAAGTAGTTCAACATTTTCCATCGTATTTGAGAGTCCACCTTGAGTAGGTTTACCTAAAATGACGAAAGTGTGTTTTGTGGATAAAGCAAAGTCAAGCATAAAAATAGCATTAAAATAAATTGTAAAAAAAATGATTACCTTTCAATGCGATGATTAGATTTCTAAACTAAAATAAAGATTATTTTCGAAAAATGCCTACATATTATTTCAATTGAAAAGTTGGAACAAGAAATCGTTTTGTTAATTAAAATAAATTTAACTATTTTTTTTACGATTTAAAAAAAATCTAAAATGTAGTAAAAAAATTGCTGAGCTCATTTTTGTTGAACAATGGAATCAACCCTGAAAGGCCGTCAAATTTAGCTTCATAGATTTTTTCCTATAGCATTCTTTTCTCTCCCTAGAAACGGTAATGGTGCCTTCCTCATGTTTGGGTTTCCAGCCACCCCGGACGGTTTGCGAATCGCGTAAATTTGCGAATCGAAGAGTGAAATCGACAGTTGAACTCCTCTTTATCAAAGTGCGTTTTGCAAAGGCATTCCGATCCGAGGTTGTTCCAGGATAATGCATCCCATAAGGTTCGCAGAGGGCCCATTTTTCAGGTGGCCACCTGGGCTAATGCACGGTGGTCACGTCACTTGGCCCGCCCTTATCTGTGTGCCTGTGTCCCAAGGTGAGATACAGTAATAAAAGTCTACGTGGGTTGGGCATGGCCGTCACACGAAACAAGATCGGCGGCAAACCAATCTTTTGACCAATAGGTAATTAAGACGAAGTAGACCTGTATGACCTACAGAATTTTTTTAAAAAGGTGTTTGAAATTCAGTCCTAAACCCACTACCGCCCAGCGATGCCGTCCGGAAACGGAAACACTTATTTTAGAGGATCTTTTCAGTCCAGTATTGTCGCAGTTTAAAAAACATCACCCCCTCTGGAAACCTAAAATTAATAATTTAGGCATATTCCAAAGCTTAAAATTGCGTAATTCAGTGGAAAAAAATTCTTTTAATTTCTCTTAACCTAAATTTCACTCCAAATACTTTGGGCTGTTATGGGTTAATTGGACTGAATTTTTTTTGTTCAGATCACAGATTTGACTTTTGTTGCATCTGAATTTAAGATTCTCTTTTTACAATGAAGGAAAAGGCAACGTTTTTTTACAGTGTACGTTGAAGATGAGCCAAGACAGTAGTAATGAGGCAACGCAAGGATTTGAAAAAAGTTCACACATAGATTGAGTAAGCGTGGTGCGGTGCGGCGAAGCAGGTAACCATCCATCTGTGTCTGTCTGTCTGTCCGTCGTTGTGTGTCTGTCTTGCTGTCACTCTGTCACCGTCTATAACGTTGATTGATCGTGTTTACCTTGGAGACAAGAGAAGAAGGGGTAGGATAAAACAGGGGAGACTATCACAACTTTAATAAAGTGAGTATTGAATGTCCTGTCAGGATTGATTAAACCCGCGGGTATGAATTACCGCTTAATGAGCGGAGAGCACCAGGCGAGGCAATACGGCCGCAGCACCGCAGATACACCTCCGGCTGCCCGCCGCCCGGACGGTACTATCTACACGACGAGTGAGGTAGGCCACCCGCTTCCACAACCCGACGTACTCGTCGGAAGGGAGGGGACCTAAACAAACAAATTATACACTGTATCGAGTGGTATTGCTTGTTCGACCCTCACTCCGATAAACGACAAAAATCATCGTAAAAATATACTTTAAAAAAAAACTTTAACCCTTTTTATTCCGATGGCGTGTTTCTTCATGTACGGTAACTGTTTTTAAACGATGAAAATGTTTTCATAAATTGTGTTTTTTGTTGTATTTTAAGCAAAAATGCGATTTCGTCTTTCGAAAATTAGTTTCTACACAAAACATCAGTTCAAAAAATTGTTTAAAAATAAAATAAAAAAACATACATAAGAAGAAAAATAGGTACGGTA
>Ga0058701_10002094_pt1 | contig 14861 bp, 8 predicted proteins | sample AgamicOrMae_FD_97039 | JGI IMG/M metagenome (GOLD analysis project Ga0058701, IMG submission 97039) | Agave microbial communities from Guanajuato, Mexico - Or.Ma.e | ecosystem: Host-associated > Plants > Phyllosphere > Phylloplane/Leaf | place: Guanajuato, Mexico | collected 2012-06-04
GGTATATTGTCCCTTATTAAAAATTACTGTCATCTTGGTGTTTTGCTCTAAACTAAAAGAGAGTGTCTTTGTCATGGGAATTTTCGACATTGTGCTGTATCTGATAATCTTATTGATCGAGGGTAGCTTTGTTGGATTAGGTGAAGAGTACTCGTGTCGTAGATGTAGCGTAGGCCTTGTGTATTTTTTATGGATATACACATTATATGAATAGTCTGTGATTATTTTAAGCCAAAGACATTGATTTCTTGCTCGTGGAAGTCCTATAATGCCACTTAAACGACTAAATTGATTCCGCAATTGGATGTAATTACGATGTCTTTCTGAACCTATCATTTAATCTAAAATTATAATCTAGCTTTCTTATTTTTTAAAACTAGAAGATTGGCTCTATTTTTTTCTTAAAGCTTGTGTTGTGTTCAGAACGATTATAAGTGTTCAGTTTCTCCCTGTTAGTAACGGATAATAATGTTTGTTTCTTCTCTTTCAGGATATTCCAGTTTTGCAGCGGTTATTTCTTTGGTAAGTACGATTAACATTTCTGACGAGGCGTCGCTTTCGACTGTCTAGTGAAACTTTGGAGAACTGGGTTGTATAAAATTTTTAATCTAAGTCCAGAATCTCTCGAAGTTATATGATTAGTTTTTTAATAGAATATCGAGTGGCCTACTTTGCATCGTAAGATTCTCCGCTCATTTTCCCCCCAAAATAACGAATTTATGATACGAATAAATAAGACCATACAGATTTATTTAAATTTTCAAGTACTCTGGCTATTCAATATCACGAAATTGATCATATTTTAAAAGCTGGAATGAAGTTGGTAGGTATACGAAATTGAAGGTACGTCCAAACGTGCGTATTTTCCAGCGAATCCATTCTCATTGCTTTTATTTTTTTTATGAAAAAAGTAATTATTCAACCATTTAATTTAATTCTAAAATTTTGTTGTTTTTGAAATCTTTTGTTCTCTTTTAAATGGCCCATTGGGACATGTGGCAAACACAGATTTTATGCGAACTGTTAATCTCAATAAAAATAATCTGTTATCAACTATTCCCCTGACGAGTTTGCCCATTAATTACTGGATTCAGACGAGGAAAGGTGAGAACGACTTAACTATTTATTGGTGCCGATAACCACTCCTTACGTGATTACCAATAATTAATTTATTTAAGTAGCGCAAAGGAACCCTTTTTATCGGTTATCATATTAACACCCATGAAAATTGGCAGTAGCGGTTGATTGCACAATGCAATCAGTTGAAATATTCTTTGAATGTAGTACAGAAGCCTAATAGACTCCCGACGGGAATTGATTTCAACCCATATCTCGTTAATAGATGCATACAGAGATTCAGAACTGGTTTTGATTTACGCGGATGTATCGGGCAAAGACCAGGTATTCCTAAACAAAGATAACGGTAAATACTGCGGGTATCAAAAGTTCCAATAGGCATCAGACGTTAATAGAAAGCACTAGACTGATATAAGTACCTTTTTAGCCCATTGGTTATTATATACGAATGTTAGCAAAGAAAATATTAAAATACGTACTATACGTAAACAGTGTTTTTGAATCATTCAGAAAACTAATTTTTTTTCAGTCTTGTCTTATGTAAATTTAGCCTGAATTTTAGAAAACGAGCTCTTTTGTCCCGGTGCCTCCATATAGCAACATGTCTTTTTGGTCATTTTCAGAAGCCTGGAACTGGAAAACTAAACGGTCAAAGTTCTTCCAACTTGGCAGTGATGATATGTTCTAAAGCTGACCTTAGAATTTTAGATCTTATTTTGACGATTCCGTTGGAACATCCTTAAAAATTGCTACTGGACTTGCTCGCTTAATTTTCCTTTTCCCTTGGAATAATTTTACCGTGTTTCTCTGATTCATCGAGAGTGTAGGTGGAATTGTGTCAATTGCATATTCTGCTACTAAGAAACGAAAAGGGCGGTCGCGTTTAAAAAAAAAAAAGTTTTGAAAGCAAATGGAGGGCATTGATGTTTTAATCAGTGCCTCGTTTGTGGGACGGCCGAAGCGTGCAAATGGCTTTTAAGGGCTGTTTGTCGTTTCGTTTGAAGGCTCTTAAGGATAGTTTTTCCTTCACAGCGAGAGTACCGTGGTAACGCAGTTAAGATTTCGATCGTGTCGTAAGGAGGCGGCGTCGAGGAACGTTGCGTATGCTAATCACAGGTACTTGTAACGGCGAATAGATACTGCTAGGTCGGTCGGTAAGGCAAATTACGCTACACAGCAGACCGTCAAAATGGAAGACTTTTTTATTTCCCTGTGCCGTATCCCTCACCGAGATTTCAACGTCAACTTGTTTACAACCTCGCGTTTTGTATAATGCCAAGATTTCAGGTCTGAAAACACCTAGTTACGCATTATATCATTCTCGTCAATATTTCATTTAACTCGCTCTACTTCACGTGACGAGAAAATGTGTTTTTCTTTTCTCTGGTCGCTATTGCTTTAGTTTAAAAAGAATGCTGTAATCGTTTTAAGTAAAGTTGCGATACTTTAAAAGCTCGCAATATTGATGAGTATACATATCAGTAACCACTATACACTGTCTAAATCTGATTCAGTAAGAGTCTCTGAGGTGCAGTGAAAATTCACTGAAATTCAGTCAATATAGCTCTACTGGATTTTTTCAGTTGTGCTTTATTAACTGAAGTACAGTGAATTTGACCGAATCTCAGAGACTCTTACTGATTGAAATTTAGAGTATACCTATTTGCGAAGCTTGAGTCTTTCTGTAACACCTCACCCTTTCTAAGGTTTTTGTGTATTCGTGAAGGTCCTAGAAAACGTTGAGGTTTCCTTGATTCCGAATCGCAACACCCTTTGATTGGACTTTATCTTGCCATAGCTGCCGCGCCGGTCTCTGAATGGCTCGATAAGCCGCATGCCTCGCAGTCGTCTCAACATTTAGCCTAAAATAATTCTCTCCAATCCACGGGGGCTCGGGACTCCGGGACTCACATGTTATTTCAGCCACAGATACTTCAATGTGTATAAAAATACAACACGATATTGCCACTCTTAACCATCGGGACGGTATTGCGAATCCCAGCCGTAATAAAACATTCAAAGCCTTCCGTGCTGCGAAATTTCGCTGAAAATCACCACTGACAGAAATACATCTATTCGTAATTTCAATGAAAAATTCAGACTTCCAAAACTATGGAACTCGGCACCGGTCGTTTGGCTACATACTTCTCTCTCATAGATTTTTTTGGACTAAATTTTTACCTTGAACAGTTTCTTGTATTCTCCGGTAATCGTTTTATTTTCAAACGCGAAGCTAATATTTTATTTAAGATTTGAGATGGACTTATAATGGAGAGAGCTTTGTCAAAGCGTCGCTTCGTTTGAGACGACTGCTGATATGAAATTTATATATCAATATGAATTTTTGATATATCTTTGTCTCTACGTATCCAATGATAATGCTCGTTCAGCTGCACTTCTATGCCACATAGGACTATATGTCAATTGAACAGATATTCATTTTTCTTTTTTACCTATACAGTGTGCGAACAGTATAAACGTAATCTGGTTAATCAAATCTTCAGTCTTAGGTTAAAGTGCTCTTGATTTTTACTGCCCCGAATGAGGGATATGGAGTCACTGCGGGTATATAGCACTCTTTCTGAGACCGTGGTTAATCTGTTAAGTGGCCGCACACCGCCGCTGGAAATACGCCATTATGACGGGCTGCGAAGATCCTGGGTCCTAGCAGCGTTTTTCTGCCCTTGGCCGCCAGCTCGGCCGCCAGCTGGGTCAGCAGCTCGGGCTGCCGGTCGGGCTGCCGGTAGGCTGCCGGTCGGCTGCCAGCACAATAGAGATGTCGGCCGGCCGGACGGACCTGCCCTAGTATTTTCGCCTTCCTTGTCAGACCATTAACGGAATTTCTGGCCTGTCAGCTGCGTTTTGACAGTTCATTGCTGTAATTTCCAACAACGTTTGCTTTGGATCCCGAAAATGATCCTGCGAGGAAATCGTTGCCTGATATTTGTTTTCCGGTCAATTCGATCGGAATCCTCCACCGCAAGTGTCTAACTTTTTGTTTGTCCTGACCCACTTCTGATATAGAGAAATTGTCCAGATGACCACGTGCTGAGTTTGCGCGCAAGCGAAACTTAGATAGCCTAGAGTAGCTCAACCAGAGTAAGTTAATCCTCACCTCAATAACCGAACGTTATTTAAACAAATGCCCCACATGTTCTTATCTTATCCTTATCTTAAAGTATGGACAAAAATACTCGCGGCGAACCACTAAACAGTATCTAATATAAAAGCTCAAGGAAACCGATTAAATTAACTCGAGGGTTCCATCGAAGTATCATCTTCTTGAAACTTCCGCTAGCAAGACATTCTCGGCTGCTCCATGTTCTCGCTAATCAGACTGCTCCCTATAGTTTAAAACCCACGTATAGGAGAAATGAGGCACGAGAAGGGATGTAGTGTGTGATCCGGGAATTCCGGCCGTGAGGAGCGAGAAGGAGGGCGTGATACAAGGCCTCGCTAACTGCGGAGGTCGCTGCTGATTATAACGACGTTGCAAAGCCTCTCGTGGAACCTATTTGTAAATGCGTGGCGTAAGCGATCATTGCAAAGCTCCCCGTCGTCGTTGGAGGTGACAACGCGTGTAACTCGACGTAATTTACGGGCCGGTCGGAATCAGGGGAACGTATTTTTGGTGCAGCAACGCCGCCGATATTTCCTTTTCTACAGCTTACTTAATCGATTCACACCCACGGCAAACTTGATTCATTTTTTTTCGATTGCAATAAATGTCTCAAAATATCTCGTTATGACTCCGTGAAACATCGTTTTTTTAAGGGAGTGTCTATTCACCCGATTGCCCCTTTTAATCTGTTGGTTACGTGCGTTCAAGTCTCCCTATGTTAATGCATGTCGGGTCAATAGCAACACCCTTGCTTGAATGAGGAAGGTTGAGGTCACCTGTTTACCTAAGTGAAGATTTGTATCACTGAGGAAGTAATTGTATCAATTGGGTCGTGAATAACTCATTGGGATGTAATTCAATTTTGCTTTACATATCTTCAGAGGCGAATTGAAACTCTAAATAAACTAGATATTTCCTTTTTTGGTTTACATTTGATGTTTCTCTAGGGGACAACCGACGCCTAATTGCGGACTTGTGTGATTTTCCTCTAATCACAAACGGATTTGGTTTTTTAGCATCTCAATTGAGTCAAATGAGTTTCTTAGCGTCAAAGAGAAGTAAGGGCCTGTTCATGACAACGAGCGATAATTTCGGTATGAATTATTTAGTTGCAAAGCTGATGCCATGCTAGAGATTAGTTTTGAATAATTGAAAATGCGAAATCATATTAAACTAATTAAAATGTAGTATTTTCGCCCGCATCAAATAATTTACTTTTTAGGGCTTATCCATCTTCTATCGTCAAAATTGATAGAACCGCTAGATATTAGATATAATTGGTAGAAAAATGAAAAAACAAAAACAAAAAAACTCATAATGGTAAACAAACTGCTCGTGTCAGGAGCCTAGAAAAAAATTTCTATACCTTATAACATTAGTTTTTGAAAGCATAGCGTGTACCTTGGGTGAGCGTATGTGTTGCAAATGAGTTTTAGCATTGGAGAGCGTTGGCTGATTACGGCTAGGCTCGTCGGGGCGGGGAGAGCCTACTGCGCTGATGATTGCTGTCTGCAGCGAAGCGAGTCAGAACGTGGCCCACTCCCACTGCTGCATGTTACACGCAGACGAGCCACCGAAGAGGTGTTGTTATGGTGTCAGGCGATTTATGCCCTTGTGGTAGCACAGCGTAATCAGTCCACTGCGAAGGCACCAGCGATCCCTGAAGCTACCCCAACTTCAGCCGTAGCCCTTGAATACGGAAAGGACTCAACGTTGCGTCTGGATTTGAATCAGTGAGTCTTTGAGATTCAGTGAAAATTCACTGAATTTCAGTCGATATAGCACCACTTGAAAAATTCTTTGATTTTATCTAACTGAAACTTAATGAATTTTTAATGAATCTGAGAGACTCAATTGATTGATATATTTAGAGTGCAGGTACGTCGCAGCTCGTGAGAGGTTTGAGTAGATCTGATTGGTCGTCAGATGGTCGCAGGTCGCTGGTCGGCGACTGTTGGTGACCTTGAGGGTCACCTGCCTTTTTCCCGCTAAGGGCCGTTTTTCGCATCTCGTCGCTGCCGCTGCCTCGGCCACGAGGCCAGCAAGGCGCCTCTCGTTAAACCTCAGCCGTATCCTTATTCCTTGAGGCAACCACAAAGGAATAAAGCGTGACGCCTTTGACCAAAGGAAAGCTGCAACGTTGTTCCATGATTTTGCCCCACGTCTTCTCTTTTACAATCTGCATTTTTAGGTCACATATTCCAAGCTTTGAGTTAAAACTTTCCTGTTACATCAGCGAATCGCCGCAGAGCACCTAACCTATCCTTAAATCACTAAGCCTGATGCCGCTTATGTCCTTGGGACCTACCACCGAGACGCAGGATCAGACTAGACGAGGAGAGCGATAGCCAAGTTCGGCACCGAGTACCTCTAACCTAACCTATTTGATAACCCATTTGAAGTCAGCCGATCCTTGCCAAGAACCTGATTCCAGCTTACCCAATCTAATAACCCATTCACCCTTCTGTAACCTGAAGTCCTAAAAGAGCGTAGGAATTCCTAACCTCAAAATCTTGAGTAAGTTATAGTAACTCAGTCGTACTTGTAGTTCAAGTCCAATACACCTAGTCAGCTTGAGAAGAAATAGATCCGCGGACATATTTTAAAGCTGTAAGCTAAAAAGAATAAAATAAAAAAAATAATTTTGAGTGAATTCATTCCAGAGTGGAGGACCAGGCCTTCGAGTGCTTTCAACATTAATCGCACTTGAAAAACAATGGAGCGCAGCGGAAAATAGATCAGTAGGCCGGATGTGAGACCATTTCAGTCAGTGATTTTATACTGAGTTGTAATATGTTGTGAGAGGATGCAACCGAGTCAAACATCTGCTTGCGTGCAAACTTAAGACATGCGGTCACATCACTTGTACATGCGATAATAATCATCCAAATATCGCAACTCCAAGTTCGTATCTGCTTTCCCCCGAAGAAACTGAGTATTCCATAAAGTAGGTAGACCCATATATATTGCAAGTTCGAAGGCTTAAAACAGGCAGCGACCCACTTAACCGTGAAAAAACACGACACGACACAAATTGCCAAAAAAAAGATACTGCATGAACTATAATGTGCCACAAGTATGACGACTCTTGATATTTTTACGAAAAGAAACATCCCATAAGTCTCTTTTCTTAGTAATTTTTATGTGCATTTAGGCCATGTCTCGGGTTACGCGCGAGGGCGTTGGAAATCCAGCAAAATCTCGATCTTCTCTCGTGAAAACTGGAACAATCCTTTGACCGTACATTATGAGATTAGCGTTGGATTTTCAAGTACGTGCAAGATGAATCCACATCAGACTTGAAGGGAATCGCACAGCCCACGGCTAAACCTCTGGTACGCGTTCTGCGAACAGCTCTGGGCTTACTTAACGCTCCAGATTTACTTAGCATACTGCGTATGCCCATGTGACGTTCACAGATGTGCGAGCCATATTCTGTACACTGGCAAACGAACTCATTCGATCCCTATCAAAACAAGTTATTTCGTTAGTATCCGGGAGTTATTTCGTCGGTTTAAGGCAACGAAAAGAGCTTGGCCAGGGCTTTTTAAATGTTTATTGAAAGAATGGACCCAAATAGGTTATATTAAAGGTATAAGGGTGAACGTGTAACATGTAGTACCGGTATTGTTAGATTTTCTGATAAACTCTACTTTACAGGCGTATCAGACGAGATGGCTCGGCTAGTTAATCCGAGACTCTCTATAGATACCCGAGCATGTTAAGTTTGTTTTTAACATTGTTCCTCACCTCACGCGGCTTGCTGACGAAACATAGAAGACCGTTAACCCACTACCACCTTGCGATGCCGTTCCGAAACACAAAAAAAATATTAGAGGATCTTTCCAGTTCAGTGTTCGTCACAATCCAAAAAAAATATCAACCCCCGGGAAACCCAAAATTCATTATTTAGGAATTTTCCAAACTTGAAATTGCGTATTTCAATGGAAAAAAATCCGTTCAATTTCTGTTAACCTAAATTTTACTCCAAATACTTTGGGCTGTCATGAAAAATCCACCAAATTTACTAAGTATGTTTTCTTCTTTTTCTCGAAAAATGGTCAAAAAAGAAATGTGTGTGGACGCAATCTGTAAGGCCACTCCGTAGGTTGGGCTTCCTTGTGAAATATCGAGAGCACCCCCCCCCCCTTCCTCCCCCCCTCTCCCCTCGAGTAGGGCAACGCAATGCAGTGATAGGCGAGGAGGGCAAGCGCAAGTTGGCCCAAACCGAACCGAAGCGAAGTGACTATCAGTTCAGTTGCGATCCCAAAATTAGGCGCCGGGCTCACGTCTCTCGCTCCTGCTTTATTGATGGAATAAATACTTAAAGTGTAATGTATAGTTGCGCCGGATTAAAAGTCTGCGGTACGTTAACCTGCTGGGAATCAAGTCTCTTTCCCTCAAGCCGGAACCAGAACCGGAAACGGAACATTGGCAATGACTTCCTTGATTTTATCGACCGTGCTAATCGCGTATCTCTACAAGTGCATGCCACGCCACAAGTTTTCTTCTTGTCTCTTTCGAGCTAAAAAAAGAAGAAGATACGTCTTTCGCGATAACCCGAAAGTAACTTCAGGAGATCATTATTGATATCTAAAAGTGACTTCTGTCTTCGAAATAGCGTATGCAGATATGCTAAACGACGTTTAGATATTCCTAGACGTGTTAACTTCTAACGTTTTAATCTTAGTTATATCAAATCCTCGTACAGAATTCCTAGTTTCAATTTTCATATGACGTTTGAGTATCATTAATTACTTGTTTGAAAGCTGAAAATCCATCAAACTTTCAGATTACTGGGAAATATATGTATTAAACTTTATTTTTTCCCCTTAAAACATTTTTTTCTTTTAAAAATTACCCGACGCAATGTTTTTTATTATTTATTTTTAAATAGTTTTGGATGATTTTCTACTTCCAAACTTCACTCTCTCACACACATATTATTTTCGTGCTGTGCCCTTGGGTATCTATGCCCCGAGTAAATGCACTGTATTGTGTTGGAGGCTAAACTAAGATATGTGTGGGTTCTTAGATATCCTAAGCTCAAGTTTCAATGATGTTAAGCGAAACGCTTTTGTAGCGGACGTACAATGCGGCTGACACCTTATAAAACTTGCCAAGGCTACTGAAAAAGTTAAACACTGACTTTCACCTTAAGTGAAGTGATGATCACAAGTCGCGTCTCTCTCATACAAAAGAAAGGGTTGCTTCGCGAGTGAAGGTAAAACACGTGAAGAACAGATTTCTCTTAGCTCTTAATTTGGCCCATCAGTAACTCAGAACCATTTATTTTTACTATATTTTCCCTTCTTTAGTAGTAAGAAGCATACGATGTACAGCGGGCCACGAAAGTATTGGCCCTTGCTTCCATACGAAATACATGGAGGCAGGGGTCATTTCTTCTGTGGCCCACTGTACTTTCTGACTGGTGAATGGTTCAAAATCAATTTTAATCATTAAAGGTAATTCATTAAATCTTCAAAAATTCCCTGTAAAACACAGAGGATGTGAAATTTTGAAGAAACCTTAACCATTATCCGCGTAATATTTTCAAAAAGGAATAAGTTACAGGTGGCATAAAAACAAAGAAAAAAAATCAGTTTTAATCACATTTGGTTTAAGGAAAACCTTCAATTTCAAGAGGAACTGTAAATTATAAAGATTAAAAACAGTCTCTGTGAGTAATGAATGAGAGGGATTTGAAAAGCAGTGGCTGACTCACGTGTTCCATAGGGGGAATATCGTTTATGGAAGCTCGGATTCGGCAATTTAATTGTCTTAACTTTTGATGGATACGGCTCTCGCGATGAGGGGAAGAAGTGGTTCCCTCAGGACTCAGTCCCCCGGGTCAACGCTCCTTGTTCAACTCCACTCTTCCCCAGGAAGCCACTTCCCACTGGAGCATATCTCTCTCGGGGTTCATTTGGCGGGAACCTATCAGGAAGGACTACAAAGGTGCATTAAACAAGATGCTGTTTCCAATGAAGAAGGGGAGCCTATTTGTGGGCTTGTTTGCGTCCTGCAGTCCTGCTCTGTCCGCATCATGAAAAATCGACGCAAATCTCCTTAAAATGGGGCATATGTCATTAAAGAAGCACAGAGGGAAGTGCTGAAACAGTTTCAAATAAGAGCTTTGTCGGTGGATGTTCGGTAAAAGAATACTTTCCGTCCCTTTAACTATTTATCCGGTATGCTACTGATATGCTTCTATTAACACTAAAGAATCAGTGAGTGTCTGAGAGTCAGTGAAAATTCACAGACTTTCAATCAACATAGCACTTCTGGTTTTTTTCGGTGGTTCCATTCGACTGAACATCATTGATTTTCATTGATTCTCAGACACTGATTCAAATTTAGAGTGAACGTTCACGGTAAATAAGTACGACTGAAGTGCTATAACTTACTTCTGAAAGTGTTATTTTTGCATTAGAGAAATCGAAGAACTTATCTTTAAAAATATTTTTAGGGTCATTTTTATTTTAAAAAATATTTGGGTTATTTTTAAAAGAAACGAATTTAGGGAGATCTTTTGAAGAATAAACTTAGAGAAACGTTACTTTTGCTGTTCCGAAATTGGTGATGATTCAAATTATAAGGAAGTTGATTTCGAAGTTCCGCAAGCCTATTTTCTCTGGCTTCGGTAGGCTGTATGAGTGTAAGACAAATAGTGTCCATGCAGAAGGTTTATTTATTCCGGATATATTTTTTGTGAAAGGACACAGAAAGGGAGAAAAATCGTGCAGAATACGCGTAACTTTTGTGTCGTGAGTTTGGGGATGTCGACTCGACGGAAACGGACAGTTTACCACGGCCTTCATGTGGGTCAATGACTCCGCCAAAGCCTGCGGAGCTAAGCGATATGTAATACACGCCGTTTTTCCCATGCTAATGCGCTTGCAGCCCACATCGCTTCATGGGAAGCATGGGAACGCGACACAGGTGGCAAAACTATCCACATAAATACGGCCCCTTCCTGTTTACCTTCACAGAGTCATTGAGAAGGACTTGCCGTCTAACATTGCATAGTGCCATTAAAGTTGGAAGCCAAGTCCACCAGGAACTCCAAAACATCTTCAAGACTCGTGCAGGCAAGCGATAACGCTTCTTGGTGTTGAGTCACGTGATCTTTGCGACCAATCAACGTTGAGACACCTGACGGATCGCACCAGGTATGAGTAAACGGAACATTTCAAGGTTAACTTATTTTGAGACAATTTCGCGAAACCTAATGAATCAGGCTAGATTTTGCGAAGCTGTTCAGGGCTATTCTAGGTTATTGGTTTGTTTGAGTTTGCTCAAGTTAAGTATTGACATGAAAATTCACATTTTTCTGTCAGCAAATCATATTTCAAAACAGCAATAACGCAAGAATAGAATTGGACGAACGAGAGAACATGGACCTGTGTCCAGTCTGAGACCACCCTTTACACCTTTTTTTTTTGAAAGTACAGAGATAAGCCGCCAAAGGTGGTCTGAGTGTGTGTAGACCCAATTGCGTTACTTACACTCGACTTGGTGGACAATAGTAAATTTCAGATAGAGGAGGGGTGGCCCATAAGGCCGTTATTTCGTTCCACTCGAGCTAAGTCGGAATGTTTAGGGGTCATCAACCAATCATTCTGAGATCTGAATTGATAATGTTGGGTGCGGTCCTGCTCAAACGGCGCTGATTGTGAGGTGTAGCGGCTAGAGCTACACTTTTCGGTATTGTGGACTCCTCCGAGGGATACAAAAGAAAGTCTGCTTGTAGATAATTCTTCACACTCTAAGTTTGAATCAGTGAGAGTCTTTGAGATTCAGTGAATTTTCACTGGATCTCAGACACTCACTGATTCAAATTTAGAATGTACTTGGTGGTGACTTCTTCATTGTAGTTGTAAGAAAAGTGACGCAACGAATACCGGTGTAGTATTACTTCAGATTTCAGCATGGTCAGTTACGTGTAAAAACGACTTCACTTAAATGGAAATGGTTTGTAAATAAAAAAAAAAATAGTTACGCAGATATCAATTTAAACGCTAAATCCCAAGGACAGCCCAAGGCAGACAAAAGCGCAACTTTAGATAGATAGCCTTAGTTTCATTGAACCCCGTTTGTATGGGAATCCTTCAGATTGGTTATTTAGATTACAAGCAAAATGGTTAATGATCCCTGAAAATTTCACTGAAATTCGTGGGGCCTAAAAACGGGATTACTAGCATTCCTCGTTTCCTCGCGTCCTGAGGCCGAAGAATCGCCCAAAACTGTGCAGCAGGAAATTCCTTTTACTGTGACCACTTCCTCTCACAAGTCAGTTATTTTTTAGAGACATTACCAATATTGCCAATATTACACAAAGTATGTTTGAAATGCAACTTATCTCTTCCGTACTGTGCCTTGGCTTTAGGCGAGGACGAATTTCATCACTCTAAATTTGAATCATTTAGTGTCTCTGGGATTCAGTGAATTTTCAGTCAATGATTCAGATTTACTGTTTAGAGTAAGGCATCATATCACCCAAAACTTTCTCTCTGGAATAAAATTATTCCACTAAATCTGCTGTTGAAATCGGTTCTTAAAAGTATTGTTTTTTTTTTTAATTTCAAAATGTTTCTGTTACGTTACGTTATTATAGGGGTACAAAATATCCTCTCTTGATGTATTTAAAATGCGTCTTCTGAAAGAACAGCCAAACTTTTCCAGATCAATTTTTCAAACATAACATTGACCGTGGGTGGAAAGCCGTTCATGGACGCTTTCAACTCATAGGGCGAAACCCATAAGGTCTTTGTCCATTTTCCAATGCTCTCATGAAAACAATAGCAGCTTTCGAAAATGCGAATTGAACGACTGAAAAAAAGCTAACGGGGTGCCATGCTTTTTATTATTCATAGAAGATCGTCCAGTTTTGGGGCTTTTGCGCTCTTTGTGTATTTTCGCTTATCTAGTGGTTTTGTTAAGCTCGTCTCATCCTTACGGGAAGTAATAATGTGCACGAGTGGAATATACAGAAATAAAAAATTATTAAAAATGTCCACCACCACAGTGACTGCTTAGATGATGTACCGGGGCTCATACAACAGTAACACTCATTGTCAGAGCTTAGAATGTACCGGTATTGTGTTTTAGCAGCAACGATTTCATAAGGCAGAAGAAATAATTTTTCGGAAGTAGACATTGAGATCACAGTGGAAACAAAACCTCCTTTTTAGGGAATGCTACCTATTCGCGTGTGTAACTAAAACGGGGGTGGTGCGTATTTTGATAATTTTTCAACATAGACCTATGTTCAGCCACATCAATGGAAAGCTCTCGCTGAGACCTTTTCAATGGTAAGGCTGAGCATACGCTTATTTAAAAAAATAACCAAAATACGTACCACCTCCGTTTCGGTTTTACACCGGAAACAGGTATAGCGTTCCCCAATACGGGGTTTTGATTTTACTGTGATGGTTTAGGCGAATGAAACCCCAGAGATCTTCGCTGTGTCAATACTGATTCCGAAACAGATGGTGTCCTTCCATGGCAAGATAAATCCCAGCTTAATGTCCTCTCTGGAATGAAGAGGTAGCGGAAAGTTGGTCGAGGAAGTAGGAGAGGAGCTATTCGTGTCAGGTCACAATTAAAATGTTTGAAATCGATGCGCCAGTGTCTCCGATTGTCCCCGGTCGGCATCCATTAAATATGGACGAGTCTCCGAAATGTGTGGCATCTTGTAAATGCAGGGTAGGCCTGCTCATCAAACAATCACGACCGAGCATATCTGGACACGGGGATTTCCTTGCACGGCACGGACCTCGCCTTTGGGGACTTGATTCAATGTGAAGTCGGCGAGATGCGGAGCGGAGGGGTTGTCATCTCGGAACTGGCCAGCTTTCGGGCAAAGTCCGCCCTGCCCTAACTGAAGGGCGCCACCCTCTTTATAGGGCGACTCATTATCTTCTTACGCCTCCCCTGAGCGCTGCGCTGCGCCGCGCTGCGCGGCGCCGTGGGTGCGATGCGGCGCCGACCTAAATTGGATCGTGGAACCACAAGTCGGTATTCGGAGGCACCCTCTTCATAGGCCGTCACGAGAGATCCCAACATGTTGTTGGTGTCTCCACTGCAAACCGACCATAATCTGGGCTGCGAATTCGCGAGAGGAGGAGTGCCGGAGCGCCGCGCCGTGTGTTCGACTAAGTAGATTCAAACCAAATGCCGCTTGCTCGGTGTTATGCTCAAACTGGCGGCTCCCTCACACACAAAGAACAGCTGTTTTATTGGATCCCTCTGCGTGAGAAGCCCTAAGCAGATTCCATCCAAGTGCCTTAACACCCAATTCTGGACACATGGAATAACGAATCGAGGACATACGTCTACACGCCGTTTTATGGGAACGAATCATAATATGCAAACACTAGAACACGGTTACTCTTTTCAAAAGTGGAGCTTTCTTTGCTTTTTTGTGATCTCACCTTTCTTCCAGAAGCTGAGCAACAACGGAACAAGTGCATGGCTTGGCAATCGCTACCTCACTTTAGGTACAGAATCTCATAACCTTCGTTTCTCTCGGCTTGGCCACCAAGTGTCATTCTCCTTTGTAGAATCATATCTTTCATATTCACTGTGTAAAATTATCAGGTTGAATGAAATGCATGTAGGTTTGATGAAGATAGGTGAGGTTAACTCGTAACAGCCCAAA
>Ga0058701_10002095_pt1 | contig 14861 bp, 6 predicted proteins | sample AgamicOrMae_FD_97039 | JGI IMG/M metagenome (GOLD analysis project Ga0058701, IMG submission 97039) | Agave microbial communities from Guanajuato, Mexico - Or.Ma.e | ecosystem: Host-associated > Plants > Phyllosphere > Phylloplane/Leaf | place: Guanajuato, Mexico | collected 2012-06-04
CCTATGTTCCGCCACATCAATGGAAAGCTCTCACCGAGACCTTTTGAATGATATGGCTGAACATAGGTCTGTCTAAAAAGTAACGAAAATACGCCCTACCCCCTGCTTTATCAAGGTAGACTTATGTTCAGCCACATCACTGAAAAGCTCTCGCCGAGGCCGTTTGAATGATATGGCTGGACATAGGCATATCTGAAAATATAAGCAAAATACACACCACCCCCGTTTTGATTTCACGCCCAAAACAGGTATAGCATTTCCCAAAACGGGGTTTTGTTTTTACTACGAAATTTCCTATAGAAAAGGCAAGGATTAGTCCGAACATTATATAATCTGATGCAGCGCCTAGTCAAGACTTGTCGTTAAAACCAACGTCACTTGATCGTATGCAATTAATACTTCAAATGGCTATTGAATTCGGATTTCGAGGAGAAACGTCACATGGGTAAGACTTGCGATAAAGTTTCAGAAGATGGTGGTTACTTAAAATTGATTTTTCCTTGATGAAATTCCCCATTAGTTATTACAGGGCGGCATTTGTTTCCGCTGGTTCCTAGAAATTGTTAGATAATTGATACTCTTCTGTTCCGTTCGTGTAGAGTCTTTCGGGTCTATTTTTATGCAATTAACGACATGTACGAGGCTGCCTCAAGGAACATACACAAAGGTCAAGATCATAGAGGTCCGTTAGTAAATTTCGGATATTGCTTTCCTCTTTCATACGAAATTTTCGTTTTGCTTATGAAGTCATTATATCGTGTAGTTTTAGCAGTTTCTAGGTAAAATCTCTTAATTCACTAATCACCGACGCTTCGTCGTTCGAAAACGATACATTTCAAATACCATGGAATACCACTCAAACTTCGAAGATTTGTAAGACATATTTTTCGGTTCTTCTAACACTGCAGTGTAAAAAAAAGGAAAAACTCCTTAAAACATAAAAAGGGAAGCTTTTTGAAAAAGTTTCTTTAGAATTTTAAGCTGTTGCCATGCTTTGGAAAAGGACCTAAATGCGTTGCTAAGTAAGACGAATATGAGAGTGTTCGAGATTTTGGAGTGGTGGTTGTTCCAAAGCCTGAGAGGTAATTACTCGTCGAGAAACTGTATCGTATCCATTTTTGTTTTATATGCGTCACGATTTATTTCCACTCGCCTCGAGTTAATTACGAGTTTTGAACTTATGGGGAGTTAAGCGGACGCCCCCTCCCCCCTCCTCCCCGCTCCCATGGGGTTCAGGAATAGGACAATGTGTTGATGGGCCCCAACAACGGACCTAAGTAATTCCAACATGCTAATGACCTATTTTCTGAAGGACGGCTATCGTATCTACCTTGAGTACTCTCTTGGGATATTTTTATCTGGGTTACTCTCCCGCCTTCGGGTTACTTTCATTTCTCAGAAACCAATAATTGTCCTTTTTGTAAATCAATTTTATAGGTGGACGAGAGACATATGTTTTTGAGCGATTTTTAGGTTTGCTTAAATTAAACTTAAACTCAACTTTGTCTAGGCTTGTGACTGATATTCAAATCGTCTCAAAAACTTACTTCTGTGGCGAATTCAACGTCTGCTCTTCTCTGCATAAGTTGCTTTGTTCCTTATTTAAAAAAATATTTAAAAAAATGGCAAACTGTCAAAATAAAAAACTTTCTTCTGGAAGAAAAAAAATCGAAGTGTAAAAAATATAAAATACAAAAAACTCTCTTGACTAAACGGTCCATGAAAAAAATCTTCTTTAAGGAAAAAATATCAAAGTTTTAAAAATATAAAATATCTAATAAAAATTGACAAAACTGTCGACTTTTAAAAAAAAATGACCAAAAAAATGGAAAAAATAGGGGAAATAATACAAATCTAAGTTGACAACCTTCTTTTGAAAAACAAATTCAAAAAATGCGTATCCGATTATGTCAAGGAGGGTTATTTGTTGAAAGGACAACACAACGAAACGTCGAATTCCTGAATTCGCGGCGAAACTCGGCGTGAATGAGAATCGAATTGTAGCTACCAGTTACCAGCTGAGGTAGCGTAATATATTACTGTGAGCTACCCGTCGTAAAATGCTGTAAACTTAGACAAAAATACTCCGTGACTTTTGGGCCGATGCTGCCGGGGCGGCGCACCGAGCAGTACACAAAGGGTTGGTTATATTGGCCGCTGTAAATATTGACTTTGGGCAACCGGCCGGCCTCCGCGGCACGGCGAGCCTCAAGTTGGCCACAGATGCCCAAGATGATCTCGAGACCTCAGCAAACAAATGACATGGTGGTCCCACTGCTTCAAACCTACTGTGCAGTCAACGCCGCACCTATCGGAATAATATAAACCAAGTAGTCAAATTTTGGAACACAGTTAAGTTTTTACTCGAATCTCAGTGGTGTTCCTTTCCTTATCTGACCTCGACTTACGAGGGAACTTTAGCTAACCTTCCCTTTTTTTCTAACCTTAAGTATGCATATGTAAGCCTTCACTTAAACTTTTATTTAACAAGTAAGTTACCTAAACTTGCCTTATGTAAACTTAGCTTTCCTAACTTTTTCTTCTTTAAACCTAACTTCACCTATCGAAGGTTCCTGAAGCTTGGCATGTCGGATGTTTATTTTTTAGGCTGGTAGTGAAATTTTGTACTTCCTCCAGTGGCATACAAGTTTAATTGAATTATCGGAGTTGTGTGAGGTGCCGATGTCTATCAGACGGAGTTCGAATGAAGAATAGGAACAAAAGTCGATGACGGGCCTATTTTGGGACGCCCCCCCCCCATGACATTGCACCCCAAGGTAGGCGTGGTGAGGGGCGGGTTTGGGCGCCGGTGCGCGCCCCTTTTTTTTTGGGGGGGGAGGTGCGCCTGCCGATCAAGGGACTGCCCTTGCCGCAAACGGTTTACTAATGAGTTTTCTTTTATGAACAGCAACCGAAGTTCGGAATTTTTAGGCCCTTTATTCGGGTAGTCGGTTAAAGGGCCAAAGTTGCTCGAAGTTTTTTTTTCGACATAAAAAGGTATAACAATGATACAATATTGTTCGGCTTTAATTGCCCGACAGTTATCCATGTACAATTCTTGTTATCCATGTTCTGAAGTGGCCTACAGATTGAGTTAAAGTCGCTTGTTTATTCTATTTCCGCACTATATCAAAGTATGCGTACATATTCGTTTTCAATATAAAGCATCGCTTCACTGCTTTCAAGTGACCCCATATAAATGCATTCTTGCCCATTCGTATAAAAATGGACAATGCGTCGAAGTCTCCATTACTCTATATACGCTCCACACTTCGTTAAAGTCTCCCGTATAAATGCTCTCGCTTATACTTCCTCATTTAAAATGCATGTGGTGCGTTATAGTCTCCAGACGAACTTGTCCCTCCCTACGTTCAAGTCTCCCCATATAAATACATGCGTGCCTAATGGTTCTCAAGTGCGTCAAAGTCTCCTTATAAATATGTTCCTTATGCCCTGGCGTTGAAGTCTCCCAATTGATCGGGAATTTGGGCAAAGAGATGAGTCATAGAGGAAGAAGAATGTTAGGTGTGAGTCTCCCTTACGGAGTCTCGATTGTGAGTCTGTGACCCGTATCGTGTTCTAACGACACGTATGTTTCCGGTCTTTTGTCTCGCACAAGCAAGAAAATCGCCTTCCTCATTTGACGCAATTATCTCCGATACGCGACGCTAAGCGGGGAACGCAATCGCTTGCTGTCATTACGCAGGTTGAGTGCGACCTAACCCCCAATCTTTGACCTGATCCACCCCCACCTAGAGGTAGCCTGTTATACCTGCATGTGCTCTCGTTCCTCGCATCTTCCATTACCCGCCTCTTTGTCTACATCGGAGGTAATTTATAATGTAGTCCTCAGAAATCCGCTTCTTCCCCAAAGATGGAGTATACTACGCCTGCGTGGTAACCTCTTGTCTACTTACTCTGTTTTTTTGTTTTTTTTCTTAAAAATCTCTCAATTTTTTTAATTTTTAATGCAAATTTTTCAATATTGATTTTTTATAACGAAATATTTTTTGGCTTTTAGAGAAAACCTCCAAAGTTTTTTTAATTTTAAAACAAGTAAAATTGTGTTTATAAACCGTCCAAAATACTACTTATCAAGAACGGATCATATAGACTGCACCATTAAAAATTGGGTGTTGCTATGACCTGATGTGCATCAATATAGGGAGACTTGAACGCATGTAACCTACCTTTTGTATTTTAAATGGGAGGTGACTTGAACGCACGGAACCCTACCTAATACATTTAAATGGGGCAGTCCGGTCAGTAGACACTCCCTAAAAATAATTTTAAAAAATCATAAACGGTACTTATTGAGTTAATGTATCCCAAAATCATCTGATTATAGGAGGCTTGAAATATGTATTTTAAAACTCATTGTTTGTACCGAAGTATTGGCTTAGAAAAGCCTTACAAAATTTTTAGCTGGTGTGTTATTTTTTCTTTTTCCCCTTTTAATTGTTTTTCTTTTTTTCAGACAAGTTTAGAATAACGATGGTTTGTCCCCCTAAGAATAACTTTTTTGGATTTAGCTGTTGTATTTTTTCTTTTCCTATTTTACCGGAAATAATTGATGGCTTAGTTTTTTTGCGTTCGAAGCACCAGTTTTTTATGTTTCTCCTCATTGATTGGCTAAACACGTACTTAAGATAAGCGGAAACATAAAAGTCAGAAAGTATTTTTGGGCTTGTGTCTATTGAGGAAACAGGCGTTCAGAGGGGTTACAGATTTTTTCGTATCACGAAACTGGCTTCAAATCAGATGTAATTTGCATTTTTTCTTGTTTTCGACCCGCGAAAAAGCGCATTTGCCAAACCGACACCTCTCTTCTCCCTCTTTTTATGTTCTTGTTTCTCTCAGTCCAATGGGAATCGGGGAACACGCTGGTCTTTTGTTTTATTAAATGTCTTTGAAATTCTGGATTTCGGCGTGAAATCTTGTAACGTCGAGTTCGTCCGTGACTTTTGGGCGAGTTCGATCGCATCGCCGCTACTCTGTCAATTTTAACTACACATTTTTTCCCCTCTCTCGTGGAAACAAGGGGTTTGTGGCTGAATAAAAATAACTGAACTGTTTCCCCTTTTCAACAAAATTTTATTTTTACTATCATTGGCGAAAGTATTGCCATTCTCATATTCAAATCTCTTTAACTTGAAAACGGAAAGAGATACGGAAAAAAATCTATTCCGTCGATAGATAGAGCAAATATCTTTCGAATTAATTTCTGGCTCATTTGTTGCATTTCTTTTCGTTTCCAAGTTATGGAGGTTTGAAAAAATAGGCGGAGGCAATCGTCAATCATGATACTCTTATTGATAAATATCAACGCAGCATAAGTCACTGTTAGTTAGGTTTGGTATGTTAAAAACCAAGGCTTATCTTGGTTAGTTCAATTGGAAACATACTCTGATCTAGGTGATTTGCTAAACCAAAGTTCATTTATGAGAGGAAAACTAACAAATAAATTGCACAAGGCCTAGTAAAAGATTTTGCTGTTATACTCTCAGCGTCATTTTTTTCTCTCCGTCTGATATTCCGGATTAGTCATAACTTTCATCGATGCAGGTACTCAAGGAATGTCTTTGGGTAGCCGTCGAGTGGTAGCCGGCGATGCCCTTGGGCCTTCGTCGGGGGGGGGGGGCGCTACCTACGTTTGTGTTGATATAGCCGAGTTTTCTTTTTTCGCAAGTCACACAGATGGCCTGGAAAAATGGCTGTCATTGCAGGAGATCGCTCCTTAGAGGAACCTCGCTGCGCGAAGCGATGCTTTTAGTTTCGTTTTTTGGGGAGAGACAAATGCTTGCGCCGAATGATTCCCTTTTCAGTTGCCCTTTTAACGTAACCATCACTTTACTCCAGCCTTGCCATTATTAGCTTTCTAAAATCGATCTCGATATTGAAACCTCATTTCGCTTTTTTTTTCAAAACACAGGAGATATGTTTTTCGAAGTGACTTTGCTGCCCCATTTAAAATGTGTTAGGTTAGTTTCCGTGCGCTCGAGTCATCTCCATTTAAAATGCATTAGGTTGGTTTCCGTGTGTTCGAGTCTCCCTTGTACCGATAAACGTAAGCGTGCGAATATAACTGACCTTTTTTGCGTTCAATCTTTTTTCCACCAAACACAGTAAAGTAGCTCAAAACAAGTGACTTTACCTAACGTTACCAAGGTAAACTTAACCTAAAGCCTGCCAACCTTAACGCCGGGTACTTCTCGGGTGCGGAAATTGCCGTGGAGAAGTAAGCGGCATACGACTTGGAAACAGCCAAAAGGAGGGATAACGAAGTGAGACACAAGATACATAACCTAGGTTAACTACGACGTATATTATTAATTTCCGTAAAATATGGAAACGAAGTTGCGAATAGGGGTAGATCAAAGCGGTGGGAAATCAAACCTTAAGGTGTTTTTAAAAAATGATGCTCCGATACATAGCCAATGCCAATACATCCCTCACCGAAATACGCGCTATAGAACCGACTTCTGGTGTCACCAAGTTATTTACGTGTGAAGCCAATACACAAACTGGTTTACGGTCGAGGGAGAGTTGAAGTAAAAAGTGTCCTACAACAAGACGAACAATTCACCAAAAAAGAGCGCAATTTATGCTTCACTTTCTTTCCGCAAAAATACTGTCAATTTCGACATGAAAACGTCAGATGCGCGAAATGAAGCCACTTCTTTACCGAATGGCCTACCGCTCTTTTTTCTTTAGTAGAGGATGACTGACCAATTTTATTTTTCTGCAGGTTCCACAGTTTATGCTTACCTTGCGAATTCTGGGAAGCGGTACGCTCAAAAGTCGACCGCCACGCCAACCAATCTTTGTGGGGGAAAGAAAGAAAAATTCCGCAAAGGACCCGAAGAGGCCAGTTTTTTGTCCAAGATCATATGCGAACCCATAAGTCCTCAAGTGTCAGTCAGCCGCTTCTCAAGACAATGGCAAACACCACCGTTTTGTCCACTTCTTCGAGCTTTTCCTTTTTCGCCTCTTCGCCGACCATCAGAGGTCTCGCAAAACCGACGTTTCCAAAAATATTCCGTAAAAGAAGCTTAACCAATTTGTGCCCAGGACGTCTTTAAAATATTTTTACTTCGAGAAAAACGTAGCGGTGTTCCCAATCTTAAAACAAACATTCAATTTAAAGGTAAATTTACTATCCCAAATCTGTAACGAGTGAGTTTCGATCAAAGGAATTTGAGTTTGAAGGGTGACGATAACTTCTGCAAACACTTCTATTCCACTTGCTCACCTTTATCAATTCCACGTCTCTCGAATTCACAAGCAAGTTTCATACGACGACAGTTGCAATAACAGACTACCCCACTAGCAGCGAAATGTTTTTCTTGCAGCAAAGAACAAGCGAAAAAAAGGTTACTTGCTGAGATCGGGCATCAGTTTATTTGGTCGGCGGCCGGCAAATCGCAGTTCAGTGCAGCAACCATTTATTCCGAAGGTTGTTAACGTTCGAAGGGCGTAGCGCTCAAGTCGATTCCGATGTGAATGAAATTTCGGAGCGAAGAGAAATCTCCCGCTTTCGCGCCTCGCTCGAGCTTCTCTCTTTCTCCTCATCAAACGCCATATTTTACTTCTCTCGCCCCTAAAGCGGATACGAGTTCGTACTAAATCATGTGCAACAGTTCTAATTCAAGTCGCGATCATTCTCGCCCAAACCTGGGTGAATAGTGGCCCTGAAATGTGTTCGTCCAACCCAAGAGCATGTAAGAATCTTGTCCTGTGGTTATCCGTCCTTTGTGTGAGCGAATATCCATCGAAGATCCTATACAAGAATGGTAGGTTCGCCTGTATTCTTCCTCGATGAGACGCAGTCGGACGAAGTCGCGCTATTGGGAGGAAAACTGAAAAGTGGTCTGGGTAAAAGGATCCTAAATATTAACCCAGCACTGTCCAGGATCAGAACAATACCATCCTAATCCTGTGGCACGGAGCGGTAGGCCCACCCGCCTCACGGCTCCTCTGAGCGGTCGGTAGCCCTGAGGACAGTCTCGTGGGCACCGAACCAGCCTCTGCCAATAAAAGGGCGCCTGCTAAGGCGCTGCAAGGCGCCAAGGCACTGTTAAGGCGCCTCTGGGCGCACTCGACCAAGACGGTATCGTGTTGCACCGGCAGCGGGTGTCTTTACACATGGGCTTCACCGGAACAAGCGAATGACCATCCGCTTCTCTGACCACATTTCTAAGTTATGAGTTATTTTTTCCGGACGCAGATCACGTTGTGGTGAAGGACGAAGCTTCACGGGTGACAAGAACCGATTTTAGGTAGGGTTTACTGTGTTCATGTGCAGGAAAAGTGGTTGGGAGTGGATGAGGAGGAGTGGTAGTTTAGATGGCGGTGGACATTCGAGTATGCTTTACTTCTCGGTGAGGTGGCTAGCCGCCATATTCACGGACTTTGATTCGCTGCGACGCGACCGAGGAATGTGAAAAATGTCAGGGTGAACCTCGTGGGAAACTGCTTAAATCCGCTTGTAGCAAAGTTTGTGCCCGCTTATACTGCTTCTTTAGAAGCATTGTCTCCGTCTTGAGACGTACCTTTCGTATCGAGTGGAGCGAGGCAAGTGGCACATAAACCAAGTTGAACGTTGCTAAGTCAAAGTCTACTTCTTTGCGGCAGGCTTCCATCAAAACATTTAGTGGTATATCTTAAGGCATTTTTGGATCTACTTGGCAGTCGTGGTGCTTCTTTACTCATGGGTTAGGGTTTCTTCTTATGCCTGGTTCTCAGTTTGTTGACTAGAAAAGTCTCCTCTTGTTAATTTCTTGGTGTTCCACACGTGCGTCTCCAAAAACCAGTTAGGTATCCACACACATGCGTGAAAAATTCGTAGGTCGTTTAAATCTCCTCCAAATCCGAGATCCAGTGTTGTATTCAGTGCGTCGAAGTCTCCACATATGTTGGTCTCCACGTGCGTCGAAGTCTCCATAATTGCGACTGTCGGACCAAATATTCAGCGTCGCTATTTGCAAGCCCGCTCCACAGATGCTGTTCTTGTAACAAAAGCATTCGTCTTAGATTGACAGCTTTACGATCAACTCGTTACATTGAATGTTCCCCAATCATTTGACCCGACTAGTTCCTTTGGACTGTTTTGATGGGCGGATCCCCGTAAGAGTTCATCAAGGTCCTATAAGAAAGCATAAAAACGGGCTTACACACTGTGACCGTCTGACTTTGACCAAGTGGAACAACAAAAGTAATGACCCTATGAAAGTTTTACGGAGACAATGATGTCGACTAGGCGAACCTGTCTGCTCGGCTGGAAGGCGGGTCGGTTTCGGGTCGGAGGGTCGGGGGTTTGGGTCTTTTTAGGGGGACACGCCCCCCTAGACCCAGCGGCGTCCGCGGAGCGCCTGCGGAGCGCCCGCGGAGCGAGGGGGCGGCAAAATGTTTTCCGAACGTCAATTTGGGTGTCGTTTTTGACGCTTAACGGCCTCGGAAACGTTTTATTGCGAACTCTGTGGCGCCGCCGCGCTGTGCCCAGTGACCGAGCCCCTGGCGAGAGTGACATTTCAAAAACGCCGAAAATCGACGGCGTTTCTGTGAGAATGAAACTTTTCCTCACCTTCGGCGGACAAATTGATTCCAGAGATGGTGGGCCGCCCTAATCAGATTGCTGATTCGCGAATCTGCATATTCGTTCTGATATGAGGTTCTCCAACCTTTATTTTTCGGTTTCAACAAGTTTTCTTATACAAGCCAAAAGTTTACTTTCTGCTTAAGAGGTTTTTTTTTTCAATAACAGCGGTAGTTTTTGAAGTGGAATAGTCTAATGTAAGTTCATCACCGAAACTACACTTAAAATCGATTACCGGTAACGCTGAGTTTTTGATCTTTCATGAGACTTTGTTTTCTTTAAAAAAAAATCGGCACCATTTTTTTGTTATTTTGGCTCTATGCGTTGAAATATCTCTTCATGAATGCGAGCTCGCGGAGTGACTGTATTCGCCCGACTGTTTTCCGTTTACGTGTTGCCCTTTGTGATTGTTTTTTTTTTAGCTCACATAAACGCGCTAGTCTCCATTCATAGACTCATCCTGCCTTTTGATTTTATCTCGCGTTGAAGTCTCCTCGTAGAGATACGTTGTAATGTTCTCGCGCGTTAAAATCTCCTGGTGCGTCGAAGTCTCCATACACAAGTGTGTTTTTGCCGGCACGTAAGTCGTACTTCCCCATATATTTGCGCGCCTATCCACACGCGCGTTTAAGTCTCAATACAAACGGTTGCTTGACGCCAACCTACAACCTCGCTCCACCTGCTAAGTGGTCCGATTTTGTCAGGCGGGAATTCGTCCTCTGGCCGCTTCCCGTAAATAGGATCACACCTTTGTGGAGATCCTGTCCTTTCCGAGATGTCCTTTGTAGGACTACTTACACACTCTCGCGGCGTCTTTTCACCAAAAGGACAGCGGCAAAAGCGAATGCACTTCTCAACAAGTTCCACTTGTGTCTGTCCGCCGCCGCCGACTGAATGAATGTCCACGTGTCCTGCAAAGAGGATTACCGGAGATTAGTCTTAAATCGATTTTATGTCTCACCTGCTCTCCCCATCAAGATTCCACTTTTTTAAGCTTAACCTCCCATCTTTGATGTTTTTGTTGACTTTGTTGTGTTCTGACCGGCGGGAGACTTCCAATTAGCTTTGTTTTGGGATGTTGTTGGATCAGCAAAGAAAACTTCGGGAACGGCAAGCAGCGAAAGAGAGGTCGTACATTTCAACTAAAAAGTGAGGTTTTGGGTTGAGCTTTTACATTTTGGTCCTTTATTGAGCTCTTGGCCAGTCATCAAACTACTTACATTTTTTTAACACATGTTTTTTTTTAAAAAAAAAGCAGAGCAAAAAAGGTGGGGGTTACAGTTTTCAAATTTTTCAGTTTTGGTCTATTTATATTGTGTCTGTTCATATCGAAAACAGCCCTTTTCACTCCAACTCCCAAAAATTATTATTTTTCCATTAAAATTTCTTATATGGAATACCACAGTATAGATTGCAAGTAAAAATTGTTATGCAGACGAATTTTGCGGAATTTTTTTCTTCTTGTTTTAAACAAACTTTTTTTTTTAAAAAAAGTGATTTAACCAAGACCAAGGAGAGCTTGTAATGTTCCTTTCTTTTTATCAATTTTTAATTTTACGTCGTAAAAATTTAAATGAAAAAAATCAATTAAAAAAAATATCTATCTAAAAAAATATTTTTTTTGGAGATTAAGGTTTGAAATCTTGTAAAAAAATATTTCTATGATAGTAACGTTTTGTAAGCTCGGGCTCAAAAATCTAGCCCGAATTACGTTTTAAGTAAGGTCTTCTACTTGTGGGAATTGGGGAAATTTCGGCAGACTAAAAGAGAACAAAAAGCTTTTTGGCCACTTTTTCACGGCCGTCGCAAAAATCGTCACAGTAGGAGGTCCTCCTAGGACACGGCACGTCGGCACTAAAGACACCATAACGGCTCTTTGAGGCGCCGCCGCAGTGCCGCCAACGTGCCGCAAGTGAGTTTTGCAGGTCAGTTTGACTCTCATTAAGAAGGTGGCGCCAAGGGGGCGCCTAGGGGGCGCCACCCGCTTAGGGACGGACCCTCTTTGTAATGACACGGAGCAATTGTCGACGTAATGGGGCCTCCAATGGCAGGATAAGCGGGCCGCTGGCTCTCGTTGAAGCATTATTTATTGCTTTGGGGAGGAATTGAAGACCAGCGAGCGGCTCATCAGAAATCATTCAGAATTCGGGGCACGTTTGCCTTGGTCTGCTCATGTCATTATCAAGAGGAAGTTTCCGAAAGCCAATCTTCTTTTTGTGATTTTATTGAAAAATAGCGGTTTTTAAGAGTCCTCCGAAACGACCCATTTGCAAGTACCTCATCAGCTCCACACCCAAAGTACACATTTTTGGATAGAGGCACACTGTAAAAAAAGAGTATCGCTCGAGAAGGCGAAATGTGGGGAAAGTGAAAACGAACGATATGTCTACTTTTCTGTTTTGCAATTTTAAGCTTTCAAAAATGCCTAAATTATGAAATTTTAGGTTTCCAGAGGGGTGAATTTTTTAAATTGTGAAATGACTGTATTGGAAAGATCCTGTAAAGTCATTTTTTCTGTTTCCGAACAACAGAAACTCCCCTTTGATTTGCCTTTCTTGACGTGCGTTAAAGTCTCCCCTTATGAATTCTTCCTGATCATCAACGAGACGCAAATGCAACTGGGTAAAAATGTAGAAAAAAATGGCTATGTGTGAGAACCCCAAAAAACTTCTTTTCCTAAAAAATAAAAAAATGAAAAAAAATCGGAATCAAAGGGCAAACGCACCAAAAAAATTGATGCATCAAACCATTGGTAACAAGTCAAGGAAATTAATTTTTGTAAGAAAGAAATGAAAGGTCAGGAAAAGTTAAAGTTTTGAGGTATTTTAATAAAGAAGTTCAATCCACATCGGGTTTTTAAAAATTCTCCCTTGCATTTACGGCGCTTCCAAGCTAGAAAAAAAACAACAACATGGAAATCAGTTTAACTGGTCACGAAAAATTAAGGAAAAGTCAAGGCAATTCAAAACTGGAATCTCGGAATAATCTTGAAAAAACTTTTTGTTAGAAGCGCCGGCGCTGAGCGAGTTAAGCGGTGCTGTCACTTGCGTCTCAGAACACTGTTTCCTGCGGTTCTGTTGAGTGGAACGCAAGATAAGTTGCAACTGTCTTGTCAAGAGCTCTCCAAGCTCTTGACACACGTTTTGAGCGGATTACGACGAAAAAGAGTGCCTTGATAAACAAACTCAGCTGGGTTGCTCAACTCGGATTGGCTATGGTATTCCATCTCATTTCACGATTTCAGTCGGAGATCTTTCAAACAAGAACATCCTAATCTGGAGTGGGGTGCGGCGTGGCGTAGGCTCGACTCAAATCAACGCGCCCAGATAGACGCTCATTTTATTTGTTTTACTGGCGAAGACGGACAGACAGACAAACGAGTCTGATTGATCTTATCAGGAGCGTCTCCCACAGAGGACAAATGAGGAATGGAGCAACACACATCGCTACAAGATGCACTCAAAAATTATTTCACCGCCTTATTAACCCATAACAGCCCAAAGTGTTCGGAGTGAAATTCAGTTTAAGAGAGATTGAAATGATTTTTTCCTTAAAATCCGCAATTCTAAGCTTTGGAAAACGCCTAAATAATTAAATTTCAGGTTTCCATAGAGGTGTTATTTTTTAAATTGTGACAATAGTGAACTGAGAAGATCTTTTAAAATAAATGTTTCTGTTGCCGAACGGCATTGCTGGGCGGTTGTGGGTTAACTTAAAAACTGTAACTTTAAATAGGAACGTAAACCTGAGTTGACCTAACCAAGGTGAACCTAACCTACGTGATTATCAGTCAGTCGTCACTCTTTAAAAATTAATGAAGGGTTGAAATGAAACACATGAAGCAAAACATGCTTACCAAGTTAGAATGCGTACCGGTTTGGTTAGGCAATCAGCAATGTCCTAATATTGGGTTTAGGATTTGATACAGTTCCCCATAATCATCCGGCAATGTGTGTCCCTCGAGGAATGGTTTCTCAGGATGTAACTCTACAGATAGAAGCTTAACCTTCAAATCAGTATAGTGTCTCAGTTATACGTCCCTCAGTAAGTCCCACTCGTTTGTACGTCCAATATGTATAGTCTCATCCAGAATACTTTACATGGCGTTATATGGAAGATTATTTTCACTTGTGCGTCCTCAGTTCTACGTCCAAATTTTTGAGTCTCGACTCGGACGTATTACCGAGATTCCACTGTATAGCGCCAGAAAAAAAACAAAAAAAAAAAAACGTTTTATTTAACGAAGATGGCGCCGTTGGAAGCATACCCGTATCGAAATCCGCCAATTGCTTTGCGAGATGATTACGTTGGCCATCTTCGGATCCACTTTATGCCGTAGCATTTCACGAAATTGTTTGAATAGCCCGCTACTCTGCCGTTACGAGCGGAGGTATACAACGAACGCGTTTCAGGTTTATTTCATTCGCGCCGAGCGCATATTTCGGAGGAGACAGCGAAAACTGACGATTTGATTCTAGGCTTAATTAAGGCGGGTGCTGAAAACAAAGGCAGGTTGCGCGAATAATTGGCTGCAAATGGTGCAACTCTTTTAATTGGCGCTTCTCAGCGGTAATTGGTTGCGACGACGGGGGTGTTGATGCCTGTCCACGGACTGTCGGACGATCGTCAGCTTTCTTAACACGACCTCGCTTCCCTGCTCTCGGAGATGCTCTCATTTGCTCTCCAGCAGCTCTCTCTCGATGCGAGATCTCCTCCTTGTTGCTCTTTATCATAGCTTCATTGGTTTTCTTGGTCGTTTCTTTCTTGCTGTACTTCCATCTCTTTCTTGAGTATCTTTGTTGCCTCTTCCTCAGTGCTCTCCATGTTGTCTCAATTTTGTTGCTTATCCTTATTATATTCCTTAATGCTTTCCTATTTCTTCTTTGCTTCTATCTAATATGTCTTTTTAAGGCGGCTGAATTATTTGTTAAATTACCAACTTACTAGTCTTATCTTTTCCTATAATCCTTGAATTTAAAACATAATATGGAATTGTTGTTCGTAGAAAATCATGTCCAATTTTTTTATTGCAAATTGATATTGTTTCAGCAACAAACCATCACGTTTTCAGCAGTTTCTATTTTTTTATTTTTAATAACAAAAAAAAATAAAAAAAATACAAAATGTGTTGTCTTAGTAATTGTCGCTGTAACAAAATCAATTTTCAGAGCATTTTCGCATTGAGATCTAAAGAGAAATTGTGGATAGCTCAAATCCCCTTATAAAATTTAAAATCAGAAATCCTTATAAAAAATCTGAAATCAGA
>Ga0058701_10002096_pt1 | contig 14860 bp, 17 predicted proteins | sample AgamicOrMae_FD_97039 | JGI IMG/M metagenome (GOLD analysis project Ga0058701, IMG submission 97039) | Agave microbial communities from Guanajuato, Mexico - Or.Ma.e | ecosystem: Host-associated > Plants > Phyllosphere > Phylloplane/Leaf | place: Guanajuato, Mexico | collected 2012-06-04
AAGATTTCTATTATCATCTAGGACCAATAAAGATTATAAAAATAAACAAAGCGTGAATCTACTATGCGAAGTCTTAAAATATTCTGGTTCGACGGTTCTTGCAGGTTCAACATCCTAAATTTCCATCGGATTTCGAATCTCTTTTCCCTCGATAAGAAAACCTAAGAGTGATTTCTTCACAAGAAAGGCGGTCATTGTTACATTTGCACTCAAAAATAGATTTTCCTAAAGCTACATTCGTTCTATACATCCCGAAAGTAAAGAAATATTTGCTTCACAGCAGCTATTCATTCAACAAAAATCTGAACTTAATTTAAGGCTTTACAACAAACATGCAACCTTAACTTTACCTGAAGCGAGAATTTCATTAGTTCAAAAATACCTCTACACAAAATTTCAAGCCACAATTCAGCCGATCTATACTGATTTGTATCTTTCTACACACAATTTCAAACCATCATAAAGATTTACTGATTAGCAAAAATCTCTCCTATTTATGATTTCTACGAAAAGGCGAACTCAAATTCACCTATAAAGAGATTTTAATCAACTTAAAAAGACAGCTTTAAGATTTATTTTCTAAACCCTGCCTCATTTTTAAAAAATTATTCCATAAGCACCAACTAGGCACTGATCGATTGTAAATGATTTTTCATCAATCTTTGGGACTTACGTCAAGCAGTTCCTTTGCTCTTGTCAGGTGTCGTTTGTTGGTATGCTGTATAAAAAGCCTCCGAAGAATTGCTCTCGTGTTTAAATTTTTCGAGCGTAACTCCAGCAGATGGTTTTCCAGCTCGTTGATGTTCATTTGTTTCTGCAAACATGGACGGTCTAATAAAAAGCCCAGCAACTTGAAACATCAACAAGGACTAGGACGGGGTAACTTAAGTAAGGTAAGCCGAGGGGTAGCACCGGTAAGCCTGATGCCGCTGCATACAGGTAGGAAGAGGTAGGAAATGTTCTATTAAAATTCGAAAAAGGCGGTTTTTGCTCACTGGGTGGATGTGTTTCCCGCTGAAGACCCTGGGCCAGTTTCCAGTTTCGCTGTGCGCCAAAACCTCGTCGGCTCCTTCCTCAGCCCGAACGCCGGACTGCTCGCGGAGGGCCTTCATCACCATTCTCATATCGTTTGACACCCGGATATTGCTTGAAGTCATACTCTGCAAACACCCATTTTTTTCCTTCATCACCATCGAACGACAGGTTTTTTTGTTGTTTTTTTTTCAAACTTTTGACGGGACCGCTCTTACTTCCCTCACGGTTGTTGCAAAAATGTGTTGTGTGAACCCCCCCCCCAAAAAAAAAGAGGGCAAAAGCAAATGACTTGATGCTCCGCTAACAGAATTTCCCTAATTTTTCCGGTTTTCTATGAATGCCAAAGCTTTGTTTCTCCGCGAATAAGTTAACTGATATTTACCTTTATAAGAGCTTCACCCATGGCTGGGCTTTTAGTGTACACATCGAGCAAAACCTCGCCGATCCAATCAGTCATGGTAACTTTGTCGGATTCCAGAACCTTCATGAAGGACACCATCGATTGGTGATCTCCCGTTCGCAAGTAGCAATTTGTTAATGCATTCACTAGCTCCGTGCTTCCTTCGAACCTCGGTCGCGAAGCTGAAAGCAAACGTGCCGGTCGGTTTATACTCACTCCAACAGCGGTACTGCCAACCTCTCGAGCTCTACGGCGTAAGCTCTGAGTGTAAGGCAAAGCGTAAGGTACTGTACCTCTTTGCAGGGCAATGTGCATTTGGTCATGTTCCAGATAGTACACGTCAAATGTGAGGATAACGTCCTTGCTGCGCATTCCGGCGGCGACGAGCCGGTCCGCCAGGTACTCCGGGTCCACGCCCAGCGGCAGCAGGCGGGACACCACGAACGATTTTAACGTCTCCAAGTCGGGTGTGACGCCGTATTTTTTCATCGCTCTTATAACGTCAAAAATATCTGAAAAAACACAATGTTCCTCCGTTAAATTACAAGAATTAGGACAATGCGTACTGTATCCTCACTACTGAACAAACAGAAACCGACGCTGAGGGAGGTTATTGACGATTCGATCTGATTGAGGGACTCTAACTAAGGTTATAACCGATGCTTATTCTTATGCTCACTTGGTCAAAATTAAACGGACTAAGCGGGTGGTCGGAGGGCAAGGGGTCATGTTCGACTTCTTGACGCGATAAATCGACTAATTGAGCAACCGACGACGGTAAACATCATTTTTAGTTCCCCCTTACCTGATCCAACGCTCAAAATTCGATAAAAAGTTTTTGGCTCAAAATTTGAAAAAAAGCAAGGGGGTACCCCTAGGTTTTTTAAAAATATTTTTGCCCGAAAAGTTTTTTATGGGATGTTTATTTTTAAGATTTGATCTGATTGAAGAAAAGTAAAAAAGGTTGGAACCAATGTGTGTTGCTCAATTTTTCGATTTAAAACGGAGCGGGAGAGGCGGCAGTTGACGGCCGGGCCGGGAGGTTGGAGTGAAAGGTGTAACTTTGAATGCTCCTGCGCGAGGCGAGGGAAGACCGCGCATTAGCGATCATATTTGAACGTCATCCGTCTCGTCCGCGCAAAAGAAATATCTCCACGAATGAGGCTAATCAGGATGAAAATTGACGTAATTTGACAAAATTTGCGGGTAAGTGAAAAATAGGGACAGAAATTGTTTGAAGTGATAACAGTGACTCACTGGCAGCTCTGCGAAGGCTACATCAAGTTCGCTAAGGTGAGATTAGATTTTGCACTTGATTGCGTCAGCACAAGACTACCATAAACCTAGGAAATATCGCTCCTGAATATTCTAGAAGCCTGAAAGTCTGAGGACTTGCGGACTTACCTTTAGGGCACGATGTCGTTGAGCAAAGAAGGGGCCAGAAGTAGTGAGGGCGTAATGCCTTGTCCCGTCTCTGCATTTCATCCATGATGGTCCAGGCGTTTTGCGCGTTGCCGTGCCTCAGGGCGCCGTGCAGAGCTGACTCCATCAACCACGGCAGTGGGATGGCTTTCTCGACGGAAGCTACGAGGTCCACCAGAGCTCTGGCCTCCTTCTGCCTTAACAGACACACCTGCAGCTTTATCGTGACAACAGCACAGCACATACAGTCACATGCCGCGACAGGATTCGACATTGCTTACAGCGAAACTCTCCCTAACAGCTGCTTTCGAAAACGGGTAATGTAACCCAACAGCAATGACCTACCTTCCCGTAGGCGGCCGTCGCAAACAGAAGAGTGGCCGGAGGCCTGTCCAACGGGCCGCCGGCCGCTTCTTCCCAACGCATTTCCCTCAACATTTGGTACGCGACATCTTCCAACTGCCGACTGCTCAAGTAGGCGGTGAGCCAATTCAGGTCTTTTCCATACAATTTTAGTCCCGCCGAATAGACGTCACCGAAAAACTAGGGAAAAAAACAAGGAAGGTTAATGTTTGTGGAGCCCTTGAAATAAATTTCACCTTTTGAGCATTAAAACATATTCTAGCAAAACCAAGTTTCTAAAAATTCCTACCCATTCACTAAAAGGACTAAGGGTAAAATATTGATGGAATTATTCATGAAAATTTCCGTCAATGATTAATTACCCTCTCATGCCATCACTGGACAATAATGGATTGAGATGAAATACATTTCACACTTTACATCACAGAGCAGCAGGAAGGGTTTTTCTCACCTTTGTCACTTTGTCTTTGGAAACTGGACCAGCTAGCTGAGCCATTAGCTGGGCCACCTGGTGAGACTTAAGAACTTGCCCAACACTACAAGTATTCTCAAAGACTCTTTCAAGCAGTTTGTACTGATTGAGGGATGCATATGCACGCATCAATGCAAACCCAATCATGATGGAGGGCTTAGCTTCTACACTATAAAACTTATTCTCCAGACTTTCAACTTCACTCAAATTTCTGAAAAATGACAAAGTGCTATTATAGCAGTTTCACCAGGATATGAACAACAGTAGACAAAAGGGAACAACTTACCCTTTTAAAGCCTGTAGTCTAATCATTGATGAAATGGAACTTTCAGTAAGGGCTTTTTCCTTTTGTTCCATAAGTGATTTTATGTCATCAAATGCTGCATCATTTTTGCTTTCTGAAGCACTTTGCAACACGAGCTCATATGTAGTCTGGCTGGGCTGTAGACCTCTCTCTTCAATCTCCTGTAAGATGCTGGGCCGATAGAAGCTGTTTTCGGCATCCACATTTAAAAGGATATGATATTGGTCAAGACCAACATCTGTATCTGTAGTTCAACAAGATGAGTTAAAATCTCCCTCTAAAATTTTTCAACTAATATAACAGGAAAGTAGTGATGCAACATCTATCCATTACATAGATTTACCCACTTACCTCTATTTAAAAATTTCCAGACACTGCTGGTTGCATTTATCCTAGTTTGTTTACTACAAGTTGCTAAAGAATGACCACAGGATTTAAGTATGACTGATCCTAACTCATTACTTAGCGATCCTGAAACAAGGAAATTTTAATAGCCTCAAAATATCAGGAGAGTTTTAACTGCAAGACAACATGAACTATTATGGTACTTCCACTTCTTCTTGCAACAAACCTTTAGTGGAGAAATCTAACAGGCACTCCTTCATCACATGAAATGGAACCCATCCAGATATATAGAAACAGTGAAGAAATTCACGTATCCTCATCTCTTTAGAACATTTCAATATGTCATCCGTTTCACTGTTACTTACAGTATTGGTAAGGCTACAACAGAAACAAATTACATGAAAGTTTTCAATCAAATGACAACGAGGGAAAATCCCTCCCGGTTTCAGACGATGGGGAAGCCATGAAACGAGGAAATTATAGACTTGCCTTATGAAATCATTATCCAATAAAATATCTGGAGTTTGAAGGAATTTTGCGTTTGAAACCGACCTAAACCAAGCATGATTGTCATTTTTTGTTGACATAAATAAACCTCGCCTGACTCGAACATAACCTTTAACACACTTTCTAGACAACATTTTATCGAGATAAAAACACGGGAATCACAACCAACGGGTTGGAAACGAAGACAGTAGGTGGCATTAGGACTGAGAATACCGCAGTATAAAAATTCACCACGAAAATATGCAATTTCAATACAGACAATTGTTCATATACATGGTTTCTTTTCTGCTTCTTCTTTTTTTTTATTATCTAATTTTTTTAATGACGTCACGCGAGCGAAGTCAGTTTTGCCATCCGTAAAAATATTAGAGAGAAATTCCCATCAACAGAGAAATTCAATCCATACTTACATAACCCAAAGCAAAATCAGTTCCTATGCGATTTTGATGCATATTTGTGAGCTCGATTGTAAGTTAAGTGAAATTCCTTTAAACTTATGATTTATCAAGGGCTTTAGGAGAGAAGAGTGGGTGCGCATATTTGGCAGCATTGCGCGTAACCTCCCACGTTCGTTTCCCGTTCCGACATCAACCATTACAAGATGTTTCACCTCGTGTGGTAAGTAACGCGACCACTTCAATATGCGTCGAGCGGGTTAATGTAGTTTTGCAGCAGTTAATTTACCTTTTACCCTGCTCTTTTTTATTTGTAATACGTTGCCTCGTCCTGTCAGCTTTTACGGGATTCCACTCGCGTTTAGTGAGTAAACCTTCCCTCGCACCACATGTATCTCTCACGAGATCATATCCCACCTTTTCCTTATTTCTTTTTCATAGTAAATCATATTTCGACCTCTCTTCTCAACTTTTGTTTCCGTGTATCACTCGGTAGCACCTTCACGGCGGTTTTTACTTTCTCCGAGGTGCACGTGGCTTCACATTGATGATGATTATTTTACCGCCCCAGTCCGATTAGATTTGAGGATTCGGATTTATCTGATTATGTGAAGCCTAAAATTAAACCCGTGTAAACCAGCGTTTGCTTCGGCACGTGGAGAAATGAATTCACATGATGATTCCTTACCGCCCCAGGCTGAATGGATTTGAGGATTCGGTTTACTGAAGTTTTCTACATTTCTCCGGTTGTGTGCATTTTTCCAGAAGCTATGAAGAGTAAAGATGAGTCTCGTTCGTATGATTGATCAGGAGAGTAGTACTACTCTCCTGATTGGATGATTCCATTTACTCAGCTGAGCTGCTGTGACCTGTGGAACGATACTGGATTCCCTATGATGGCTTAACAAGCATATGTCTGAATTGCATTGAAGACACTCAGGATTCTGAGGGATGTTTCAGTGAACATTTTTGAATGAACAATTCTTGTCTGTGCTTCAAATTTGTGTGATGATAACCCAGATTGATACTCAACCTTCTATGAGAAATAATGAATACTACACTTGCCCTATCTGATGGAATATTTGAAGCATAGTCTCTTGAGTCTCATGATGTATTTAAAGTTATCCCTGGCATAGTGATCTTGATGATAAGATTTCTACTGAGGACCATGGAGGAGGATATGTGATTAAAAGTTTCTAGGTCAGGTAATTTATGCACACTCCTTAGATCCACCTTCGGGGCTCTGTTTGGGCCTCCCAGAGGTCTTAGGAGCCCGCTGACTTCACCGGTTGGTCATCGATGGTGAATGAGTCATAAGTGTGCTAGAAGAGAAACTTGCAGTATTTTGATTTATGCTCAGTTTTTACTGGGTTTATCAAGGTATGCGAACATAGCCATGTTTGTTCCCTATGATGATACTCCAGTCAGAGGGCCAGGAATATCCATTCATGCTTTCCTGGTCACTTTGTGAAGAACATGAGGCATTTGTCTGAGGGGTCTACCTTTATGCAATTTCGTCATTATCACTTTTGATCTTTTCTGACACAACTGTCCTTTGTTGCAGGATTCTGCTCAGCGCATCATCATGAATTCATTCTGTATGAAAATGTGCTCTATTGTCGAATAAACTGAGAATCTAACTTAATTATTTCTTTCTTGATAACAACCCATCCTCCTTAATTAAGACTGCAATTACTAAGCAAAGGCTAAATTTAAGTTTAAGTAAGAAATCAACTTTTTTTCAAAATGAAACTTGGTAAAGATATCTCGGCCCTTCTTATGAAGAACCTAATCCTGGAGAACCCATGACCTAATAAATATCAGTTACTTCAGGCAAATTTGCAAAAATAAGCTGGTAACCAGTCACTTCTTATTAGCCACAAGCTCAAAACTTCATTATTCAATTGAAAGGAAAAGGGAGAATTAAGAGACTGGTCAGAGAATTACCAAATCTCATAGTGCGGCGACCTAACTTGGTTATTGGACAGTACGCGATACGTGCTGTTAATCAGCGTTACTTCTCTAGCGGAAAACTTGCCAAAATGGCCGGAGGGTACTTCAAAAGATGAGCACAAACAGTTTCGGAGAAACTGCGAGTAAATAATATCTTTCAAATTACTAGAGAAGCAGAGGAAGAGAACTTTTAACTATTCACCGTCACCGGCCTCCCAAAGTTACGTTCAGAAAATAAGTAATGATGGCTCAGCTAATGCCGCAAAACTCACAAAGTCTTCGCTCCACATCCGATGATTACCGTGGGTCTGCAGTAAGGTTGTAGTTTAAACTGCCTTAGTCTTACGCCTAATCAATTTACATATCATCCTCTACGTTATAGGATCAATCTAAACGCACAAAAAATTTCGAATTCTGTATAAATTCTAGTTATTTAATTCTTTAATTATTTTTTTTTTAAATATTCAATTCTTGTAAAAATGCTCGTAATTTATTGATAGCTCCTTCCGGTACTTGATAGCGTACGCGGTAAAAACACAGTGATGGCATGAGAGTAGTACGCACTACTCTCATGGTGATGGTCTCTTCATGAAACATCTTAACAAATACACCTTTTTCTTGTGTAAAATACCGACATTTAACAACACTTGTCATAAATACAAAAAAATCAATAACATTAACAAAAGTTTGATATGTGTGAATACACTCACTCGTATTAAGAGTGTCACGCTAAACATGAAAATATAAGTACTTTGATTTGCTGAGTAAAGTGAGCTTAAACACATGGATGAGCCGCTTTTATCACAGTCAGTGCCAGGAGGCTAGGCTACAAAAGGCACCTTATTTTAATGCGGGCCGTCGGCCGTCCCGAGGCAGACGCTATGTGATGTGGGGCCTGGCCCGTAAGGCGTTTGTCTACAAGAGATACGAGAGAATCGATGTAAGCTCTTTCGCCACATCTCCCACCTTTCCTGTAATCCACTTAATGATTCTGTTAAATTCGTCTATTTCATTCGGTCAGCAACTAATTTCCAGCGACATTAAATGCGTCACTTATATTGGAGAAAAGTCGCCGCTTATTAAAGTCACTCAGCCAATCAGACTTGAATGTCACTCCGTCCCAATGAGATAGTTATGACAATTCGGATTTGGGATTCAGTGACTTATTTCACTGATTCATACTTAGGATGTGCTTACGTGTGCGGAATGGGGGATAAGTAATAGCGTTCTTCTGGCAGCAACAAATATCACGATTTCTCCTTTAGTACACTCGAGCGCAGGGCCAGGCTGGCCCTCGGGACAGCCCTGTTTTGATACTTCAAACAAGTACCCTCGCAAGGGTCGCTGGATTTATTCTTTTGATCGCGATGACGGCTTTCAGCAAACGATACCGCATCCAGTTCCACCTAAAACAACAAGGGTACAATCAAGATACCGTACGCAAAGATATATCTATCAAAGGCGTTTCGGGACAGCGCTCCGGAAAAATGGAGGATGAGATAAAAGACCAAGAAGCCAAAACGTTTTGCTTAAGTTCGGTAAAAGAGGAAGGTTTAAGTCATCGATCAGACAGTGACAGGCACGCGGGAGACCTCAATACTCGGAAACTTAAATGGGGCCACTGGTTTCGAGGTAGACCAACAACAGTGGAAGATACTTACAGGAGGCAGAACTCGAAGTGGAACCGAGAGGGCAAGGCGGCAAAGGTGCCAATCCATCCTTTTCCGGAAAACTCGGCCTTCGTCGCGTTCCTGGCCATCAACGTGTACCTGTCGAGGGGGTCACCATGGTCTTTCGCGATGGCGCGGATCGTGTTCAAATTACTGTAGACATCGCAACAAACTCGTCTTAAAAAACAAGGATTTCGGGCCTACTTAACCCATAACAGCCCAAAGTACTTGGAGTGAAACTTAGCTCAAGAGAATTTAAAAGGATTTTTTTCCATTAAAATACGCGATTTTAAGCTTTGAAAAATGCCTAAATTATTAAATTTCATGTTTCCAGAGGGGTTACGTTTTTTAAATTGCGACAATGCTGAACTGGAAAGATTCTCTAAAGTTATTTTTGCTGTTTCCGAACGGCATCGCTCGGCGGTAGTGGGTTAAAGATTTCATTGAAAGTTCCTGCAATGTTGGGGATAATTTTCGTGAAATACTTTTGCTTCAGGTGATGAAAAGGGCGTGATAGGCATAAACGGGTTCATGGATTCTCAGCTTCCAGGCAGACATTCCGAGACACTGATTTTCAAGAGCGAATGAATGAATTTCACTTCACTTACCGAATTACTAGAAGCAACGAGGTAGGCATTTGTCTTAAGACAAGTATAACACGGTCGAACCTCTCTTGGGCCATTTTCGTCATGTACTCCATGTCCTGTTTACCTAAAGCTGTAACCAGTTGGTAACCATGAAGTTTCAGCGGCCGTTGAGTCAGAATTTCCGAGAAAACTTCGTGATCTGAAAAGAAGCGATCAAAGCTCGAAGCTACATTCAGGGACTACTTGGGATGGGGAGATAAAGAGAGGAAACTTACCGCCAACTCCCAACTTCTCGCAATAAATATCCATCGTCTTCCGGTCGCCCAACACGATCGATTTCCATAATTTGGCTAGGTTGATCCGGACATCCTCTGGCACGTACTCGTACAGTCCGTGGTCTAATAATACGATCTCAGCAGACTTATCCTTGGCTTTTCTCACCAGCACTGGACACAAAAATCAACCATTCTTGACAATTCAGTCAAGGTCATGGCCCGATTTCTCAACTTGACTCAAACTTTCCACAGCAAAATCTAACATTGTATTACCGTTTCCAGGATGCGGATCAGCATGTACAAAGCCAGTGTGAAAAATTTGTTCGGCAAACGCGTTGAAAAGTTTCCGGTCGATATCATCCAGCGAGAAGTTGTTCTCCTTAAGACGGCCGACGTCGCTTACTTTGATGCCATCAATGAACTCCGTCACCAGAATTCGCTGTTTTCAAAATAGTGTCAAATTACAACAACGAACGCACCAGAGACTAATGTAAAACGCCTGTTTCCCAACTTACTTCTGAGGTGTAATCCCAATATACTTTGGGTACATAGATGTAGGGAAACTTCTTAAGTTCAGCTGCGCAGCGTTCCGAGTTCTTCCCCTCATGAACGAAGTCTAATTCCTGACGAAGAGTATCTTCCATTTCCTTAGGGGGAAAAAAAGACAAAAAAAGAAAGATTTTAAACGTCGGGGAAGCACAAAATAGCCACGGTATCTCCACAAAAACTCATTTTCATTACTACGTTCGGTAAAATATTCACTCCGCATTTTTTTCCCCAGCTATTTATCCAATTTTGCGATTCTTTATACTTTTCCGTTTTTATGTTTGGTACAGTTAACGATTTTTATACCAGGAAGGCATAAGAAGTTGCTGTTTTAAAAATAGAAGCAGGATTTATAGTTCACAAAATCATCTAACTCCACGGAAGGTTGAGATCGTATTTTTACTGAGAAGACAGCAGAAATGGATATTCCATTTATGGAGCAAAAACAGGTACTTTTACAAGGCCAACAACAGCTTATGGGTTATTGGCATCTTATCTCTTGAGATATCTAGACCAGTGATAATTAATTGCTTTCAAGTTGAATTTGAAAAAAATGGGAAAAACCGAATTACGGATGTTGCTTGAATACTGCTCACTAGTTTCACTGTTAAAGTCGAGTTTTGAAATACAGGTACAAATACCCGTAAAGAGGTCTAAAGAGAGCAAAGGACTCACGTCTAAAACCCAATGAAAATTAAACTTGGGATGCATCCACGCGACGATTCTGAGAAGTAAGTCTACAGTTGCGATGTCGCTGGAAAACCTGTCCCGTAAATCGATGTACTGGGCTTTCACTGCTACCTCTTCGCCACTTTTCAGACGGGCACAATACACCTAAAGGCAAAACAAACTTGTCAGTTCTTACATCTGGTTCGTGCATGCCAATGCTGTCCATCTCACGCGTCGATAACTGATATATTTTCGCTCAACCCATTAAAACATTTTTATTTTGGAAAATCGCCGTAAAAATTCAGATATTTTAACATTTACATGGACTTTACTTTCAAGTAAAAAATCAGCTTAACATTACACTGAACTTTGTAATGTATCTAAGAAGGAACTACTTATGGAGTACATTGTCAAGAAAGAAAGTCCATAGACAGTTTCTTATTATTAAATTTCTTTTCTTTTTTAACATAGTATTATGTTGAGAATGAACAGCTTTCCCTAACTTTTAGATAAAATTGCAAAATGATATTGCTGGATATTATCAGACTGAAATTAGAACTTACTTGAGCTAGACTGGCAGCAGCAATGGGTTTGGGATCAAAACTTTCAAACATATCCACAGGCTTTTTTCCAAACTCTTCTAAAAATAAGGCATCAATTTCTCCTTTTTCATGAGTTAAACATTTATCTTGAAGTTTCTGAAAAAAAAAACAAAAACAAAACCAACATATACTCAAAGGTAACATTGCCAAATAGATAAGTTGAAATAGATATGGTACCTCAGACTTACCTGTAAAGTTTGAAGGTACTGAATAGGTAAAATATGATTGAGGGAAACTAGACCCTGACCCATCTTGATATACAATCCACCATTATGCAGGCATCCATATAAAATTCTGTCAGCTGCTCGTTGATGCACTTCATTAATTGTGTCTTTATATTCCTTAGAGCCTTCATCTAAGCCTCGTAATGACCACCAGTAGTCAACAGAAATTGTTGCTCCTACTGAATATGACCTGCTCAAACAGAAGAATACAAAATACATATTAGAAAAATTATGACAGGGACTGGAGCTCAACTTCACCTTAGAGGATGAGAAAGAATCATGCAAATGGGTACACTTGTGTTTAAGACGTACCTGAATATCCTGCTCAGTCCTTTAATAGAGGATGCAAACACTCTTCTGTCTCTGGGTGTGAGGTTGTACCAGAGCACACCGCTTGCCACAGCAGTGCTGCCTCCGAATGCTATGCAGAAAATCTGCCATCCAGCCCATGGCTTTCTGGATGGCACTGCACAGTCAGCAGGTTGGGAGCTGGCAGATGAACTATGCCGAAGGTGGCAGGTTTTGCTTGAAAATGAGCAGCCATGCCGGAAGAACGTTCGTAACCTCGTTGCCATACTTGTGAATCCTGTAAACATAATAACGCGATTGAGTGGAATTCATGACTTAAACAGCAGCGATCTGCTCGTCGCAAACGAATCTCATCAGCCTACGTGGCTGATTATTTTTAAGGGAGATAAGGTTATGGGATAGCAACACAAACATTGTTGAAATGCATTACGGCCTCACGAGACTTAGTCGCCTGGTCAGTATGACGATGACATTTGTAGACATATTTAAAAAAACAAAACAAAAAATAATAAAAAAATAGAGGAGCGTATCACGTTCGTTTGACGCCCCTCTTTTAATAAAGTGTTATCACACGCGACATATCGCTCAACTCAAAATAAATACTTGCCGCTCCCCTGCCGCACCATTGACAGCTGAGCAGACACGTCTACGAGCAAGGTTAAGTCGTGATGCCAACCTAACAACATTGATGGCGAACTCATCCCACAAGAATGTCAATCCATAAAAAGCGCATACAATACGACGAACGACTGAAAGACGCCAGTTATAACATTTCTTCGACAGTTACGGAACATTAAATGTCGCTCATAGTTATAGACCGAACGACAGAAAATTTTTGACAGGTTGGCAACGGATGACCAAGTGAAAACAAGGTCAGTTGACCCAGAGGTCAACCACCTCTGGCTTGACCTAGTTAATAAGCCCCATCCCCGTCATTTCCTCGACTCCGAAGTGTAAGGGAAAATTTTTTAATTTTGTTTCTCCCAAGATTTTTAATGAACTTGATGCGAAAGAGGAAAAAAGGAAAGCAGAAAAAATAAAAGTACAGGTACCTACAAAAAAATCAAGTGATGTTATATCTTAAATATACCTCTTTGAAATGTCAATGATCTAATGTAATATTCATAATAATATTGTGATATAAAGAACCGTGCCCCAAATATAACTAAATGCAAATTTCTCCGCTAGAAAAAAAAATGAAAAATCAAAACGTAAGATTACGTAGTTCTACGTCTTAAGTTAGACAACAGTTTTCACGGAGGTGGGAAGTGCCCCTCCCCAATCTTGTGAACACAAGCGACAACAATGATATAGAAATGAGAGGAGGTAAAAATTTGGCCACAGGAGTCAATGACAATGGCGTCTGTTCCTCCCTATGCAAAACAATATGAAAATCTCGACTTCGAATCTAGGTCAGATTGGTCAAAGGGGTGTCGAATCAACGTCGTTTCGATTTTAATTTCTCCTTGGGGTATAGCCGATCAGACCCAGAGGTCTGATAAGAACCACTAATGAAACAATCGTTCAGCAAGACGATTTCCGCGGAACAAAGTGCTTACCTGACGCGAAAGTATGAAAAGACCAAAAGAAAACTAAAAACGCTAGTCTTTTATCATTGATGAAACAGACAAAAAGCCTACAATCACGATTTCAACTCGTGCGTTATCGGCGTGGTACGGTGAGACGCCCGCCAATAGGAGGCCAGCTTACTTCACACTCGGGCGATTCCGCGCCTCCTTGTTTTACCTTACTTTTGGCGGCAGAGGCATGGGCTCGTCTCGTCATTCGGATAACACGGAAAAAGTAGCGAACCATGCCGCTTTCCGAAAAACTTCTCTTCCTTCACTAGGCGCGCCGCGCACGCGAAACCACACTCAAATTTTCTTTTTCTTTCCACTTCTTGAGATTTACCTTTTATCGCCAAGCCGCGTGAACTTGGCCAATGAACAAACACGGTTGCTATAACCTTATCCTAATAATTCGATGAAAATTTGATCCAGGAAGATAGGACAGAAAAATACAACTTTTTTGACATAGAACGTGGAATGGCACATGGAGTTTGGATAGGCAACCGGACCGACATACCTGTAGGGTTGGTTGCCTATACTTATGACTTACATTACCTAACATCCAACCTAGTAGAAATACCAAATAAACCTCGAGCAAAATTTTGAGATGGGTTAGATTCTTCGCAGATCAACTTCAAACCTAAGCAGATTACGCATTAGGCCTATAAACACGAAAATACGAGCCGATCTTTAACCTTTCGACACGCAGCAGATATTAAGTTTTGAGATACACCACTAAATCTCATATGTGGAATTTCCTTCCTGCTTGCGTTCCACCGAGGTTTGATCTTTCATTATTACGCGGAATAGGACTAGATTAAATTCGCCTAAGTTGCGTGCCTTATGCCCTGCATTGCTACCGCTTTGCTGTGAAAAAATGTGATACCGCCCACTTCTTGAATAGTTACAGCTACTGAGAAGTGAGCGTTAATCAGGCTTGACAACCGTTAAGTTAGGTAGTCTTGTCAAGGTTAACTTTGATTAGGTTGAGGGTATCGCTCCGCTTGGCGACGAAACGTGGAACTCGGGGTGTGGAAAATGCGAAATTTAAGATAACCAATTTAGGATAGAGCGACGAAGTGCTAGAAAGCTAGATTCAGTATTCTACGGCCAGTGGTGCCAACACAAGGCTTCGCCTTTCGAGTTACCTCGCCGTCGAAGCCGTCCTCGAGCATTTTCGACAAGTGTGAACACACAATAATGCTGTCAAGGCA
>Ga0058701_10002097_pt1 | contig 14854 bp, 10 predicted proteins | sample AgamicOrMae_FD_97039 | JGI IMG/M metagenome (GOLD analysis project Ga0058701, IMG submission 97039) | Agave microbial communities from Guanajuato, Mexico - Or.Ma.e | ecosystem: Host-associated > Plants > Phyllosphere > Phylloplane/Leaf | place: Guanajuato, Mexico | collected 2012-06-04
TAAAGCAGAGAATAATTGTGAATGAAATGGTTGATTCGAAACCAAAGGGTGCTTCGGTGCTCCAAAGATTGTGCTCTTTGTCTTACCCATTCGAAAGTTCATTTTTCCAGCCTTGAAACGCTTTAATAAAGACTCAGAGTAAGCTTACACCTAACGGACTGTACTGGAGTCCGAGGCGATGAAAAGTAGGCAACCCGCGCGACACACGTGTTAAGGTGGTTGCATCGGCATTTCAGAAAATCCTCCGGGGGTCAAAACTCACATTACACGCAACGTCGCGGAAAAGCAGACAAATTTGTGAGCTCTAAGACTTTCCCTTCACACTTAAGGGAGTGAGAGTAATATAGTAAGATTCGAGCCACTGCTAAAAATGAGAGAAAATCCGCTCAGAAAGGATTAAAAATCTATATAAACTACGAATTTCCACATTATTGATGGTAAGTTCATTCTAATTGCCTTTTTCAGCGCTAGAATGACTACTCAAGGTTTGACTATTCGTCTCGTTAAACCACTGCAAACACACTTTCTTCCAGCGAAAAAGCAAAAAAAAAAAAAGAGGTTTACATTCTAAATTGCAAAGGTGGCAGAGATCCACTTGTTGCATTTCACCTTTTAGCGCAAAGCCGAGTGGTGCAACGATATACTACAGCTGCTATGACAATTATTTCCTATCGACACCACGGTGGAAAAAAGGTCTTCAAAGTTATTTCCACGTCTATTGTTTCACTATCGCGACAAGAATAGGAGGAATTACAGCTTTTGAATGACAAAAAAAAGGAGAATTTCAGATAGGGAAACACATTAATACCGACACTAGTTCGCCGTGAAGAGCAGTACAAATGTGCGAGAAGGAAATGGCATACCTAATAAAAGCAGACACAAATCAGCTTAAGGAAGGCGCAAAGCAAAGTCTAAATCAGAAACCAATGCGAGCCAATTTGGGAAGCAGTACACTTGCTTCAACATCCTCAAATATACACTTGTGTGGACTTTAACTCACAACAGCCGAAGCGTCACACTAATTATAGTGCAGTGACATTTATCTTGCGGAAGTGAATCTATAATTGGATGATGATGAACCTTTCATGTACTCATCTTTGAAACCACGGTAGAGATGCGGTTGTTAAATATAGGCGAGAATGTCACTGTTTTCGAAATAATTTTCGTAAACATTTTTTGAAAAAATAACAAAAGAAAATCGTTACGAAGCTTACTGTTTAGTAGGTTTAATCTTCAAAGGCACCAATAGTTGAACGATGTTCATTACCTGTAACAAGGAAAGGCAGTTAATTAGATTATTTACTCCAGAACGCATCATGAAATAAGACCCTATGTCGAAATCTTCCTTTTTTTTTTTTGTAAATACGAAAATTTATAACACGAAATCATCATACTTATCAAAAGGTTGCTTCTAAGACTAGCAAACATGCTCGGAATAAAAAAGTAACGGACGAGTTATTTTGTGATTGGGAAAGTAGAGTCACAGTAGCTACAAAACTGAAAATATAAGTTCCCTGGTTCCCAATCAGGTTCATAAGAAGTCGCTTTAGGTATTTCTCCAATCAGAAGATTTCCCCAAACTCTGTGTAGATCCCCCGCGTCCAGGCTGCTTAAGGCCTATCTGTGTCTAGCATTTTACGCACGTTGTCGAGAGCCCCTGCGGGTTTGTAAACGGCGCGGCGGTGCGATATGTACCGAAACAAATATTTCCTGAACGTGAACGATAGAAATTTACCGATATGGATAATTAAAGATTGAGTCTTGTGGAAAGCTAACAGAAAACAAGAGGGAGCCGCTTACGAAACGCTTCTAACGCTTTTACGAAAACGAAAACGCTAACCTTAAAGCGTTCGAGGTCTCTGATCGGCGCGGCGCTTTTGGTCCAAACCCCTCCCCTCGTGATGAAGCTGTCGGCAAGGCTCGCTAATTACTCCCCTCGGAGCCCCGATCACCTGCTTCGGCCGGCAGTCTGCCAATCGGACAGACAGCTTACTGAGTCAGAGATTAAAGAGAGCGAGTCTTCAAAGGTGTGAGTTGCCTCTACATCGATCATCTTCGGAAAGAACTCTTCAAAGTTTTCTAGATCAGATATAAAGAGAGAAGACAGAATACCCCAACTTATTACCACCTCAAACTTGTTACCCAGATAAAGGCTGGAGTTGTGAGCGATACATCTTACACGCAGTGAAAATCAACCCCCGTTTTTGGTCGTCCCACACCCACACCCGTTTTCGCGCGGTATGAAGGTGAAACAGGGGTAGAACGTAATTTAGTTATCTTTGAAGATCAATCTATCAACAGCCTGCACATCAATGAAAAGGTCTCGTCGAGAGCTCTCCATTGATATGGTTATCCATAGGGGTATCTTAATAACCGAAGTGCGCTCTTCCCCTGTCTTATCAACATACCAAAAACAGGGGTTAGCTTTTACAGGCACTCTGAGTAAAGACTGTTAGTAACATTATAGAGTCATAAATAGCTAAATAGGTGAGTTCGATTGAAGTTCATCGAGAATTAAATATTAGTAATAACAAAAAAAAGTGGCTGCTGATCAAAAGAACTCAGCAACGAGCTGTGAAAAAAACCACCCTTAAAAAGAATAATGTATTCATAAGTACTTCGTAGGTGCGAGCACTGAAGGTTGAAAAGGAAATCTGTTTAAATTCGGATTGATTACGCTCGATCGGAAGCGCTGGAAGGATCAGAGAACGAAGGGAGGCGTTCGGTTCGGGTTTGGCGACCTGGTCACGGTTTGATATACTCTCTCTTGCAACAATGAATGGGTGATTGATACGGATTCCGGTGTTGGCCGGTGTGGTGCAGCTGCCCTCCGGCAACACAGGAGCGTGAGCAGGAGCGTGAGCTGGAGCGTGAGCGAAGGGGAAACCAATAATTTATCACAGCCAGACCAATGCGCCCAATTAACCAGTGTGTGCCGTGCACGGAAACGCTCAACTGACGCAGTTTTACGCACTGATACCTCGAAGTCAACTACCGCAAATTGAACCTTCACCCCTCACATAGGTTTTATTCAACTAGAAACAGTTTAAATACGCTGATAAACATGCTCTTATTCCGATACTGATAACACACATGCAATAGGGGAATTACAAGTAATAATTTTATGCGACAATATTCTTCAACTAACAAGCAAATCACCTGGCAAGGGGCTTCCTCAACAGGAATGGTTAAAAATGAGTCTGATGGAATGAAGCCAAGTATTTCGGTCACATACGGAAAAGGCTGCATAATACGCTTTTTATTATTTTCAGTTAATATTAGCGTTAACGTTTCTTAGTCATCCTTCTCGAGAGGTATTTTAACTCACTACCGTCCAGTGATGCCGTTCGGAAACAGAAAAATTTATTTTAGAGGATCTTTTCAGTTCAGTATTGTCAAAATTTAAAAAAAAATCAACCCTCTGAAAACCTGAAATGTAATAATTTAGGCATTCTTCAAAGCCTAACATTTTGTATTTTAGTGGAAAAAATCCATCCAATTTCTCTTCAGCTAAATTTCACCCCAAATACTTTGGACTGTTATGGGTTAAAAGCGGGGCTTACGCAAGCCAATACTCTGTGTGTTCATCAAGTTTAAAGGTTTTAAAGAGCAATATTTAATAAAAGCGATGTGGCTAAAAAAGATACGAGTCTCTTTGTCAACGACGTTTGAATAAGGATTTGGAATGTTAGCGAAACGTCCCATTTGGGCAAAGAAGAAGTTATTGAAAACGTTCGACACATCAAAAATGTAAATGAGAAACAATCTAGCGAGTAAAATGTGTCCAGTATTTACATTTCGATATAGTGTTCGGTTTACAAGAGGGTTTTTGGCAACGTTAAATAAAGGAAACATACGATGCTCTGATCGCTTTTTGACAAAGTTCGATAAAAGATTTTGATATCTCTGATAATAATGCGTTTTCAAAAGAAAAAAAATGTTGCTTGACCTCCACAAACACAAAATATTGGTCTGCCGCCATACCTAGTTTTCTACTCATTCTCTTAGACAATTCGAGATATCAAACGTTTCTTGACCACTGTTTTATATATGGGTAAAACCATACATGATTTCGTTTCAGGTGTAATTCTTTTCCATATTTTGTTTGGGCGCAGGATGCGTACAGGGAAAAAAACTTCATTTGCTTTGATAATTTCAACATTGTTCGAGATATCCAATGATTCATCGAAAGCAAAGATGGAATCTTGCAGATGCCGAGACCTAAAACCTCCTTGCATCTGGACTCTTTGCTTCAACTTTTTGATAGCTTCACCAGCGACTGCCATGCTATCCCTCCAACGCTCGATTGGACAATTGAACCCTTTCCCGCGGAGAGAAAGGGTGCCCCAACCGGCTCCCCCAAGGCCGCTTATTCTTGTATAAATAAAGATTCCTGAGAATCTCAAAGCGATACAAAAATATTCCCACAAGTTATTGCTCATGGAAAATGAGACACCTGCTACTGACCAATGGAAGAATGGATAGACGGGCAAAATTTAGAACTCTTACTATAAAAAAAGCCCGAAGCTGTTGTGAGTCGGTTCTCACAGAAACTGGTCATAATTTTGCTAACTTGACGTTTAATAATCAGAGCACGAGCAATTTTTGCTAAATTCATAGCCGTGGTGCATGCAACCACGAAATTCGGATGTGATAACAATATTATTTGTTAGGAGTGAAGAGTGCACCGCCGTTCCGACAAGCTCGCCTTCAAGTCTTTGGGGTATTACATTTTAGATTGCTTCTCAGGTTGCTAGGAAACAGATTTATAACAATTCAGTTTCTACGTAATTATAGCTCAACGGGATTGGCATGACAATGCCCTAGAGTTGCATCAATCATACCCACGCAAGTACGCGCACATAAAAAAAGGGTTACAGTACGTAGCTGGACAGCTGGGACAATGTAGCTGCATTGCTATGCATTACAGCTACGCTGATAGCTACGAAAAATACTGGTTTCTTGCTGTCGCAGGGTAGGAAGCCCATGGGCCATGGGGAATTTCACGACAGTAGAATCGTTCGAAGTTCCGAGAGACAAATTTAGAAATTCATTGTCAGACATAACAGTCTATTTTCGTTGTTTCTCAGAAAAGAATTGAAAAGTCGTAGAGTCATTGCCCTAAACGGAAAGAACGCATGACACTCGTGTCACCTGAAAAAAGAATAAAAAGAGGAGGAAAAAAGAAGATTTGTTGCTGCATATCCACATGCCTCGAGGCGCGACTTTAGGCGTGAGAAGTCGACTCAAATGAAAAATAAGATCGTGTTGACAAGTCATCTTCTCACTTTCTAAGGCGATCTGTCGTTTATACCCTATACACTCGAAAAAACATCAAGAGATATTTCAACTCCCACATAAATGACTTCTAATGTGTCACGAAAATGTTTTCTTGATGTAGTGACAAAAGTATTTTTTTAACTTGCCGCAATAATTTTTATTTCTAGGTAAAATATTTTTTTCTTGCAGTAAAGTATCTCTTGTTGTAAGAAAGAAATAACAAAATTGTCTTGGCAATATATCGAGAAAACATTTTCATGGCTTCAGAAAACATTTCTGTGACAAAACATTTTTTTTCTTGCCGCAAGATTTTTTTTCTAGGCAAAAGATTTCTTTTCTTGCTGGAACACAAAACTACTTGTCGCAAGAAAAATCCTAGCGGCAAGAAAAAAAACTGATTTGTCATCAAGAAAACATTTCCTTGACATCCGAAAACATTTCTGTGAGTGAACCTGTAGTCTGACGCATGTGCCCCGTTATTTAAGTAAAGTTCCTACGAACCATCGCCTAAAGTCTGTTTATCTTCTGACGAAAGAAAACAAACGAATAAATGCCAGCCCAATCCCGCCGAAATAACCTACGAAAATATCAGCTTAAAAATATAATGTTTAATGTGTTTTCAAGATGAAAGTGCGCTCCGAAAATTATGTAATTCATACACGTCGCTAGGGTTTGATAAAACATCATAATTCGTAACCAGAGTCTGCAATAAACCACTTTTTGAGGAAATACAAAAAACGTAACCAAGGTTTATACGTGAGCTAAACTAACCGGTAGTAAGGCGTTAATGTAACAAAAAACAAAAAAATGTAATAAAAAATAATGTAACAAAAAGTGTACAGGTAGAAAATAACCAATTTTCAGCAGATTTACTGTAAAGATAAATGTAAACCTGATATTTTAGACTGACAGTGAGTTACGTTTCAATCTTGGGAATTTCCTAGAAGACAGAGCCAAGAACTGCGGAAGATGTCCTAAGGATGGAACATGATAGCCCTAAAGCGTGTTACTTTGATGCACTAACGATGTTCCGTAATCACACCGAAAGGAGAAACGCTAGACAAAGGGAAACTACTATAAATAGGACACGAAGAGGACAAAACCACTGAAATCATTCCTGTTAAGAAAAATCCACTAAAATTCCCTTTTATTTATTTATTTTTGCACAAAATAGTAATGAATTCGCTTAACCCACTACCACCTAGCGTTGCCGTTCGGAAACAGAAAAAAATATTTTAGAGGATCTTTTCATCTCAGTGTTGTCACGATTTGAAAAAAAAATCACCCCTCTAGAGACCTGAAATTTATTAATTTACGCATTTTTCAAATCTTAAATTTCGTATTTTAATGGAGAAAATGCTTCCAATTTCAATCAAGCTAAATTTCACTCCAAATACTTCGGTCTGCTATGGGTTAAAATAATAGTCAGATTTGCGTAACGATTATGAAACAATATTGTCAAAATTATTAATTGATTGGAGAAAGCGCAAGGATCCATTGTGAGCGTTTCGTAGTGATTTGATAATTTGGAGTTCCTTTAGCTGTGTGGACCAAAATCTGTAGTTTTGATTTGTCCACTCGGCAAAGAATGTGAGAGTAAGCGTGGGAGCGAGAAGGAGAGAGAATGTGGGTGCTGAATAATCCCAAGTTACTGCAATGCTACTCTCTCTGCAGATTGCAGATTCACTCGACGCGTGGGGCAGATTTATAGTTTAATAACATCCTGACGGGTTAGCAACGAGGTCACGTCACTATGTGATACTAATTTTCCTCCGAGGACTGAGCCATTCAAGAGCATATGATTAAAGACGTTTAAATGTTGTGAAAGAGCTGCGCATGTACCACACGGTTAAATCAACTGTATGTCGCGTTGAGAGCGTTTTTCGGTCTTGGGACGATATGCTCTCGGAATGGAAAGCTCTCAGCCTGCTTTGATGTGGAAAACATTTGCGAATGCAAGAAAACACACGCTTCGCTGTACGGTGAGCACCCACATACACCATTTAAGAAAATGATACATTTTCAAGCACAAAAAAGTGAAAGCAGAGGCATTTAAGATTGTAATGTCAGAGTGGTATTTGTCGATCCGGTTTTCAGCTGTGTGACACATAAAAATAGATTGAAAGTATGCAAACAAGGGAAAAAAACACCTACGACAGGAACAGGAAATATTTTTAATATAGTTTTTGAAAAGCACAGAGAGGGTAAATCTTGAAAGGGCATGTCTCTTGCCTGGAGAAAGTTTGTTCTGACTGCGCTAACGTCCGGGGAATAACATAATATTGACTCTGGAACACTGCCACGTTTTAACACTTAAGGATACGTGGAGAACCCAATCCCGAGCCTCGCCAAAACCTCCGCATTGTAAGGGTGATGGTGAAATCAAGGTTTTCCTCTCCAGTTCAGAGAAACCTTTCACATTTGTGTGACTTGGGCTTTCCGTCCGAGAATATTCAAAAGAAAGTCTTTTTCTACCTCTTCTTGCACTCGTCTCCCAACCGAGAGTAACGAGTGCTCAGCGCGATGTCATAAAACCGCGTCAGTTTTTATGGCAAGTGTCTTAAACTTCAGTTTTTCGGTAAGAAACACACCGATGACCAGTCAAAAATTTCTACGGAAATTTTCAATTAACCGGAACCCGATAATTAAATGAAGATTCGATGTCTTGAAATGAAACTGTACTAGTTGAAAATACTGTATCAAAACTGTACTAATGGAAATTTAAGCATAGGAATCAGTATACATTCTCGAACGAGCATTTTCAACTAGTACAGTTTCATTTGAAGCCACAGTATTTACTTTCCATTGTTTAAATTGAAATTGAAAACCACGGAGCGATCATTTTAGAGTTTTTGTCTGACATTTTGTATTTATTGATTGAATGACAAATACGTTACAGCCTTCCCCTAGTCAACCCTTCTGTTTTACTGACAGCACAACAGAGAAATGTTGAAACCGCGCTGCAACCCCCTGAAACCAGGGCCGCACTGACCTTCCAACGAGAAAAATATTTTAAAAATAAATCAAGTTATGGTCACGATAAATTCGTGGCCTCGACGCCCGCTGTGATTGAACATAGCGTACTGAAAACTAATTAATCGACATACATAGTTTATAGCGAATCCATTCAATTTGCTCTGCAGGCCATACCATTTTTGTTTTTAAGAACCAGCCGAAATTTCGACGCTAATGTAATCAACTAGAAATTTCAAAGCATGAAATTAAAATATTTGTTTTTGAGCAATTTCAATTACTTATTGGAGACGTCCGTATTTAGGTTTCAGAAATATAACCGGTAACCGGTGCATTATCTTCCTCTCATTTGCTGTGCATATCGCAGTAAATCTTCTGATTGGGGCTCCAGCTATGTGGAATGGTCAAAGCATGTATGGCTCTCCCATCAATTAACTGCTTGCTGTGGCCACTGAAAGGGTATACAGATTCTGAACGCCGAATCTCTGTATTTACGCTTATTTTTACCAGGAAAACTGTGATTTCGAAACTTCACACTGTATCCCTTTTTCCTTTGATATTAAAATCATTTTGATACAGATATAAACACCATCGTCATGTCAGCAACATTTCACTGAATACAATCCAGCTTGTTGGGTAGATATATCTACCTTTGCTTAGGCTGGCTAGGAAATTTGTCCAACTGACCAAGTTGTTGCTACAGCTATACGGTTTCTGATGGATGACGTGCGTATGATTTGCGATGATTTACCTTCAATATATCATTTTAAATTAGACTATAAAACATTAACCTTTGCAGCTATTGTTTTGTACATGTGGTAGCTAAGTCAGCAACTTGTGTGTACAAACATAATTTACTGCAGCAGCAATATACTCATCGTCCATACGAGAGCGCTGAAGACGAAGAAAATCTCCAAGGGAAGTTATCAGAAAAACGAAATGATTTTCGACGAAGGAAAGTTACCTCACCATTTTTCGCCGGATTTTTTTGTGGCTTCTTTTTCCTTTACTTTTGCCCGATAATAAAGTAGCTGCGCTGGCTAACCTTATGGCTGGGGTAAATTAAATTTCTGTATCAGCAGCACACCGTTCGTCAAGCAGCGTGGGCTAAACCAACCGGCTGAGAAAACTTATTTGAAAAGGACACGCGTTGGGCGCACAGAAACTCTTTTACACCATCCAATAACGCTTGGTCCGATAGTAACTGAAGTCTAAAAATAACTTTCTGGGAAGAGGCGTTTAGAGAAACTTGCTCAGTCCCTCATATTTTTCCAGCACGTCACCTCGAAAGACTATCTGACGACGCTTGACTAAAAAAGAAAAAAAAAGTAAGCGGGAACAGTGCGGCGAGGTAGCGAAAACAAAACCAGAGCAGATTTCGCTTAAACATTTTCTCAAAAGAGAGGACAATCAATTTCGCAACAAGACGCAAAAAAGTGAGAGTCGCAGCCCTCTAAAACGGAAACGTTCTACACAAAAATAAACACTCATACAACTTAGACACGATTATTTGAAAACAAAATTAACCCATAACAGCCCAGAGTATCCGGAGCGAAATTTATCTTAAGAGAAATCGAAAGGATTTTTTCCACTAAAATACGCAATTTTAAGCTTTCGAGAATGCCTTAATTATTAAAATTCAGGTTTCCAGAAGGGTAACATTTTTTGAGTAGTGACAATACTGAACTGAAAAGATCCTGTAAAGTATTTTTTTTCTGTTTTCGAACGGGATCGCTGGGCGGTAGTGAGCTAAAATTACGTTCGAATAGGCAGGTATTTCGCAGAATCTCTCGCAGTTTCATCAAGTTAAAGCTTTTGGCGTCGGGTGTTTGGCACGACGCCGGGTACGCTATACGCCCTTCGCTACGCCCCGCCTCGCCCCATCTTTCCCTGCAACGGGAAAAAGGACGTAACAGCCAGCAGTTTTATGGGCTGGATCATATTCTGCAGGTGGGCTTCTAACCCACCACCCCCTGTACCTCGTACTAACACATACATATTCTTCGCCGAAGGGGAACGCCACATAGGCGTCTGAAAATAAACGTCTACATGTACCCAAAGTCTCAAATCCCACGTTATCCGCACCGCATAACACTACACTGAACGCGCTAAATATAGGTTTTTTTATCGCCTCCACCAATACTGGTTTCAACATATTGATGTAATGGGACTGGTTTCTCCATGCGATTAGCAAAAAATGCGTCTTTAGGCACCCCGTGAAAAACGCCTCGTATACGAACCATTATTACGAACCCTATACAAACCGTATACTACTAACCGTATACGAACCGTATACTAATTGTATACGGATATACGGTTCTTTGTACAAACGATACGGCACCGTGTACGACATCGTATACGGTGCCGTAAACGTTGTCGTACACGGTGCCGTATATCATTCGTACAAAAAACCGTATATCCGTAAACGGTTAGAATATGGTTCGTATACGTAGCCTTTTTCACGGGACTTCTGCATCACGATTTGCCACTTAGGAACTTAGAAGTGCGGCGTGTGAAAACAAAATTTTGCTTGAGTAAGTCCCTTAACCCACAACCGCCCAGCGATGCCGTTCGGAAACACAAACATTTATTTTAGAGGATCTTTTCAGTTCAGTACTGTCACAGTTAAAAGAATATCATCCCTCTGGAAACCTGAAATTTAATTATTTACGCATTTTCCAAGGCTTAAAATTGCGTATTTTAGTGAAAAAGATCCTTTCAATTTCTCATAAGCAAAATTTCACTCCAAATACTTTGGGCTGTTATGAGTTAAGCACGACCTTCGTATAGCCCAATAGCCCCAAAAAAGGCGATGTTTTCAAGGATATGTTCATGACGACAAATTAATACGGACTTGTGACACACTTCAAAGCGCTCCGGGCCATGAATAAGGTTTGTAAAGATATTACTTTTTAATGGGGGTCGATAGAGCTTGTTATTCCGTGTACTTTTCATACGTTTTTTTTCCCTAGTTACTTTGTTATTTCACCCAAACAGCAATACTCTTGAAACTTTTCTTGCTACTTGGAGGTTCTTCGATTGAGCCCGACCTCCGGCCCTTTAGCAAACACACGCTTGTTTCGGAACAGCTTCCTTTTGGGGAAAGACCAAAGGGGAAGCCGAGCCACGTGGGCGACTACTTTGGACATTCAACGAGCTCATTACTCTGCATTTTTCTGGTTGGGATAACAATACGCATGGATCACATTACAAAGATACGATCGCCAAATAACAGCACTCGTCTTGTAAGACCGCCTCTTGCGACAATTCGTTGCAAATGTATGACTATTTGCCCATAACAGCCCACAGTATTTGGAGTGAAAGTACTTTTCCCATTAAAATACGCAATTTTTAAGCTTTTTATAATTCCTTGATAAATTTAAATGAATTTCAGGTTTATGGAAGGATGATATTTTTTTAAATTTTAACAATAATGGACTGGAAAGATACTTTAATTTTTTTCTTTTTCCGAAAGGCTTTGCTGGGCGGTAGCTGGTTAGAATATGGATCTAGAAAATGTGTGTTCTCACGCATATTCTCCGTGATATGTATATACCCAGGATAAATCCTCATGAAGGGATATCCAAGAAGGACATTATGCTTAGAGTACATTTTTTGGATTGATTTTGCTGTTCAATTATCTCCCGTGACTAATTTCCATTTTCATCTCACAACAGTTCCAGGCTTATCAGAAGATGGGGATGAGAGCGGATGACACCACTGTACTGAAGTTGCAGTGCGTAGGTTTCAAGAGACCAAAAAAATCTACCCCTAATCTTCATTCGTGGAGAGACGAATCACTAGAATTAAAACAACAACAAGAACAGGTACGTGGTGTTTGTTGTTTGGTAGGTCAAGCCTGCTCAAGCTAGGCTAGATCAAGTATAGTTCGGCTTTCTGGTTTAGTTTGCTTATTTTTGTTCAAGAACTTTCCTTGCGAATCATTTTCCGCTCCTCTTTTTTTCCCGCACACGCAGGCGAGAACGACAAAAAAGTGTTTGTTCGCGGATTTACATCTTCGGACAATATGAACGCAGCTCGGAAAGTATTTTCGCTCTGCTCTGTGGGCTAGGAGGCGAGCTTAGACTAAAGGGATTTTGCAAGATTTCTCCGGATTTGTAAAGGTTTGATCAGATTACGCGGCGGCGAGGATCAAGGTTTTCACCGAATATTCAGTAATACGCTCGGATAAACATCGTTTTGCAGAAATCTCGGCGAGTTCAAAAGGTACCCTTAAAGCTTGATTGGACAGAGCAAGAATATGCAGGGATGAACGCCGACTATGCCCTCCCACTCAATCTTCCTTAAGCTATTTTACAAACAGTAATTTCTCTTCAACATAATTATAATATATATCAGACTAAATAGGTAAAAATGAAGGGGAAAACACACTATCATTAAAAAAATCTTTCCAGCATTGATGAAAATTGACTTTACGAAAATTGAATTTAAATAAAAATTGTAATTTTAAGAAAGAAAAATGTGTAAAATACGATGCCAAAGGTTTTTTTATTATTTATTTTTACTTTTTTTGTATTGAAGAGTTGCGTCAGTGAGCAAAAACATCAAATCTGCAGAACTATCACAGCATGCAACTATTTCCTCAGCGTGTCGTCCCCACACACGAATTGACATTTCTACTCTGCGTAGGTTTTTCGATTTCCTTATCTTTCCCCGCAAAGCCTCGCAAAAAATAAGATGAAACCTAAATGGGATTCCCGGCATTACATAAAAAATAAGAAAACACCTTCGCCTACATGTAAGCAATTTACTCCCCCCACTCGATCTTGAAACGAAAACTGGCGGGAAACATTGCTGTTTAAGGCAAGTTCAGAATCAGTGGACGTCGAATCCCAGCATGCATGCTTTATGCGAAATCAACAGTTCAAAAGATGAAGGGGGATAGTGATCAGATTTAAATGTCCGAACAAACTTTTCATGGAGCGCGGAGCTTTCATTTAGCTGTTTCTTGCTTTATAGGTAGCTACAGTTACGTTAGAAAACGTTTGTATCACATAGCGTCAGTAAAGATAACGTGCGACTCTATTAGGTTAAGTAAGGTTAAAATATTTTAGCTGTAGCTCTATCATCACGATGTTTTTTAGACTTTTACATTTGCTGAAAAAAAAACAATACACAAGCAGCTTGTAAAGGGCACGGACTCTATTAAAGGTCAACATCTTACATGTTAGGAATGTGAGTGTTAAAGAGATCAACCACGCGGCGTTGGAGTGCTTCAAGTATTGAACTTCCGGTTCAGGACGGCAACCTCTGCGAGAGAAGGCGGGAAAAGGCGAAGCGCACTTGCTTTATCAGCTCAGATGGTAATTACACGTATCTTAAGTACTCCCAGCTCCCTTAGGTCGTTATCGGAGATCGCTTACCAACAAGTTATGCTTGCACCGCTTGTGGGGTGGGCGGAGTTACGCGGCAAAAGAGAAATTGAATCGGTCAACAATTTAAACTAGCTCTCCCGCGTTTCGGCGGACAGCACTAGGTAATGGATTAACCTCTAAGTGCACACAGATGGCCGTGCGTGTCTTGCGGTCCGCTGATAAGAGTTACGTTTCTATCCGCTAGATGGCGGTGCGGTTCCTCATTCGTGACGCACGCCTATTTTAATTGCGAAAGACACTCAGCACTCCGAATTATCAAATAAAAATTAGCCCCCAAAGAAGAACGTCGGTTTGATGTCGGCTACAGAGGGGTCCTTGCGGGCCTCTACGTAACCGCATCTCGCCGCGGGGGACAATTAATCGGGGGACCTTTGATGCACAACCTCGTTAGAACTTTTATACTTCACGTGACCTCCCACTCGCGCAACCTTTCTCTTTTATGACAAATATTTTCATCTTCGTGCCTCTGATACTCGCGCGTGCGTCATTACGTCGCTTTAATCGTTCGTTGCTTTCGTTGAAAGGAGATCAAAAGCAAACAGGGGACACAGCGTTCGAAAGGGGAAATTTCCCTGGCCCATCTCTCATCGAGCTGAACAAGACAACAAACACCTAACCTAACTTAACCTACCAAACTTAACGCCCCTCTAGCCTGATGCCCCTTAATTCTTGGTGGCAATTACTGACACTGTGAGAAGCGGCATCGAAGCTTAGACTCATCAGGCTTAACTGGGAACGCTGGGTACACTCGGCTGCCACAAACTCACTACTCAGGACACTTACCCGTTTTAGGCAACGCTATACCTGTTTTGGGTGTAAAACCAAAACAGGGGTAGTACGTATTTTGGCAATTTTTCAAGATAGACCTATGTTCAGCCACATCAATGGAAAGCTCTCGCCGAGACCTCTTGAATGATATGGCTGAACATAGGCCTATCTTGAAAAATAACCAAAATAAGCACTACTCCCTTATTTTTCAGGATAGATCTATGTTCAGCCACATCAATCGAAAGCTCTCGCTCAGACCTTTCAAATGATATGGCTGAACATTGGCCTATCTTAAAGTATTACCAAACTACAGAGGAAATCGTATATAACGAGACCGGTTATAACGAGCAACCGGATATAACGAGCAAATTTGGTGCTGAAGTTTGGTCTCGTATCTAAATACACACAACAAATATCGGTTATAACGAGATCGTATA
>Ga0058701_10002098_pt1 | contig 14853 bp, 7 predicted proteins | sample AgamicOrMae_FD_97039 | JGI IMG/M metagenome (GOLD analysis project Ga0058701, IMG submission 97039) | Agave microbial communities from Guanajuato, Mexico - Or.Ma.e | ecosystem: Host-associated > Plants > Phyllosphere > Phylloplane/Leaf | place: Guanajuato, Mexico | collected 2012-06-04
CTACTGTTCGCATCTTTCAGGCCCAAAGCACGAGTTTCGCCGAAGCAATACTGCGGCATCGTTGCGCACGCAGAAAGGCCTCAACTCAGAGACCTGGACTGGCCTGGACGGAGACTCCGAGGTCCCGGTCGTGAGGCCCCTGTGCGGCTAAGGGCGTCGCAAGAGCAGTGGGGGGCCCCCCAGCAGGGGGCACCCCACCTGCAAGAAGACGCCGGCCGCGATTTCAGAGGCGGTTTCCCACTGAGGGGTTGTTGAGGTTTTCAAGTATGTTTTTGATGCTGCAAGGACTAGCGTTTGATTTCCAGCGATCAAGGGAAAGCAAGGAATTTTATTCAGATTGATATCCTAAGACCACTGTTTATTTTCTGCATGTCAGTTGCATGGTTAATAGATGTATTGATATTGATATCAATCAATGGATTTATATAGATAGATTGTTATTGCATGGTTAATAGATATTTGATATTGATATCACTTAATGGATTTATATAGATGTATTGTTTTTGATATCAATCAATGGATTAATATAGATAGATTGTTATTGCATGGTTAATAGAATTTGATATTGATATCACTCAATGGATTTATTTAGATGTATTGTTATTGATATCAATCAATGGATTTATATAGATAGATTGTTATTGCATGGTTAATAGGTATTTGATATTGATATCACTCAATGGATTTATATAGATGTATTGATATTGATATCAATCAATGGATGTATATAGATATTGGAAATTGATGATAGTTTCCATGCATGATGGATATATTTATAAATGATAAATATCAGGATACATGGATCCATATGGGATGTCGCATACCTTCAACTGTAAGTCCATGAATGGGCTTTGAGTTTGCAAAGTTGAGCAAGGTGTTGAAGTGGATTTAAGTTTAACGTGAGCTGTAAGCTCCATTGCAATAAACCAAATTTCAAAGCTAACTCAAATAAGGGATATTCTAGTCTTACTTTTACTCGAAGTAGACACGCTGCAGGTTAACTTAAGCAAGGTTTATTGCAACCTATGTTAGCTTAGGCATTGCAGACTTAGATTAACCAAGTATAGGTGTATTAAAAACCTAGATAAACCAAGGCTGGATATATAGAAAACCTAGATAAACCAAGGTGTATTACAAACCTAGGATAAGCAAGGTTAGGTATATTATTGTAATTTTAAATCACCTTAAGCAAGGTTCAATGTAGTGGGTTAACAGCAAACGCACACTATGGCACTGCGAACCTACAAGTTAACAGCTCATAGCTAACCTTTTCTTTAATCCCAGTGAGCAAGGTATACCTCATGGAGCTCGGGAGTAGTAGTAGTGAGTTATTTTATTTATCGTAGAGATGCCCCAAGGATTAACAGAAATTCGTTTAGGCTAAATCGTAGCAAAGCTGCGAAACCGGTTGCCTACCCTGTTGCCTTAATTTAAGCCGCATTTCCACCAACTGATCGATCATACTTGCCACACGTAGGAACGAAAATCAAGTGTGGTAGTACCTTTGTGGTTCCGAAAGTACCCGAAGCGATTGATCTGGAATTCAAGTGATCGGGTTTAGATCAGCTTTTAGTTTGAGTGATCTAGAGGTGCACGCGAAGCTGTTGAGTGGGTGTTGCGGTATTGCTGTGTTTAGACGACTCGAGTGGGCCACACTCCTCGAAGCAATCTTGAGATTTTGCCTGGACGAATTTCTATCGGTGCTCAAAAGCTTGAAACTCACCCAGTCCGTTTAAAAAAATTGGAAAAAGTCTGCGTACAGGTGGAAATGTGACTCATAACCAAAATAGTCCTGAAATTTTATTGAGGTTGGCATTTGGTAATATTCGATTGGATAGTTTCCTTCATCTGGGAATTTCATGGAAATGATGGCTGATGGGATCAGACGATCTTCGAGAAAAAAATCCCAAATTCCAATCATTGCTGTTTTGGATGACGTTATAATTATCTGCATCTCTCTGTTCAATTTTGTGGGGAAAGTTATAAAATTAATCTAATATTTCTTAAATAATTGATGAATTTCGTTCAGGTAACTTTAAAAAAAATGATCGAGGTATTTTAACAGTATTATTTTCATTTTTGTCTCAGTGCAACGTTTAACATCAAAAGGAGGCCTTGCGATCCTCCGAAAAAGCTTGTCAAAGGTTCCCATGAATGTGTTAGAATTTTTACAATTATTTTTCTATAGATTTATTTACGTTTTTGTAAAATATTAAAAATTTTCAAAGATGTTAAAAAATATGTTCAGATTTTCTTAGCTTAACATACTAACTTCTATTTAAAAAAATGTTAAAAATACCACGGTAATTGTTGATTTGGAGATTTCTTTGTTTTAGAAAATAAACTTGTCTATTTGAAAGTGGAGAAGTTTCTGAGGAAAATGAAGGAACCGTTTGATCAGTGAAATTGTATACGGAATTTGTAATAAATGACTACTCGTGTTTCACAGCGCGAAAATAGTCTTCGAAATTGCAAATTAGAGATTTGACTCAATTATTTGGGCAGTTTTGGGCTGTAGCCCCTCTGGTCATTAGTGCGACTGTTCGGCTTGAATACATTAAGGATCGCCTGAACGACCTTGTGTTAGAGGGCCGCACCAGATTCATAGGTGGTCTCCCTAACAAAGTTCCACTGTATTGGCTACAGCATGTTTTGATGGTTAACAAGCGCAACGAAATTAAATGACAATTAGTGATTTTCAGAAGCCCTTCTAAGACGAATGCAATATCTTTGCCCTTTCTGAATGCTTTGTTTGTGTTTTTATCGATCCTGCGAAATGGGTGCTGTTTTCATCTCAGGTTATTGAGTTGTAGTGTTATTTTTTTTATATACATACATTTTTGAAATGGAAAATGTTTTGATTCATGAAATCATTTTAAAAGGTCATTGATAAGAAATTAATTTTATATGCATACTTTTTGAGAATGGCGAATGTTTTGACACACTAAATCACTTAAAGATATTATTGAGATGAAGTGTTATTCTTTTTACATAAATACTTTTTTGGAAGAAAATGATTTGAGCCATAAAATCATTTTAAAAGGTTATTGAGATGGAGTGTTTTTTTTTTAATGCATAATTTTTGGGAATGGAAAATGTTTTGAGACATGAAATCACTTTAAAAGAGGATCTTTCAAAAATCAATTGAAAACTTACTCGCATGGGGCTCGTTTCTTCTTGTTCCGTTTATTTTTAATCATACTATAAATTCATTATCGTGATTTCGCTGGAAAAAATGCTCTTTTAAAAACCAGCATGAGGAAAATTGAGAGATACCTAAAATATTCACAACTTCTTTATTTCCGTGATACGTAGTCTTAACCAACTTCAAGAAAATGAATCGGCTAGAAGTAAAGGATTTTCCAAAAAACGTTGACTGTATCGAAAAAAGTTTATTAAAATGATTTGGCTGGAAATAAGGATTTTTCAATAAACGCTGAATCGGTCTCAAAAGTCAATGCCACACTCAAATAGGTTGGTATGATAGTAACCACTTTTTACATATTTAACTTCATTTTTTCCCAGATTTTTTAAAGGCAATGCCGAAAACGACGGCATCTGAATCAGTACCATTTTACATTGAATAAAAACCGTTTAGTCTGCCCTTCGTAATAATGTTGGCCTCCTTCTAGAAAGTAAGTGACCTTGTTTGAAATATCCTTCTGAAAAGTTTTCTCTCACTATCGATATGACAACTAACGTTCAATTGGAAACAATTTTTAACCACGGAAACCAAAAGTACATTTAGTTTGATGTGTATTTACCTGTTCAATTGAAAACAAGTTTAACCGTTAAAATAGTAGTACCTATCCGTTCAATTGGAAACAAGTGTGCAAGTGTAAACATGTCTGCACCTGTGCCCAAACAACGTGAACGCGGCGTGATATTCTAACTTAAACGGGGCGGGCTGCGGGCAAGCGGGAGCCAATTCAATTCGTAGTGCAACAAAGGTTAAGCCCTCAATTATGGGCCCATCAGAGCGGTGGCGGCGGTGCCATCATTTTTAGGGGGCTGTCACTAAAGTCAAGAGCACCTTGAAAATTATTTCGTTTCCTGGAAAAATATCCCCTTGTCGGATTTTTGAAATATGATGGTTTTTGACAGGCCCTCAAAGTTGCTGAACGTTGATTTCACGCCTCGCCAATGAGAAGCTGAAAAGTTGTGGAATTTTTCGCAGAGGAGATCTTGAAAGGATGAAAATTCGCACGTGTGTTTTTTTCTTTTCTTTATCCTTTTTTTTGTAGCTTTACGTGTCGCGCTTCCTCAAAGACACCTGCAGTTTTATTTGACTTGGCTATATCTGTTACTTTTAAGTCCAGCTGAATGGCTATTCATGTTGCGCCTTAAGTAGTTTTTAACCTTGCGATAATCGTTTAGGGTCATTCAAAGCTGTAAAAGGAGAATAGAAATAGTTTAAGAAATTTTATGGTAGGTTGGTGACGGACATTGCACAAATTGAAATTTATAGTGTTTAGCTGCACTTAGTTCCCTTGTTTTTTTACCTTGAAGTAATCGTTAATAAATCGCATTTCAGTATTAAATAGGAAGGAGAAATTGGCTCAGAACAATCAGGATGGTAATTTAAATCGCGCCATGTAGCCTTCATATACCTCACCGTTTATTTTTTTACTAGAGAAAGTACACTTAATTAGAGACGATTCTTAAAAAGAAATGTATAATTGTCCTTTCCAGACAAAATGTTTCGGTACGTATTTTTTGACGCGCAGAGATTCATACCCAAATCCACGTCCCATTTTTACTTTGACAAAGATACTCTACCAAAACAGGCATTGACAAAAAGAAACAATAAAAAAAAACTGCAGAACCTGATTCCGGTAAGATGGTGCTTTCCGACACAAAAATCGTTTGACTCAGAAAAAAATGTTTTTTTGAGAGTGAGAAATGCTCTGTTGTAAATCTGCTCAAATTACGCAAGGTTAAGTTACAGTAGTTTAGCCGGATATAGGACATCATCATGCATATCTGCACTTGAAGTTCTATCCCATTTCAAACTATTAATGCCGAGTTCGCTATCTTAAATTTGCTATAAGAATATCTTATCAATTTTTTGACCCAATGTTCTAAATATGTGAAAATATCAGGCACACTTTTGGGTATAGCCTATAAGCAAAAATGCTCGTTTATTTAATAGTCATATTATAATTTTAAGAGTCTACAACTTCTGCCCTCTTGTTGAATAAGGAGTTTCCCGGGTTAAAGTGTTCATGAAATATCCATGCTGAATTATCAATATACTGAAAATATACAATTGGATATCCATGTTTCTATGCTATATCTATGAACCGTGGATGTCCATTCGAGTATTTTTTAGTGAATAGACTTTTTTCATGGATATTACCATCGCAATTGCATAGATACTTTTACCTGGGTTTGATATGCATTCTTTGGGCAAAAAAGAAGAAAGGGTTTCATATATGTTTATTTTGATATTACATGCGTTTTACTTTAACCCATAACAGCCCAAAGTATTTGGAGCGAAATTGAGCTTAAGAGAAATGGAAAGGATTTTTCCATTAAGATACGCAATTTCAAGCTTTGGAAAATGCCTAAACAATTAAATTTGAGGTTTCCAGAAGGGGGTTATTTTTTAAATTGTGGCAATACTGAACTGAAAAGATCCTCTAATTTTTTTTCTATTGCCGAACGGCATCGCTGGGCGGTAGAGGGTTAAAATAGGTATTCATGTTTAAGGGTAAGCTCGAGCTTTTTTAGGCTTGCAGTTCAGTAAAAAGTTATGGATTTGTGAAGGACAATGTACCGTATTTTATACCTGCGAAAAGACAAGTGCAATTTGACTGTGTATCTCAAACACATTGCATCTCTTTGACATGAGCCGCGCGCCCCGCTGGTATATAGCCCCCTCCCCCCTTCCCCTGGAAAGGGGGAAGCTCGAGCTAGTGATTGAGTGGTGTCCCCCCCTCCCCTTCCTTGTTCCACTTAGCGAAATTCTCAAGGCGTTACTCTAATAGAGTCGTCCAACGCTCAACATGGACGCAGGGGGCGGCTCTTGATGGGGGGGTAGGGGTGCTAGGGCCTACAGGACGTGTACAAGTGTCCTGCCCAGGCTAAGAAAGCCCGTTTTGTAGGCTGCCGTGACGGATCTCCCCGTGAGCAGGCAATTGGACGTGTGCACATAGCGATGCAAATTTCATCGATCAGGTCGAAGCCGGCCATGGACCGGGGCGGGGTTCCAGGCCGGGCCGAGTCGGGTATGTGGTGCAAACCTGCGAGAGAAAATACGCCGCTAAGCTGCACCCTTACTCAAATCTATCAGAGCTCGTAGATGCAGTAAAAAACTACCCCCTGTTTTAGGTAGTCCCACACCTGTTTTGGGTATGACTTCAAAACATAGGGAGAGCGTAATTTGGTTATTTTTGAAGATAAACCTATGAACAACCATATCAATGAAAAGGTCTCGTCGAGAGCTCTCCATTGATATGGTTATTCATAGGGGTATCTTTGAAAATGACCGCATGACACTCTTTCCCTGTTTTATCTTCATATCTAAACTACCTGCATAAAACAGGGAGTGGTTTTTATTGTGTGCACTCAAAAACAGAGGTTTTACAAAAAGGTATTCGAAGAGTCCCTCCTGTGAAACGTTTGTGACGCAAGTGTGTTCCCATATGTTCAGACCCTTAGCAGTTTCTGATACGTGCCAAAGATTATTAAATACTTTGAATAATTTGAATTGTATATTTGTAACTAAAACTTCTATACGCTGCACGTTTGCTAGCCTGGACGTAATTTAGGCCTATACGCAATCTGAATAAAACCTCAGACCATACCTTTTACAAAAATTGAGAGTGACACAGAGACGAAAAATGGTTTGGCTGAAAATCTTCATTGTACCTTTTGGCTTGATAACAGTAATCTTAACAAGCTCTTCGTGTGTTCTTTTCGTCGTTAGCTTGCGAAAGCTAAATCTTGTTGGAATGGGCGTTAGAAATACAGTTTTCTCGGCGTTATTAATCACAGGGAGTGAAAGAATTGATCAAAAAGGCGATTGAAAAATTAATATCAAATAATAAGTTAATGCGCAGGTACCTTGACACTTAGGGAGCATTTTTGCTAGTTGAACGAGTTTCACTCCGTTATCACTGCCGATCGGTAGTTGGTTCTTCAGTTCCGTGATTGATCGGTCCGATCCTTCGAAAGATTAACTTATCTTTGAGTAGACGTAAAAATAACAACTTTCCTCGAAATAAGCTTCTTTTTCGTATGCTGCCACACGGTCGAGTTTGAAAATAGGCATTTAGAAGGATTCCTTGTTTTCTAAAGGTCTTCTATTTGAGCGGGTTTGAAAATTCGATATGAGTCAGGATCTCAGTTGATTCCTTGTTTTCTAAAGGTCTTCTATTTGAGCGGGTTTGAAAATTCGATATGAGTCAGGATCTCAGTTAAGGCCGACTGTTATTACAAGTAAATATTGTCTGTGGGTTGAGATCGCATTTCGGTTAGGCTGCAGAGTATAAAGCTCTCGTAATAGTTTCGTTTTAATTATGAAATGAAAGGCAGGAGCCGGTATTCCGTTCTGTGTTATACCTCATTAGTTGTGATCCCAATAGAATACCTGCCACCATACCATTTAGGAGAAAAATGTTGATTGGCAGCACAACGTATTGGGCCCTTCGATAGATAGCTGGTTTGTTGCTTAGTGTATATCGCCCCAGGCGTCTATTTACCGATGATAACATTTCGCCACGGCCTTTTGGACGTTGATTGTTTCCGTAAGAGGTTGGCACTGGCAATTTCCGCACGGGAAAGATTAGTTAGCAATGGCAGCCAACGCAATCATTGACAGATATGAATAACTTTAGCAGTCATCGCTGTTAGCAGTCGTCGCTAATATGAGCTGTGATAACTGAAGTCTTAGCAGCGCGGATGAACCGAAAAGTTTACGTTATTAGCAGCTCTTACGGTAATTTTTCAACTAATCTTTGGCTTTAAGGGGAGCAAGGAAAAGATGGCACCAATTGGTTATTGTTCCGGAAACTGAGCTGGGTGGGTATCGGCAGTTTCTAAAGGGGCGGATGGGCTATTTCCTTCGGCCTTTTGTTCCGGTCACCAGACCGGACTCGAACCTCGGCCTTGTAAACGCAAGACAACAGCTGTGATGACCTGCCCATAGAGTTCTACAGGACAAGGCTTGCCTTCGCTATTCATTCTCAAGAAAGGGCAGCGAAAAAAGGGAAACATGTGCTTAATAAGATGTCGAGCTCGTTTTGTAAATGAAGGAAGGACGGCGATAATTGAGACCCAGTTCCCATGAAAGTGACAGAAAATTTAGACAATTCGTAGAGGAGGAATGAAGTGCCCGCCAATGAAAGAGATGGGGACTATTCATTTCCTCTGGACTTTACCGTCGAAATGGGCACATCGCTCGCAGATGACATCTTCGCGTCCATTGTTCTCATATGGTCCTTGTCGACGGCCATGTGTCCACTGACACAAGTTTTTCTGACCACAGTAGGTAGCTGCGAGAACGCCTTACGAATATTTGAGATCTCTCTCGACAAGGAAATATTCCTACCCTAGAGTTTCTCGTGAAATTAGGTAGGTGACGTCGAGTAACGTTCCCGGGTTTTTGTTATTAAGAAAAAGAAACAGAATGCTGATCAGGTGTTTTCACACGGAAAAAAGGCTTTGTTATACCAACAAAGTCATTTGTTAAAATAGGGATAACAAAAATATTTTGTTACAGCAACAAAATGTTTAGTTCTATCAAGAAAACGTTCGTTTGCTGCAGCAAAATTTTTGGTTGAAGCAACAAAAAATTCATTTGTTGTCCCTAATTTTGTTGCCGTAACAAAACCATTTTTTTCCGTGCATTTTTAGGTGTGAAGGTAAAACAATGAAAAGAACGTAATTTGCTGATTTTTTGAAGAATTTTTATCAATAGCCTTATCAGTTGATGGTTCTTGACTAGATCTTTTCCTTGGTGTTCTTGTTGATAAGTTACTCTTTGTGAGTGCCTCTCAGTATGAGCCATTTGCCATTTTTTATATTTTTTTGCAAGTTTTTCGATTGAACTAAACGAAGTTGGGACTTCAACAGCCCCCCTCATTGATTCTCTGTGATTATTTAAAAATCTTGCTCGTAAGCAGAAAAACATAAAGTGACAAAAGAAGGGATGGTTCGTAACCGAGAAAGTGTGTCAATACACCAAGCAGTGGAGTAGTTTGCAACTCGTTATTCAATCATATCTTTTTTTTTGAATAACTAAAAATAACGACGACTACAAAGATTTGCTGCCACCCAGTCGTCATCAGGAGACAATGTCACGTCGATTTCATGTACTGAACGTTACTTTTCGACCAGTATCTTCATAGCGTCGACAACATACATCCGGACATACGGACTCACACAAAACTATAAAGCCCTTCTTCTGAAAGGAGGCGGGCTTAAAAATAACCTAATTACGCCCTCCCTCTATTTTACCTTTATATCCTAAGTATAGACCTCCTAGAGCGGGTATTAGTGTTTAGTGCAGTCAAAAAACCTAAGTCTACTTACTTAGTGTGCAGAAGGGGTCAGACTATAGGTTCAGGTTCGGTCAAGTTTAAGGCACGCTTGGTTATGTTAGACTATATTCGGGTGTGTTTTGCGGGATGGGGTTAGCTTAGATTAGATTAGCTTGCGTTAGTAGAGGTTAGGTTTTGAATAACGTAACGTTAAATTCAGATAAAGTAAATTTTAATCATGTAACGCTCGGTTTGAGTATCATGTTAGGTTAGGTCGATTCGGGTGCCGTTTCAATTTAAAGAAACCATTACACATCTAGGCGACGTCTGTACTGAAGTACCCTATTTTAGGCCTTCTTTGGCCCCCTCCCGTACCGTAAAACGCATGTTTCCCCCAAACCAACTTTGAGAAAACCCCTCATCTGCCGAAGAAGGGCACAGGTAGTTTATGGACGGTCCCTCACAGTAGGAGTTAACGTGTTGGGGTTGTATCAGCCATTGCCCGATGGTGGTGCAAGGTTAAATGGGAGATTGGATATAGGTGCGTTGTTCGCACAAGCCCGGCCACATTCACCGGCCGTGGAGGGGAGGGTATCAGCCTCAAATTTTTACCCTGAGCGCGTCGACCGCGTTTCCATTCGGGGAATGAGGCCGGGTCCGGGTCGGTCGAGGTCGGCCGAGGTCGGAGCGAGGGGGCGGAGTTCGCCTCACCCCGGGAGCAAATACCCACATCCCGCGTTCCGCGCTCTGGACGTTGTAGTTTCCGCGACATCCTGTTATGGGCTCCGTTGCTGTTGCTTTTGTTTCACGATATAAGCATTGTGTGGAAAGATTCCGTAGGATTTGGCCGGTGTGTCTCCGATTGGCCCTGGACAACCACGATCCCGATGTATTTCTCCGTTCTGAAATTTGGCCAGGCGCTAGAACGTTTCTTACAAATGACTGATTTGAGATAATGTGAGCTTACAGTAAGTATAAGTTTTAGAAGTTGCTCTCTATGCGCCGTTCGTTGTTGCCTTTCGTTCCGTGGCCGAGCAGAGCCAGGCGTAATTACTTACGCATCACAGGAACTTATAAGTTCCTGAACATAACTTAACCCAGCCCAAAGTATTTGGAGTGAAATTTAGCTAAAGGGAAATAGAAGGATTTTTTCCATGAAAATTTGAAATTTCAAGATTTGAGAAATGCCTAAATTATTAAATTTGTTTCCAGAGGGGTGATATTTTTGAAATTCTGCAAATACTGAACTGAAAAGACACCCTATTTTTTTTTCTCTTTCCGAACGGCATCGCTGGGCGGTAGTGGGTTAAGGTGGTTGTCAACTTTGGTTAGGTTAAGTGGCTTACTCTGAAGTTTTACTTATCACAGGAAAAACATAACCCCCGCTTTAGGGAATGCTATGCCTGTTTTTGTTGTGAAACCAAAACGGTGGTGGTACGTATTTTGGTTATTTTTCAAGATAGACCTATGTTCAGCCATATCAATCAAAAGGTCTTGGCGAGAGCTTTTGTTTGATGTGGCTGAACATAGGTCTACATTGAAAAAAATACCAAAATACCCACTACCACCGTTTTAGTTCCATACCCAAAACAGGTATAGCATATAGGTTTGTTTTTTCTGTGATCGGTCACCTAGCCTGATGCCCCTTATCGCTTGGCATCAACCGAACGAAACAAAAGCGAGGTGGTCCCCAGCACATAACGTAGTTTAACCTAACCGAGGTCGACCTAAGACTAATTTTTGCGCGATTTGTCTGTCGTTCTAACACGCGTATATGTAATTTGGCGAAGGAACTTGACAAAGGGACAAAGGGATTTCAGCGAGACTGGAACTCATAAGATGGAAAGCGTTTCTCAGAATAAGCGATTTGAGATAATATTCTGTATGTCTCGATGTTTGTTCTGGAGGAAACTGTGAGGTGTTTAATGCAAAATAACAGAACAAAGGATAAAGAAACGATTCGAATGTAGCCTCATCGGATTTGTTTCAACCTTAAAACTCTGTCGTTCAAATCGAATTAGAGTTAAAGTATTAATTCCTGAGGTTCATCGGGACAATGCAACCTGGCTTATAGCTTAACTCCGATCTACCAAACGGTGGGAAGATTTTGGCGTTGCGTAGGAGTTTCTCGTAACTGCCTCATTGGAGTTCTTTCGCTTCAATCTAGCAGTCTTCTATTCCCCAGGCTCTTTTACCATGGTTTTTAGACTTCTAAAAGTTCTTACCTCTTCTGATCTGGGTTGATGCGGGTATAGTCGTGCTTTCGTTTGGCACTAAAACGGCATGAAGTCGCACAGCGCCCTCTGTAACCTGCCACCACGCAGATTCGATTGTAGTGGAAGTCGGTAGTAGTAGAGCATCACTATTTCCGCATACGTTATCAGGAATCGGGGGAAGAAACAAGGCAAAGGACCACTGCGAAACCGCCTAATAATTGAGCTTATTCTTAGAAATTGAAGAGAAGAAAACCCTCTCCATAGCAACCGGGGATCGAACCTGGAGCTTCTTGAACCAGTGTATAACACGTTGCCTCTGAGCCACCGCTCTCTATCGTGATTTGTATTACTGTATCTTTAGGTTGTTTTAGACCAACACGACTTCTGCTATCAAAACTTTTCGACTAGCATATCTTGAAATTCGATTACCTTAGCTTAGACTTGCCTCGTTCAAATAAAACATAGACTGTGACCTAGTAGAATAATCAGTCTAACAAACACTAACTTCGAGTCAAAACAATCGATGTTTTCCAGGTATCAATAAAATATTCTCAGAGTCATAATGAGGACAGTCAACACTGTGCTTTGTGATATTTGAAACAAGCTTGTGGCCCATTTCTTGGAACAAGAATATCGAAGTGGAGCCGGACACCCGAAAAACATCATTCTAGAAGCGTGTGGCTCAGAAGAGATTACTTGATGCAAAGCGTCCAGTTGTCTTGAATTCGCTGTGAGCGCGGAATTCTTGTTTGAAGCGCAGCAAAAACATTTTATAGTAGCGACCGCATTGAGAAGATTTGAAGGGACAGAAAAACTATTTCATTAGAGCGAAGGTCTTGCATCCTGGACAAGTCTACATAGGATTTGCGATGGGCTCTTTACTATACAGCTGGGGGAAAAGGAGGAGCGGGAAATTATGTCCAATACGGCTACTTAACCTAACCTGATCGAACGCTCCCTTCGCTCAAATGAGGGACTTCCACCAATAAGAAAAAAAGAAGTTGCCTCAAAACAAACCGAGCCGTGACGAGTCTAGCCTGTCCCGATGTAATATCTCGTCGATGGCTCGTCTATGGCCGGATCGGCCGCCCATGGTTGTTTTGTTACTTGTCGTGGTTTAAGGAGAAAAAACAAAAAAAAAACACGTACAACATTACCACGGCCAAAAAGTACGCATTGCACTACTAATGATCTGTGTTAAAGCCGCCATATGCCTTGGATCGGCTGATCCAACCATGGACGAGGTATCACACCGGGGCAGGCAGGGCTCGTTACGGCTCGGTTTGTTTTGAGGCGACTTCTTTTTTTTTCTTTTTGGCGGAAGTCCCTCAGAACACTTTCTGGAAATTTTAAAAGGTGGTAATTTCTGCTTCTCCAGGTGTTCCAACTGGTTTCGTCTTTCATTACATCAAGATTCACGGCATACAACCACGTAGGTTAGACTTAAAATGTTAATCTCGGAAAGGTCACACTTCACGAACGGTTCGGTCACGTGTCTCATGCCTCGCTTTCTTACCGCGCCGTTCGGTTGTGGCCAGATGCCGCATTAGATTTCTGGACGACCGTTCGAGCGACTTGTTACTTTAAAACAGAAATTTGTAGCTCTCTGTATAAATCTATCCACCATACGACTTGAACATCTTTTTACCGTTAATATGAGAGTAACCAAAGCAGGTATTCTCTTTATGAATGAAGGAGTCCTAAGTCTTGTTTACATTTAAAACTGGGATGTCTATACTCGTAAAAGTTACCCGAATCGGGGAATTCGTGGAATTGAAAGCATTTCAAAGAAAGTGCTGTCTCATCGTAACTCTTAAAGAGACCTTCGCAGTTGACTTCAAGTATATTGTTAAAACGGAAACTAAAACCGGCACTTGGTTCGGTTAGTTCTTTGTGTGTTGCGTATGAATGAAAAACGGTTGTAATTAGAGGCTTTCGAAGGAAGAGATGCGACTTCTTCCCGTATGGTGTGCGTTGATTGGTGGTGATGCATGAAACCTGTAACGCTGATTGGTGGGGTGTTAGATAAGTGGTAGATGACGTTTCTACCTGTGAGTCGCTCAAGTTACAACTCTTGTAGATTTTCGGATACCTATAAATGGCCGTAATAATCGAAATTTCCGGCTTCGGAGGAACTTTATATTATTGCGGCGATTGATTATGTCAAACAAAAGATTGGAATCCCAACCTGCTTTTCTTGGCAGGTCTAGCAGTGATTGTCATCCTAAAAACTAACAAAAATCGATTCTTTTTCCCTCAAAAATCCTGCTTTAAGTAGTCCCATACCTGTTTTGGGTATGGAGGTAAAGCGGAAGAGCGTAATTTGGTTATTTTTAAAGATAAACCTATCAACAACCATATTAATTTCGACATTACGAGGAGACCTTTCCATTGATATAGTTGTCTTGCAGGGATAACCTAAAAAAATAATCTAACTACGCTCTTCCGCTTTACCTGCATACCCAAAATAAGCACGGAACCATACCTAAAACAAGAATCACTTTTTACTGTGTACCCAAAAGGGGTATTACGAAAGGGGTTGGCAGGCAGCCAAAGTGTTTTTAGTGGTACAAAAATTACCTTTTTCTATTGTTTTGATTTAAGCGGAATGTACTGGAAACCAATTTTTACTCATTAAAAAAGGACATTTAATTTACCGTGTTTCAGTAGACGTAAAATAAAATTGTTTGACCAATTTAAGTATTTTACGGTAAAGTAAATCTCGAGTATAGCAATACGTAACCTGTTGAAATGCAATCAGTGGCTAAACCCAAAAGTTTAGCAATGAAAACTTTAGAGGCGTTGCTCTGCATGTTAGTATGTTAATTTATGTATAGAAATGAAATCTGGATCAAGGAACATCTAATCGGACCTCCAAATCCAAGCTTAACAAACCAAAACCTAAACTTAACAAACCTCTACTGACTCAACCTAACCTATTAACATCAATGTAACTAACTTTCCCTATCATATTCTCACGTAACATAGTCCGAACATAACCTTGCCCATCATAACCTACCAAACCTAACCTCACCTAACATAACCCAATTTTTTTTCACCCATCCCCTATTAGCCGCTGCACGTGTGTTGGTACAAATTTACGTAACAAAGTGCGTAACAAAGGCGGGATAAGTAATCGAACAGTCCAGGAA